>Ga0214473_10002570_pt1 | contig 22273 bp, 17 predicted proteins | sample RVTome_7_FD_203509 | JGI IMG/M metagenome (GOLD analysis project Ga0214473, IMG submission 203509) | Soil microbial communities from uranium-contaminated site in the Upper Colorado River Basin, Wyoming, United States - RVT98D197 | ecosystem: Environmental > Terrestrial > Soil > Contaminated >... | reverse complement strand
TATCGCGAAGCGAGAGGCCGCGGAGAATGAAGTGCTTTCTCGAGTGGCGGAGGAGAAGAGGGCAGAATTCTTGCGGCTGATGAAGGCCGCCCAATGGTCCGGCCGCGAGGATCAGGACCACGTCTACCACTTCGAGCACTACAGCAATGCTCTGGGGCGCAAGGTCACGAAGGAGGTTGGGAAGAGATTCGTCACCCAGGGAATCATCGGCGATCCGGACGATATCTACTACATGTTTCCGGATGAGATCAGTCTGCGGATCCTAGGTCGGTATCCCGCCCATGAGCTCGTGGCCCTTCGGAGGAAGCAACACGCGGAGTTCCGTGCCAAAGAGCCTCCCGAGCAATACATCGGCGACCCGACCGCAATACCGTGGGCATTGGCCTGCAGCCCTGTACTTCGTGCCACCGCGCTTTCCTTCCCGAGGGTGAGACAGGAACTGAAAGCGGATGTCTACGCAACGGTTTCCACTCCCGGCGTGGTTGAGGGTGTGGTCTGCGTACTTCACGGGGTAGAGGATTTCGACAAGTTCCCTGCGGGTGCAGTCCTGGTCGCCACGCAGGCGGCAACAGCGTGGACGCCTATCTTCAGCGTTGCCAAAGCGGCGGTCGTCGACATAGGCGGAGTGTTGAGTCACACGGCGATCTTGGGCCGCGAGTATGGGATCCCGGTCCTCGCCGGCTGCCAGCAGGCCACCAAGAAGCTGAGGGATGGTATGCGGGTCAGGGTCGACGGTAACGTGGGAGCAGTGTGGATTCTCGAGGAGTAGGTACTCTAGGGGATGAGGCATTGGGCGATCGGAACAGACGGAATCTGAAGGGCAAGGGGGAGGAACTAGATGTCGGGGTACTACACCGAAGGTCCGCTGTCCAACTGGGTTGAAGATCGCGACATGGCCCTGCTCGAGAAGTACCGGGTATGGATCTTGGATCGAAAAGAAACCTACGCCTCCCCGACCCCATTCGACTTGTGGTGCCTCCAACACAACTACGACAACCGCGGTGTGCAGTACGGGCACGAGGCCTTGGCGATTCCGGAGTGCCGAGGGTACGACTGTCGAATAAAGGACGGGTGGATATACGTCGCCGTCATGCCGACGACGCCGGAAGAGAAGGTGGAGCGCGAGGTTCTATGCGCCGAGCGCCTGGCCCCGTGGATCGAGGATTTCGATAGGGAATACCACAAGTACACCGATGATCTGATGGAGCGCTATCTGGACTTTCAGGCGATCGACATGGAAGCGCTCGAGGACTATCAGCTTCAGGACGCCTTTGATGACTGGATAGAGATCTATCGCCGCGGCGGGAACTGGCATTTTCCAATCATGCTCGCCTTCGAGAAGATCTATCTGCTATTTGAAGAGATGTGCCTGAAGGAAGCCGGAATCAGCGTAAACGACGGACTCTTCAACGATCTGATGGCCGGCTTCGACCATAAGATGATGGAGGATGACCGCGGGCTCTTTAAGCTCGGGGTGAGGGCGCGCGAACTGGGCCTCGAACCGCTCTTCTACGAGACCAAAGATAGCGATGAGCTTTATCTAGAGCTTGAGCGGGCCGAGAATGGGCGAACCTGGCTCAAGGAGCTGGGGGACCATCTGTGGGTCTACGGCTGGCGGGTGGCCGAGAACTGGGACTGCAGCCGTCCCTCTTGGGTGGAGAAGCCAAGCCTCTCCTTCCCCTCCATAAGGCGCTTCATGGGTCGGCCGACCTTCACGCCCGACGACTTGCGTCCGAGTTTGATCGCTAAGAGGGAGGCTGCGGAGAACGAAGTCCTTTCTCGCGTGCGTGAGCAGAAGAGGCCGGAATTTCTCAGATTGATGAAAGCCGCTCAACGGTCCGGCCCCATCGATCAGGACCACGTGTTCTACTTCGAGCACTACGGCAATGCTTTGGCGCGTAAGGTCACGAAAGAGGTCGCCAAGCGATTTGTAGCCCAAGGCATCATCGACGATCAGGACGACCTCTACTACATGCTGCCGGACGAGATCAGTTTTCGCATCCTGGGTCGATATCCCGCCCACGAGCTCGTAGCGATTCGGCGGAAGCAGCACGCAGAATTCCGTGCGTCAGAGCCTGAGCCACCGTATATCGGTGACCCCACCGCGATACCGTGGGCGCTGGCCAGCAGCCCACTGCTTCGCTCTACCGTGGCGTCCTTCCCGCGCGTGAGGCCGGAGCTAGGCGCCGACGTCTACGCGACGGTTTCCACCCCGGGGATAGCCGAGGGAGTGGTATGTGTGCTTCGCGGGGTTGAGGATTTCGACAAGTTCCCCGCGGGTGCCGTTCTGGTTGCCGCCCAGGCCGCTACGGCGTGGACGCCTATTTTCAGTATTGCCAAGGCAGTGGTGGTCGATATTGGCGGAGTGCTGAGCCATTCGGCGATTTTGGGCCGTGAATATGGGATTCCGGTTCTAGCGGGCTGCGAGCAGGCTACCAAGAAGCTCAAGGATGGTATGAGGGTCAGGGTGGACGGTGACCTCGGCGCGGTGTGGATTCTCGAGGACAAGGCGCCGTAGGTATTTCTCGACGGGCTCCTAGGCTGGATAGTTGATTACTACCAGCATGCTGGCAGGAAAGTTGGTGTTGTTCTTGATCGCACGGCCCTCGTTTGCGCTTATGAAGACCGAGTCGTATGGCGCGAGGACGATCTCCTCTTTCTCCGTGGTGACTGTTATCTCACCCGCCACACAGAAATAGACCTTCTCGGTAGGCGACGCGTAGAAATCTGAGCCGCCTCCGGGCAAGAGATGCGAGAAGGCTACAGTGAACTTTGAGATCCCCGTCTCATCCTTTCCCTGCAGCCTCAGAGTGGTGCAGCCGAAATGCTTGGGGGCCACATATTCAGGTGCTTCGCCGACCCCAACCTTCTTCAATTCCCTTGCTCCTTTATCCGGTGATTGTCGTGGCTTTGTGCCCGCTAGGTCACGAAGAGTAATCACGCCTCATTCGGTCCAGGACCTCTTCCAAGGTTCCCTTGAAGGGCCCAGGCGTCTCCATCTTGATTGACACCAGAGCAGCAGCAAACCTCAGTGAGTCCGCGACGCCATAATCCATCCTGCGGACAAGATACGCCCCGAACACCGTGTCACCACGCCCGGTTCTGCCCACGATACTTCTGTTCGTGAATCTCTCAAAATAGGTCTTGCTCTTGTGACGGACCAATACCCCGTCCGCCTGGGTCACCATAGTCTCCGAGGTTCCCCACTCCTCGAACTGCATGGCTGCCTGCTCCAGGTCGGCTGTGCCACATAGGTACTCGGCCTCGACGACATCGAGCTTCACTCCCTTGGCCATACCGGCGATTTCCTTCTTGGCGGCGACGTCGGCAAATGACACCGCTCCGGTGCGCTCGTCAACGTTGCGCACGAAGCTCTGCATATCCACTGCACAAGCAAAACCGCGGTCTCTGAGCCCCCTGATGAAGTCAATGGTGAAGTCCTGGTTGGTGACCGACGCAAGATTCACGAACGTGGGCTCCATCGCGGGCAAGTCCGCCATCGTGAAGAACCCCGCTCTCTTTACGAGCGTGATCTGCCTGTCGTCGATGTTCTCGGTTGGGAAGATGCCCCGATGATATGTCGTTTCTGCTGATGGTGAAATGTGGACGGCTATCCCGGTCTTTCGCATCGGATCAAGCAGGTGACCGTCCCGCTCAGCCATTCTGGTAATGAGCGCAATCCTCTTGTCGGACCAGGAGGCCGCCATGGCAGCAAAATACACCGCGCTTCCGAAGAGCGTGTGTGTCTCACCCTGAAAGGGGTGGATCTCGTCGAAAGCGACATTCCCGACAAACGCCAGGTCGTAGGATAACGTTATCAAGCCGGATCATCTCCTCCGGATTGGATTTCTAGCCCAGTTTTCAGTCAACCTTGAGTCTATCGAGTATCGTTCCCGGAAGGTAGCGTCTGGGACACCCCGCCCCCAACGGAGCGAATGTGAGCCGGATCACGGTGCCCGCGAGCCGCTCATCCTGTAATTTAGGTTTTCGAACAGGTAGTCTGGTAGCGAACCGGCAAGACAAGGAGTGAAGAATGAGCAGGACGTCAACCGCTGCCGTGGTGCGCGAGCCCGGCGGGCGGTTCACCCTGGAGTCGGTCGAGCTCGATGATCTTCGGGCCGGCGAGGTGCTGGTCCGGATCGAGGCGGCCGGGGTGTGTCATACCGACATGAACATGCAGACCGTGGTGCCGATGCCGGCCGTCTTCGGTCACGAGGGAGCCGGGGTCGTCGAGGAAATTGGTGCGGGCGTGGATTACGTAGGGCCCGGAGACCGGGTGATAATCTCCTGGCCCGCGTGTGGCGGGTGCCCCAGCTGCATCTCGGGCAGGCGGGACATCTGCGACAACCAGTTTCCCCTGCTCTTCAGCGGGCGCCGTCTCGATGGTTCGCAGACGGTCAAGCTGGGAGGCGAATGGATATCCGGCGCGTTCTTCCAGCAGTCGTCGTTCGCGACGCACGCCATTGCCCCGGCGAACTCGCTCGTTCGGGTGGAGGACGACCTGCCGCCAGAGCTGCTCGCCGCCCTACCCTGCGGCTTGATGACCGGCGCAGGGTCGATTCTCAATGCTATGAAGGTCGGGGTTCAGGACGATCTGGTGGTTTTCGGCGCCGGGGGGGTGGGGCTTAGCGCAGTAATGGCCGGCCGTTTGGTAGGGGCGGATCCCATCATCGCCGTGGACGTCAACTCCGAGCGTCTGACGCTCGCCTTGGAACTGGGAGCGACGCACGCTCTGAACGCAGCCGAGGGAGACATTGTCGCGCGGATAAGAGAGGTCGTCCCCCGTGGTGTCCGCTTCTGCTACGACACGTCCGGCGTGGAGAGTGCGTGGAAGGCCGCCGCCCAGTGCCTTGGGATGGGGGGTACTCTCGGCACCGTCGCGCTGCCCACGACGGACACCTTCGACTTCCAAGCGCTCGAGCTGCTGTCAAAGGGTGCCCGCGTCCAGTTCATCCTGGCCGGCTCCTCGACTCCTCGGGTGATACTCCCGCGCCTCATCCGGTGGCACAGGCAGGGCCGCTTCCCCTTCGAGCGCTTGGTCAGGCGCTTCGATTTTGCCGACATCAACCGGGCTTTCGAGGAAGCCGCCGCCGGACGAGCAGTCAAGCCGGTGCTGGTCATGCCGTAAGCCGGCGCTCAGCGCGGCACGCCGCCGCTCGCGCCATAGCGAGTTTATCGGTGGCTACAGATGCTCTAGCGAACACTGAAAGGTGGTTTGAAACGTGGAAGGGATGAAGCAAGAGCTCATCGGAGTGGTCGGCAAGGCCAATGTCCTCGATGACGCGGCGAGCCTTGGCTCGTACGCCCGGGACGAGAGCTTCGTTCTGTCGATCAAGCCGCGGTTCGTTGTCCGGCCGGGAAGCGAGGACGAGGTCCAGGCCCTGGTCGTATGGGCGAACGGGACCTGCACCCCTCTGGTGCCGGTCAGTTCCGGACCACCGCACTTCTACGGGGACACGGTGCCGAGCGTGCCCGGCGCGGTCATCGTAGACCTCAGCCGCCTGAACAAGATCCGGCGCATCGACCGCCGCAACCGCATGGTAGTCATCGAGCCAGGCGTCACCTATGCGCAACTGCAGCCTGAACTGGCCAAGGAGGGCATGAGGATCACACCCCCGCTCTTTCCCCGAGCCAACAAGTCGGTCATCGCCAGTCTCCTCGAGCGGCAGCCGACCCTCATCCCCCGCTATAACTACGCGCTCCCCGAACCGCTGCGTAACTGCGGCGTCATCTGGGGTGACGGGCAGAAGTTCTACACGGGCGAAGCCGGCTACGGCTCACTCGATCTTGCGGAGCAGTGGGCCGCGGGCCTGCGCCAGGTCGATCCAAAGGGCCCGGCCCAGACCGACTTCTTCCGCCTGCTCACCGGTGCTCAGGGCACGTTGGGCATCGTCACCTGGGCATCGGTCAAGTGCGAACTCGTCGCCGGTTCGCAAAAGACCTTCTTCGTGCCCGCCGACAAGTTGGAAGACCTCGTCGACCTCTCCTATCGCATCACCCGCCTGCGGGTCGGCGACGAAGTGCTGCTGGTCAACAACACCTACCTGGCCACCCTGGTCGCCGATGGCAAGGCCGAGATCGCGACCCTCAGGGACGAACTGCCGCTTTGGACCCTCATCATCGGCGTGGGCGGCCGGGCCCTGCTGCCCCAAGAGCGGGTGGCCACGGCGGAGAAGGACATCTCCGCGGAAGTGGCGGCCCGCGGCCTCAGGCTGGTCACGGCTCTTCCGGCGCTGCCGACCGCGCGGGTCGAGGCGGTCTTGACCGGACTGGCGGGCGAGCCGCACTGGAAGCTCCGCCACAAGGGCGGGGTGAGGGACATCTTCTTCCACACGACTCTGGACAAGGCCTCTGGCTATTTGGCCACGATGCTGGCGGCCGCCGAAGCGCACAAGTATCCGACGGCGGACGTGGGGGTGTATCTCCAGCCTCAACACCAAGGTGTTGCCTATCACTGCGAGTTCAGTCTCCCCTTCGACCCCGGCGATGCGCGCGAGGCAGCCAAGCTGAAGGCACTCTTCACCAGGGCCAGCGAGCAACTGATCGGGCAGGGTGGCTACTTCTCCCGCCCCTACGGCGAATGGGCCGATCCCGTCTACAACCGTGACGCCCAATCGACAGCGGCGCTGCGCACGGTCAAGAACATCCTGGACCCCAACAACGTGCTCAACCCCAGCAAGCTTTGCTTCTAAGAACTCATTCGGAGATAAGTAGTAAGGGCGAGTAGAAGAGGAGATACCACCGATGGCACTTGAAGACTTCCGGGCGGATGCGATGCGCTGCACGCGCTGCTCGTACTGCAAATGGATCCCCTTCGACCTCGTCAAGAGTTGGCGTTTTTCGAAGGGATGCCCGAGCGTCGACTATGCGAACTTCCACTCCTACTCGGGCGGTGGTCGGCTGATCACCATGCTGTCGCTCATGGACGGGCGCAGCGAGGTAAACGACCAAGTGGTCGACATCGCCTACAAATGCCAGCTGTGCGGCAACTGCGACGTGACCTGCAAGGTCTGCCGCTACGACATGGAGCCCCTGGCCGGTATACGCGAGTTCCGGCGTACCCTGAACGGACAGGGTCACGTCCCCGCGGCCTATCCGGGGATCATCGCCAAGCTGCGCGGGTCGGGCAACATGGCCGGTGCTTCGCAGGCCGGCCGGGCGACATGGGCCGAGGGGCTGGATCTTAGACAGTTGGGCGCCGCCGGCGTCGACAAGGCCGAGACCCTGTTTCATGCCGGCTGCCGCTATTCGTTCGACCCCAGCCTGAAGGCCGCGGTCCGCGCTGCCGCGAGCGTGCTCAAGAAGGCCGGCGTCGACTTTGCCCTCGATCGCTCCGAGGGGTGCTGCGGGGGCAAAGCCTACGACATGGGCTATCGCGATGATTTTGCCAAGGCGGCCGCGGCCAACCTGGGAAGGTGGAGCGCTGCCGGCGTCAAGACGGTTGTCACTCCTTGCGCTACCTGTTACCACACCTTCAAACGGCTCTACCCCGAGGCGGGTGCCACTGTCGAGGCGGGTTCCACAGTCGAGGTGATGCATACCGTGGAGCTGGTCGACCGGCTGATCAAGGACGGCAGCCTCAGGCCGGCCAAGCCGGTGCCCATGACGGTCACGTACCACGATCCTTGCCATCTGGGCCGGCAGGGCGAGCCTCATGTGCCCTGGAATGGCAAAGAGGTTAAGATTTACGGCCAGGCCGTGGTGTACGATCCGCCGCGACCCCGCTACATCGGCGCCTACGGGGTCTACGACCCGCCGCGTGACGTACTCAGAGCCATCCCCGGTCTGGAGCTGATGGAGATGGAACGGAACAGGGAAGCGGCCTGGTGCTGCGGAGCCGGCGGCAGCGTGCGCGAAGCCTATCCCGAGTTCAATGCCTGGACCGCGGGCGAGCGGATTGAGGAGGCCAGATCAACCGGGGCGGAGGCCATCGCCACGGCTTGTCCCGGTTGCGAGAAGAACTTCGCGGAAGCGGTCTCGGCCGACGGCGCCAAGATGAAGGTCCTCGACGTGCTCGAGCTGGTCGAGCAGGCGCTTTAGGGGCGGGGGGAGAACGACCATGGCTCTATCTCAAGAGGCATACCAGGCTCTCGAAGATATCGTCGGCGCGGAGAACGTCTCCAGGGATCCCGCGGTGCTCGATTCGTACGCGTTCCAGTGGTTGGCGGACCTCATTCGGCCGAACCTCAGCCACTACATGCCCCGCGCGGTGGCGGTGGTCATGCCCGGGAGCACGGAGGAAGTGCAGGCCATCATCCGGCTGGCCGACAAGTACAGGGTCAAGGTCAAGGCTCACGGCACCGGCTGGTACCACTGGTCGGCCCCCATATACGAAGACGCCGACAGCCTGCAGCTCGACATGCGCCGCATGAACAAGATCCTCGAGATCGATGAGAAGAACGGCATCGCCATCGTCGAGCCCTACGTGATCGCCGCTCAGCTGCAGGCCGAGGCTATCAAGCGGGGATGGAACTGTCTCATCATCGGCGCCGGCTGCTCTACCTCCCTCATCGCCAGCGCGTGCGCGTATTCAGGTGTGGGGCCGGGCGCCTTCTGGATGGGCGGGAATGCCGAGAACGTCTTGGGCATGGAATGGGTGGCCCCCAACGGCGAGATAGTCCGCAGCGGTTCGCTGGGCTCCGGCGACGGGTGGTTCTGCAGTGAAGGCCCCGGGCCGAGCGTGCGCGGCATCATGCGGGGCACTCTGGGTTCGCGCGGCGGACTGGGCGTCTACACCAAGTGCGCCCTCAAGCTGGTTCATTGGCCCGGCTCAACCGATTGGCCCGTCCGCGGGACGGTCCCCGCCTACCGTCTTCCCTTGGACGAGACCTTTCGCGCGTACACGCTGGCTGTTCCCACCTGGGACGCCTGGGCCGACGCCTACTACCGGATCTACGACAACGAGATCGGTTACGTGTTCCACCGTCAGTTCAACCTGGCCGGCGCCGATCTGGCCCCTGCCTTCTGGCTCATGTACAACGACCATACCAAGACTTTGAGCGACCTGCCCACGATGGTCGGGCAGCCGGGCATGTCCGAGTTGACCGAGGAGATGCGCATCTCCTTCCAGCTCATCATGGCCGGGCGTTCGCCGGCCGACATCGAGCTGCAGGACAAGGTGCTCGACCAAATCCTTGCCGAAGTCGGGGGCTGGAAGGTCGAGCGTTACTGCGAGGAGGACATGGCCGAGTTCACCAACGTGTATCTCAACCGTCTGGGCCACAAGCACATCAACTTTGTGTGGGCCGGCGGTTACATCGGCAGTTGGATGCAGGCCGGCACCCCCGACTGGGTGAAGGACTACGTGCCTATCGCCAGAGACGGCCTGGCGCGCGACGCAGCGGGCGGCCTGCTGGTGCAATGTGGCGGAGACGCCATGATGGGCACCGGCGGGGCCTATCCCGGGGGCGGGGTAATGGGACTTGAGCAGTTCGTTTCGTACGATCCGAACGACGAGGCTTCGACCCGAGCGGGGATCAAGCATATGCAAGATGCCGTCACCGACGCCCTCTCTCACGGTTTCCCGCCCGGCAAAGAAGCGCTCTACCTCGAAATGAGCGACAGCGTCGACACGGTATGGAAGAAGTGGGCCGGGGCCAAGCAGCCTTTCGCCTTCATCTTCCAGCGCAAGATCAAGGCGCACTTCGACCCCAACGACCTCGGCGACCGGATGTATAACTACCTACCGGAAGAATATGAGCAAACCGGGAACAAAACTTAGCCAAGGGTCTTTATGGTATGGTTATTTCACATAGCGTACTGCCCGATGTCATTCCGCGTGACGACGGGCGCCGCTGTCTCGAAGGAGAGATGATCATGACCGGTATTACTACTGACCCCTCCTCAGCGCTGCAAATGGTGGAACTCAGCCATGTGTGGGGCCACGGGGTACCTTCCATGCCCGGGGATCCCGACGTCAGAATGGTCCGCGGCGTCAAGCACGGCCAGCAAGGCGTGATGGCGTATCACATAACGACCGTCATGCATACGGGCACCCACATGAACGCTCCTTTGCATCTCATCCAGAAGGGCGGGGATCTGGCCAACATCTCCGTCGATCGCTTCTTTGGCAACGGTGCGATCGTGGATATCCCCAAGAAGCGCTGGGAAGTGGTGACGGCCGCTGATCTGGTAGAGGCCAGCCCCACGATTCAGGCCGGCGACATCGTCGTTATCGTGACCGGCTGGCATCACAAGTATTCCGACAGCCTTGAATATTTCGGAGAGTCGCCAGGACTGTCGAAAGAAGCCGCCGAGTGGCTTGTGAAGATGGACTGCAAACTGGTTGCGGTCGACACGCCGCAGGTCGACCATCCGTTGGCGACCTCGTTCGGGCCCCATCGCGGCGGTCCCTTGATGAACCGGCTGGCCGCCGATTACACGAAGGCGACCGGCCTGGATCCCAAGGCCGAACACCCCGAGTGGAACGCCGCCCACAAGACGCTCTTGAGCGCAGGCATCCCGACTATCGAGCAGGTCGGCGGTGACGTGGACGTCCTCTTGGGCAAACGTGCCACCCTGGTGGCGACCCCGTGGAGATTTGAGCACGGAGACGCCTGTCCGGTCAGATTGGTCGCCCTGACCGACCCCAGCGGGGACTGCCGGATCGACTCCGGCAACTAGACGGCTGGGGCCAAGAGAGAGGAAGCAGGACATGAGTCTTCAGATATACGATCTTACCCACCCCTTTGGTCAGTTTATACCGGAATGGCCGTCTTCCCCAGGCGTCAATGTCACGGTCAAGAAGTTCCATGCCAAAGATGGCGTCTACCAGGTTGAATGGGAGGGCATCATGCATCGATGCACTCACATGGACGCGCCCATCCACGTCACCGAGAATACGCCCACCATCGGTGATTATCCGCTGTGGCGTCTTTTTGGTACCGGCGTGGCGGTATCGATCCCCAAAGGCAAATGGGGAGTCATCACCCCGGAAGATCTGGAGAACGCACGCCCTAAGATCGAAGAGGGCGACATCGTCATGATCAACATGGGCATGCATCACAAGTGGGCGGACACCGACGAGTATTTCGCCTACGGGCCGGGCATCTATCAAGAGGGCGCCCAGTGGCTGGTCGACAAGAAGGTGAAGCTCGTCGGGTACGGGTGCCAGGCGAACGACCACCCATTGGCAACCAAACTGGTCGATCATGGCAGCGGCCCCTCGCAGCCGCATCTGATCGAAGAATACAAGAGGCTGACCGGCCGTGCCCCCAAAGCGGACTTCCCGGAGTGGGAGCCCGCTCACAAGACCCTTATGGTCAAGGGCGGCATCCCGGGGATCGAGAACATCGGTGGGGATCTGGACAAAGTCACGGGGAAGCGCTGCACCTTCATGGCCTTTCCCTGGCGCTGGCCGGGGGGGGATGGGTGCATCGTTCGCGTTCTTGCCGTCGTCGATCCGGAGCAGAAGTTTCGTTTTGAGAAGGGGCTCTAGAAACTTTGTAGGACATCGGCCTTTTTTTGTCAGAGGATTGTTGACATATGCGTCTTACTTATGATTTTATGGTCCAGCGTGGACTACGCGTCTGGCCTGGGCTGCACTTTGTGGAGTGTCGTCAGCGGATAAGAGGGGCCGCAGGGTCTAGGAGCGTCGGCTATGATGGGGTGCGGTCGTGTCGGCCGGGGAACAGCGTCGATCGCGCCCGTAGGTTGAAGATGCAGGCATCTATAATGTCCCGGACGTATAAAAGGGGGGAAGCTTATGAGAATCGGCAAGAGAAGAATCTCCAAAAGACTGGTGCTCATCGTTGCGCCGGTCGTGCTGGTGCTGCTAGGGGCCACGGGTGCCTTTGCTGCCACCGGTAGCTTCACCGACATCTCCGGGAACACTCACGAAGCGTCGATCGTCAAAGAGGCCGCCCGCGGCATCACCACCGGCTACCCCGACGGCACCTTCCGTCCTGACCAGCCCGTAACGCGCGGCCAGATGATGACCTTCCTCGACCGCTTCAACACGGGGATCACCTGCACTGAGTGTCACGAGGCTGGCACCAAGCTCGTGTCGAGACAAGCGCAGATGAAACAGCGCTCCGTGCACGGGTTGGGGGAAGCCTTCGAAGAAGGAGACAGGAACGCTTGCGCCGGTTGCCACGGCACTGAGGGCGCCAAAGCGCGGATCGAAGCCCGCCTGCTCCCGCACGACCCGTCAGTTGCGGGGGTCGAGAACGTGTCGCCGATGGGCTGCCGCACCTGCCATGACACCCACACCACCTACACCGAAGCCGATTGGTCCCTGACGGGAGACGAGAAGCCGACGAAGCTGGAATACACCGCTGGCACTTTCGACAAGGGTGCCGGCAACCTGTGTGTCGAGTGCCACCAGATCCGCAACCCGAAGCCTGCGGTGACCAATGGGCAGATAGTCGTCACATCGGCCCGCTACGGTACTCACTATGGTACCCAAGCGCAAATGCTGCTCGGCGAGGGCGGCCTGGGTAGTGTGACCGGCAGTGAAAGTGTGCACTATTCCCTCGTAGCAGACTCTTGCGTGACCTGTCACATGGGAGAAGAGCGTAACCACACCATGGAACCTGGAGTGGTGAATCGAAACGTGACTCCCAACACTGTTGCCCGTTGCGTCAGCTGCCACGCGGGTCTCACCACCCTCGACCGCAACGGGGTCCAGACCGACGTTCAGGCTATGCTTGATGAAGCCAAGGCTCTGCTCATCGCGGCCGGCATCATGAACGCGGCAAACGATCTCGCGATTCCGGGCACGTATCCGGAGGCGATGGCCAACGCTTTCTGGAACTACAAGGTTGTCTCGTACGATGCGAGCAAGGGCGTTCACAACCCCACCTATGCCAAGGCGCTCCTCCAGTATACTATCGACACATTGAAGTAAGCGCGCTCACCGAACTGCCGTGCGAGCATCGGCGGCGGTGACCTGATCGGGGTGGTTCGGCTCTAGAAGCCGGACGCAACTAATATGCGAGGGGCCGGGATCACCCGGCCCCTCGTCTTGCGTAACCGCCCAGCAGGCTCCGTTCTGGGTCCCGCCCAATGGGGATCGTCGATCCCATGCCGGATAGTAAACTCCCTCGCAACATTGGCCGTGCCGCGGTGTGCTCGTGCCGGCGGAAGGGTTGCGCAAGCGGCGGTCGGTCAGCATAGTTGCGCGATCTGTCATGGCCCGCCCAAGAAAAGGGAGGGAGATTTGTGAGAATTGGTGAGAGACGAATCTCTAAGCGACTGGTGCTCATCCTGGTGCCGGTGCTGCTTGTGCTTGGAGGCACGACGGTTGCCTATGCCGCCGATGCCCTGCCCTTCACCGATATTTCCGGGCACTGGGCACAACAGGCGATTGTCAATTTGGCGGCGCGCGGCATCATCCAAGGCCATGACGATGGCACCTTCGGTCCGGAAGAGTCCGTCACCCGCGCTCAAGTGGCGACCTTCCTTGACCGCCTCAACACCGAAGCCATGGCGCCGGTCGCGGCCAAGAGGGGCTGCCCCGACTGTCACTCCGGCGCTAACAGCCTGAAGAACGAGGCGGTGGGCGCGTCGGCGGCGGTGCACTCCATTCTTGCAGATGATGCCTCCGTGGCTACGTGTCTGACTTGTCATGCGCCGGGTACGGGCGCCCAAGCAGGGTAAGGGCAATGCCGTCCCCATCTCCCTGCGCGACATCGTCCATCCGGTGCACATGGGCAGTAAGCTCTTTTCCGTCGATTACCTGGGCGACTGCTTGTCGTGTCACAAGGTATCCGGCGACGGTAGCTTCGGGGTCATGTCCCTGGACGGGAGCGTCTCGGGCCACCCGCTGCCGCTCACCGGGGGCCACGCTGGCGTCGCCTGTACGCAATGTCACGTCGGTCGACCGGGAGCGGAGATCATTCCCGGAACCAACCTGCCGCGGCCGGCTTCTGCCAACTGCGTGTCGTGTCACGGAGACCATCACGATGGTTTGACAAACTGCGTCCGCTGTCATTCGGTGGCCGGTTGGAAGCCGCCGACCTTTACCCATCCCAGGGTGGGAGACCACATGCCGTCCGGCGAAGAGCCGGTGGCTTGCGGTAGCTGCCACCCGAACGGTTTCGGCAGCAGTTCTTGCTCCTGCCACGGCGGCAACCCCCCCAACGACTAGCGTTCCCCTGTCCGCCTTCTGGGCGCTGCAGGTTTGACGCGGACGCCGCGCGGGCGATGCGACCTGCGACGGCGTCCTGTTTGTGGCGACTCGCAACAACGGCGGCGTGGCCGGAGTCATGACTCGGCGCCCGATGCCGAAGACACCTGAGGTACGAGAAGAGGGGGCCGGAGGGTTTGCCTCCGGCCCCCTCTTCTTCGCGAGAGCCAGTCGTCGCGGTCCGCCGGATGGCGACCGCCTGACAGTTTGAGCTACGGCTTGGCTGTGGTGGTCGTCGTGGGGGTCGCCGTGGTGGTAGTCGTGGAGGTCCCCGTCGTGATGGGCTGTCCGGCAGCGGTCGTGCTGGTAGACCCACCGGATGTCGTGGTGGTATTGCCCGGGCCTGACGTGGTGGCAGTAGGCAATGCCGTGGTCGAAGTAGTGGGTTCCAACCCGGCCTTATAGACAACGCCGAGTTCAGCCTTCGTCTTGGTGGCCCACTCCTGCCAGAACTCGGTCTTCTTCTGGTTCACCAGGGTGCTGCTGATGTCGGTCTTGACTTCCTCGAGTGTGTACTGCTTGGCCGGAGTGATCCCAGCCAGTTGGATGACGTGATAACCGTATGAGGTCTTGACCGGCTGCGAGATCTCGTCCTTCTGCATGGAGAAGACAGCGGTTTCGAACTCAGCTACCATCTCGCCTTTGGAGATCGTTCCCAGGTCGCCCCCGCTGGCCTTGGTGCCGGCATCGTCGGAGTACTGAGCAGCTTCCGCCGTCCAGTCGGCGCCGCCGACGAGATCCGCACGTACTTTCTGGGCAGTAGCCAGGGCCGCCGCCCAGTCAGCTTCCGTGGGCGCAGCGGTAGTGGTCGTCGACGAGCCCGCGGCGGTCGACGTGGTCGAAGTACTGTCTGTCTTCGCGGTAGGCGAGATGAGGATGTGCCGCGCGGTGCGCGTCTCGTCCGTGAAGTATTGGGATTTGTGCGCCTCGTAGTAGCCGGCGATGTCGGCGTCGGGGACGGTGGTGATGTCCTTGGTCACCGCGTCGTAGACCTTCTGGAGGAGCATGGACTCCTTGTAGTTGAGCTTCAACTGGTCCAGGGTCATGTTCTGCGCCTTGAGAGCCGCGTCGAACTTCGCCTGGTCACCGCCAAAGGAGTCGGTCAGGATGGTGTCGATCTCTTTCTGGGCCTCTTCATCGGTCAAGGTCACATTGAGCGACGGAGCCTTCTGTACCGCAAGCTGATACGTGATCATGTAATCGAGCACGTCCTGCTGAAACTTCTTGTAGCCTTCAGGGTCGGTGGTCTTATCCGGGATCTGGCCTGCGTATTGGACCTCAAAATCGGCCACGCGGGCGTCGAACTGCTCCTGGGAAATCTGCGTCTGTCCGACTTTGGCCACGGCGTTCTTGGGTAAGGCACCGCCACAGCCGGCGACCAGGCCGACCGCTCCGGCGAGCAGGAGCACTAGGATGGCGGCAACGACTCTCTTTATCACGCGAACCTCACTTGATGTTTGTTCAGAAGCGGCGCGCAAGAAGTATAGCCGTATCCGAATAAGGATGTTGTTAAGTGCGCGTAGGTCTTTACCCATATAACGAGTAAGCCGATGCCTACAATGCGAGGTTTATTCACCTACAACATGGTGCTAGGATAGATGACATAAGACAGGGTGTATTGAGGGACGTACTACTTCAAAGGAGGAGGGGCAATGCATGGCAACGACCAGAAAGTCAGGCAAGAAGAGCCCGGCGCACTCGAAGGCGGGTCTGTCAGCCGTCGCGAATTCCTCAGGATAGCGGGTCTTGCCGGCGCCACGGTGGGCTTAGGCGCGGGCCTAGGCGGCCTGGTAGCCGCTTGCGGAGGTGGCGCCACCACCACTACGGCTGCTCCAGGTACTACCACTACGGCTGCTCCAGGTACTACCACTACGGCCGCTCCGACCACCACCACCAAGGCTGCCGGCCGCGACATCAAGGTCGGTCTTGTGTCACCCCTGACCGGGCCGCTGGCCGGTTTCGGCATGCCTATGAAGTTTCTTGAAGAGAAATGGGCCGAGGCTGTCGCCAATGGAGTGGAGTGCGGCGACGGCCTGACGCACAACATCATCCTCAAGCACGTGGACACCCAGTCCGACCAGAACCGCGCCGCCCAGGTGGCCGGCGACCTCATCAACAACGACAAGGTCGACGCCATCCTGGTCTCCTCGGCCCCGGACACGGTGGTTCCGGTGGCCGCGACCTGCGAGAGTTTCGGGACACCCTGCATCGCCAGCTTTGTGCCCTGGCAGCCCTTCTTCTTCGGTCTGCAGGCCGACCCGGCCAAGCCCCAGCCTCTCAAGTGGGCCTACGCTCATGCACTCGGCTTGGAGCAGATCGTGACCGCCTTCATCGAGATCTGGAACCAGGTGCCGACGAACAAGTCGTGCGGGCTCTTCTTCGCCAACGATGCCGACGGCATCGCCTGGACCGATGAGACCACGGGACTGCCACCGGCCATGAGAGCGGCCGGCTACACCGTATTCAACCCGGGCCTTTACCCGGTGCCCACCGAAGACTTCACCAAGCTGATATCAGACTATAAGAAGAACGGGTGCGAGATCTGCACCGGTACCGTCATCGCCCCGGACTTCACCAACTTCTGGAAGCAGGCTTACCAGCAGGGCTACCAGCCCAAAGTCCTTACCTGCGGCAAGGCCCTGCTGTTTCCCGAGACGGTGGCCGCCATCGGTGATATCGCCGTGAACGCCACGGTCGAGTTCACATGGGGCCCGCATTGGCCGTTTGTGTCCTCTTTGACGGGGGAGACCTGCCAGGAACTCGCCGACGACTACGAGAAACGCACCGGGAACCAGTGGACCGCGCCCATCGGAACCTACGACCGCATGGAATGGCTGGTCGATGCCCTCAAGCGCACCGCCAACGTCGACGACAAAGAGGCCCTCATTCAGGCCATCTCAACGACCAAGGTGGACACCATGCTCGGCCCCATCGACCTCACTGCCCCCGTCCAGATGGGCACCTTCCGCCCGGTCCAGAACGTCTACATGCCCCCGACAGGCGGTGGACAGTGGGTCAAGGGGACCAAGCACCCTTACGAGATCGTCCAGGTGGTCAGCGGGGTCTGGGCTCCAGGAACAGACGTGCAGGCCAAAGTCCAGCCGATGCAGTACGCGTAGTCAAGCAGTCTCTTTTTTCGGAGGGCCTAGACCTCCGGGAGTAGGCCGGCAGTTTCTTGGTCGAGACCAAGAGAGCCCCGCGTCGCGGGGCTCTCTTGGTTCTGCACCCCTGCCGCCGGCGAGCGCGACGCGAGACGGAGAGGATCATACGGTGGTCGTAGGCTACGCAAGCGGGGAACGGCTGATATCCTGTACCCGCTTACCGCGCCAGGCGAGGCCGCGAGTCCGTGGAACAAGGGAGAGACATGTACAGGGGTGGTTACACCGGCAAGATCCTACGGATCAACCTCACGGACAAGACCTTCAAAGAGGAGCCTCTTCCGTTAGAGGTGGCTCAGGATTTCATCGGCGGCTCGGGATTCACCGTCAAATACCTCTACGATGAGGTACCGGCCGATTGCGATCCTCTCGGCCCCGAGAACAAACTGATCTACGCTCCCGGACCGTTCACCGGCACCACCATCCCCTGCGCCAGCCGCATGGCCATCAACGCGAAGTCGCCGGCCACCGGAGCCATGGGGGTGGCCACCACCGGCGGGCACTTCCCGGTGGAGATGAAGCGGGCCGGATATGACGTGATTATCGTCGAAGGGAAAGCGGAGGAGCCGACCTATCTGTGGATAAAGAACGGTGAGGTCAAGTTCCGTGCGGCCAAGGATCTGTGGGGACTTACCAGCACCGACACCCAGCAGGCCATCAAAGACGAGCTCCACGATCAGAACGTGCGCGTCAGCTGCGTCGGCCCGGCGGGGGAGAAGCTCTCAAAGATGGCCTGCATCGTGAACGAGCGCCGGGTGGCCGGTCGCAAGGGCTTGGGCGCCGTCATGGGCAGCAAGAATCTGAAAGCTATCGCCCTCCGAGGCAACCTACAGATGGAGATCTCCGACAAGGAGAAGTACGACGCCGCTCGCAAGCGCATGCGCGATGGCATGCGCAATAGCCCCATCCTCTACCCGGAATTCTCCCGCTATGGCACCTCCACGACTCTCGATCTCACCCAAGCAATGGGCATCTATCCGGCCAACAACTGGACGGGTACCGGTGATTTCGCCCCGGCCGACAAGATCGGGGGATTTGCTTTTGAGGCCTTGAGCGCCGGCAAGACCGCGTGTTCCGGCTGCCCGGTGGGCTGCAGCCAGTTACGCCTGGCCAAAGAACCGCCCTACACCGGCTGGTTCACGGAAGGCCCCGAGTACGAGACCCTCTATGCGTTCGGCGGGGTAACCGGCGTCGACAATCCCGATGCCATCATCGCCGCCGACCGCATCTCCGACGAGCTGGGTTTGGACACGATATCGGCTGGAGTGACCATTGCCTTTGCCATGGAGCTCTTCGAGCGGGGCATCCTCACTCTTGAAGACACCGGGGGGATGGACTTGAGGTTCGGCAACCATGTGGCCATGGTCAAGCTGCTTCACATGATGGGAGAACGTGAGGGTCTGGGCAACATACTGGCCGACGGCACGAAAGCCGCAGCCGAGAGGATTGGCAAAGGCAGCGAGAAGTACGCCATGCACGTGAAAGGCCTGGAACTTCCTGCCTACGACGTGCGCGGAGCGAAGGCCCACGGGCTCAACTATGCCACCGCCTTCACAGGGGCTGATCACAACAAGGGCTATGCTTTCCAAGAGATTTTTGGTATCCCCATCCCCTATGCGGTCGATCGTCTAGCCACCGAGGGGAAAGGGAAGCTCTGCAAGTGGAACCAGGATGCCCGTACCGCGCTCGCCGATTCCCCTACCATGTGCGTTTTTCTCATGGATATGGCCGTAGCTGATTTCATGTTCGAGAATACCGCCGACCTCATGGAAGGGACTACCGGGCTCACCTACACCCCCGAAGAAGTGCACCAGGTGGGAGAGCGTGTCAACAACTTGGCCCGTGTATTCAACACTCTGGCCGGACTCACTCGGGCCGACGATGATCTGCCCGAGCGCCTAAAGACCGAGCCCATCCCCAGCGGCCCGTCCAAGGGTCAGATGATCAGCCAGGCGGATCTCGACTTCATGCTGGACGAATACTACGAGGCTCGGGGCTGGACCCGGGAGGGCATCCCCACCCGGGCCAAGTTGGAAGAGCTGCGAGTGGGGTATGCGGCCGCCAAGCTGGGGCTGTAGCGGCGGGACCCGCGTACCGGGCACCGCTATGACCGCGAAGCGCAGCGCGAATACCGAGCAAGGCCGTGACCGCCGGCTGGAGGCGACCACAGTGAACGTGAAAGTCCGCAGCATCGGCCTTATCAACTCGCTGCTGGGTCAGGCCGAGAGGGACCTCGCCCTGCCCGGCGGGACCATGATCGATGGGCTGCTAGGCCGCTTGTCCGAGCTGGGCGGCGAGAAACTGGCTCCTTACCTGGCCGTGCCGAAAGAGCTGAGCGCGCATGCGCCGCTGCGGGTTATGGTCAACGGCCGCGACATAGCGGCGCTACAAGGCCGACAGACCGTCCTCCAAGACGGCGACGACGTGCTGATATTCATCCCCATCGCCGGTGGATGAAGCTGGACGCGCGACCAGAGAGAGACCGACACCGACAAGAAAGGCGGCTCCGTGAAGACGATCGATCTCGAGACCCACTTCGTGACCCAGGAGTGGGTGGACGCCCTCTACTCTAACCCGGACTACCCGCGCTTCGTCGACGACAAAGCCACCGGGGGGCGTCGCATGTACTACCGAGACGACGCTTTCGAGCCGCACGGTGATTTTCTGCTCGGCCGGCTTCTCGATCTGGGCGAGGGGAGAATCAAGGCCATGGATGCGGCCGGAGTGGACGTAGCCGTGGTCTCGTTGACTTCTCCCGGCACCGACCACTTCGAACCCGCGACCGGCACCCGCCTGACCGAGCGCGCCAACGACGAGTTGGCCGCAGCGATCGACAAGTACCCCGCCCGGCTCACGGGCTTTGCCGCGCTCGCTCCCAAGGACCCCGAAGCCGCCGCTCGTGAGCTGGAGCGGGCAGTCAAGGAGCTTGGCTTCAAGGGCTGGAAGACGCATTCTAACTTCGGCGACTCCTACATCGACGAAAGACGCTACTGGCCCATTCTGGCAAAGGCTGAGGAGTTGGACGTCCCCATCTACCTGCACCCGGTCGCTCCCATGATCCCGCAGTTGCGTACCTACGGGCTGGCACTGGCTGGGGCGGCCTTTGGATTCGGTATCGAGACGGCCACTGCCATGATGCGGCTGGTATTGAGCGGGGCCTTCGACGCCTTCCCTAAACTCAAGATCATGCTGGGCCACTACGGAGAAGGTCTGCCCTTCTTGATGCAACGCATCGATCATCCTTTCATCCGCCCCCATCTCAAGGCGTCCGACCCCGACGTGGTGCCCGATCTCAAACGGGTGCCCAGCGATTACCTGCGCGACAACATGGTGGTGACCACCAGCGGCAACTATCTCCCCGCGGCGTTCAAGTGCACGCGCGAGGCTCTCGGGATGGATAAGATCCTCCTCGGAACCGACTATCCCTACGAGGAGATGGACGACTGCATGGAGTTCCTGGATGGGCTGGGCATGTCCGAGGACGAGAAGACACAGCTGTACTCCGGCAACGCGGCCCGCATGGGATTCGCATAGCGCTGAGCGTGGGTGGGAGAAGAGGGATGGCCTGTCTGGATCGTTTTCTGCTCTCTTGCCGGCGGATCGCGTCGCCAGTGGTGGTCGCCGCGCTCTTGGTGCTGGGCATGGCCCTACTCGGGCTCGGCGGCCACGCCGCATGGGCCGGGGGGGCGCAGGCCGAGGCGGCGCAGGGCGATGGGGCGGGGACGGCCAGTCTGGCGTCCACGGTCTCCCCCGCCGTGGGAGCGGACGGTTCCTCCCTCGACCACCTGGTGGTCAAGCTGGCTCCCGGGGCGGCGCTTCCGGATCTCTCATCCCTTGGACTGCAGCGGGCGGAGCCGATCGGGGGCCGTGGCGCCTACGTTTTCGATGTCGTGCCGCCGACCGATCGGGCGCGCGTTGCCGTGACTCTCGAGGAGCTGCGGCATGTCCCCGGCGTGCTTTGGGCCGAGCAAGGTGCCCTTCGCAGTGCCTGTCTGGACCCCAACGATCCTTTCTACTACACCAGCTCGCCCGGTCTCGGTCAATGGAGCCTCCCCCGGATCGGAATGCCGGCGGCATGGGACGTGGAGACAGGGTCTTCGGAGGTCGTCGTCGCTATCCTCGACACGGGCATCGACAAGAACCTGCCCGATTTCGCGGGGCGCATCGTCTCTCCCTACAGCGTGCTCGACCAGCGTACCGACTGGCCGTTTTGGCGTGACAACGCGGGTCACGGGACGGCCGTGGCCGGGGTGGCCGTCGCCCAGGGGAACGATGCCCAAGGGATGGCCGGAGTGGCCTGGAACGTGAAGATCATGCCGGTCAAGATCGCCGATTACGGCGACACGTATGACTACACTCTGGCCGCCGGCATCTACTGGGCGGTGGACCATGGAGCCGACGTAATCAGCATCAGCTTCGCCGGCGACGGTGTGACCGCGGTCGAAGAGGATGCAGTCAACTACGCCCTCGCTCGCGACGTGGTCGTGGTGGCTGCAGCCGGCAACCAACCCTGGAGAGGGATCTACTATCCGGCGGCGCTGCCCGGCGTAATCGCCGTCGGAGCGATAGCGGAGTCCCCTGCGAACTCGCGGGCCTACTTTTCGGCAACGGGACCGGATCTCGACCTCGTGGCGCCGGGAACGGGTATTCTGAGCCACACGGTGGGGGGTGGGGCGTGGGCGTTGTGGGGCGGAACGTCATTCTCTGCGCCCATCGTGAGCGGGGTCTGTGCGCTCCTGCGCTCCGTGGACCCCGCCATCACAGTCGCGCAGGTCACGGAAGTCCTGCGCGAGTCCGCCGAGGACCTCGGTCCGGTCGGGTGGGATCAGGAGTTCGGTTGGGGGATCGTCGACGCAGATGAGGCCGTCACCCGGGTGAGCGAGGCGGCCACGACGACCACCACCAGCACCACCGAGTCCCCGACCACCACGACCACGACCACGGCGCCGCCCACGACCACGACCACGGCGCCGCCCTCGACCACTAC
>Ga0214473_10002569_pt1 | contig 22273 bp, 17 predicted proteins | sample RVTome_7_FD_203509 | JGI IMG/M metagenome (GOLD analysis project Ga0214473, IMG submission 203509) | Soil microbial communities from uranium-contaminated site in the Upper Colorado River Basin, Wyoming, United States - RVT98D197 | ecosystem: Environmental > Terrestrial > Soil > Contaminated >... | reverse complement strand
ACCACCCACTAACATCTTCTCTTTGGATAAAATGGTACAGGCTCGAGAAGCTGCAGCGCTTGCCTGAGTGATACTTTCACTGATCAATTTCGGTCCGTGGGCACCACCAGCGAGATACATACCATCCGTTGCAAAATCAACGGGCCTCAGCTTCATATGGGCTTCTAAGAAGAAGCCTTCCATAGTTCGAGGAACTTTCAGCATAGTTGCTAATTCCTCATTCTCTCTCGAAATGGTAGCCGCAGAAAGAACTAGAAGATCAGGTTTTATCTCCATTCTTTCCTTTAAGATTCGATCCAGAAAAGAGACGGTGAGATCTTGCCCATTCTTTTTGACTTCAGGTTTTTCTTCTAATTCGTATCGGATGAACATAATTCCTTGTTCCCGGGCTTTGGCGTAGTAAGATTCTGCAAGGCCATAAGTCCGCATATCCCGATAGAGGATAGAGATATTGGCATTGGGATTCAGTTCCTTGAGCTTGAGAGCATTCTTAACGGCTGTTGCACAGCAAGTCCGGCTGCAGTTGGGTCGCTCTTTGTTCCTTGATCCTACACATTGAATCATCACAATGTGATTGGCTCGAGCCACCTCGTCAGGTTGATTGACAATCCGGCCTTCCAACTCAAGCTGTGTGACAATATGTGGGTCTTCGCCATAGAGATATTCATTTGGTTTCCATTCTTGAGCGCCAGTGGCCAAGATCGTTATGCCATGTTCAATCTTCCGGTAATACATGGTAGGCGCCACCATCGCCCCAGTGGAGAAGTTTCCTTTTGAGCCGCTGAAATCAACCACCAGGGCATTGGTAATAACATGAATGGAAGGATGGTTCGTCACTCGATTGATCAAATCTTTTAAAAAGGCCTGGACATCTTGGCCTTCGAGTGTATAATAAAGATTTCTAACATTTCCCCCAAGCTGAGCCTCCTTTTCGAGAAGAAAAATCTCAAACCCCTGTTCGGCGAGTTTGAGGGCAGAGGTCATTCCAGCCACACCTCCTCCGATGACCAATCCCTTATGGGTCACCGGCAATCCGACTTCGCTGAGGGGTCGAATCAATCGGGCATTGGCCACGGCCATCCGGACAAGGTCTTTGGCCTTATGGGTCGCTTCTTCCTTCTGGCGCATGTGGACCCAGGAACATTGGTCACGGATATTCGCCATCTCGAAGAGGTATTTATTTAATCCTGCCTCCCGACAGGTTTCTCTAAACATCGGTTCATGGGTTCTTGGAGAACAGGAGGCCACAATGACACGATTCAATTTATGTTCGATGATCGCATTCTTAATTTTTTCCTGGGTGTCCTGGGAACAGGTATAAAGGTTATCCTCAACATGGACGACGTTTTTCAGTGTCCTCGCATACTCCCTCACTTCAGGCACATTCACCACGCCTCCGATGTTGATGCCACAGTTGCAGACGAAGACCCCGATATGAGGTTCTTCAGCGGTCACATCGGTTTCTGGCGGATATTCTTTTTTGGTGACCATTGTCCCTCGGGCTGAAGCGATCAGTCCCGTGGCATCGGCCACGGCACCGCTTGCCTGAGAGACAGTTTCTGGAATGTCTTTGGGGCCCTGGAACACACCGCAGACATAGACACCTGGCTTGGATGTCGAAGTGGGTTCGAAGGGTTTTGTCTTGCAGAATCCATGAGCATCTACCTCGATGCCCATCCGTTTTGCCATTTCAACCGCTTCCTTAGAGGGGACCATGCCTACGGAGAGGACCACTAATTCGAATTCCTCTTCAACAATCTTTCCCTCTTCATCCAGGTAGGTCACCACAAGATTTTTTGTTTTAAAATTCTCCCTGATCCTGGAAACCATACACCTGATAAATCGAACGCCATATTCGGATTTGGCTCTCTCATAATAGGTATCGAACCCTTTTCCATAAGCCCGGATATCCATATAAAAGATGGTCGGCTCGACAAAGTTAGCATGTTCTTTGGCAATAATAGCTTCTTTCGTCGCGTACATGCAGCACACGGACGAACAGTAATCCTGTCCACAGGAGATATCGCGGCTACCCACACACTGGATGAAAGCGATCTTACGTGGGTGCCCTGCATCGGATGGACGCTGTACTACACCGGCATAGGGACCACTGGCACTGAGCATTCGCTCGAACTCGATGCTTGTCACGACATTAGGATAAACGCCATAGCCGAATTCGGGCCGAATATTTCCTTCCACGGTTTTAAAGCCGGGCGTGAGAATGACCGCTCCAACTTGGAGATCGACTACTTTTTCACGGTCGTCGTGATTGATGGCGCCAGCGCGACAGGCGAAGACGCACTGCAAACACTCAGAGCAGATGCCGCACTCCAGACACCGTTTAGCTGCTTCGATCACCTCCTCTTCGGTGAGCGTAGCTTCTACTTCTGAAAAGTCACGTTTGCGCTCTTCTGCTTCGCGTTTTTCAGGCACTGGTCGCGGGGCTTGTGACTTGGTCTCCATCAATTGCTTCGCTTGAACTGGATCGAGTTTAGCTTCCGGTAACCTTTCAATAGATTCTAAAACTGGAGGCCATGCCCTTGTTTCTTTATCTTCCTGTTTTAAATAGGCTTCAATCGAGCGTGCCGCCTTATGTCCTGCAGCAATGGCATCCACGACAAAAGTGGTCCCTGTGACTACATCGCCGCCAGAGAAAATCCCGGGGACATTCGTAGAGAGGGTATCTTTGTCTGCAGCGACTGTCCGGCCACGCACGGTCTTGACCTTGTTATTCAATAAGGTGAGATCAGGCTTCTGGCCAATGGCAAAGATGACCACATCGCAAGGAATAACGGTCTCTGTCCCGGGGATCTCGTCGAAGTCTGGCCTTCCCTCGATAAACCCTCGGAAATTCACATCCATGGTTCGCACGCCTGTCACATGACCATCTTTGTTTGTCACTTCCTTGAACGTCCGGCTGGGATAGACATCAATGCCTTCGTCCTGAGCGTCACGGACTTCCCAATCGTGGGCAGGCATTTTTTCTCGACTCTCAAGGCAGGACATGCCCACCCAGCTTGCGCCCATTCGCACCGACGACATCGCAGCATCAATTGCCACATTCCCACCACCGAGGACTAAAACGCGCTTGTTGGCAATTTTTGATTGGATGTTTGATGTCCCTGTGAGGCTGACCTCGCGCAAAAAGTCTGTTGTGATGTGAACCTCTGGCAGGTCATTTCCAGGGATAGGCAGCTTAATGCCAATATGAGCGCCTGCAGCGACAAAGACAGCATCGAAATCTTTGAGCAACCCTGTCACATCTTCCACACGATGGTTCAGCTTCAGCTCAACCCCTCTTGAGATGATTTCATCTATCTCGCGCTGTAGTAAGTCGTAGGGCATGCGATACTCTGGAATGCCTACGCGCATCATTCCGCCTGGTGCAGGCTGTGCCTCGAAGACGGTGACGGAGTAACCTTTACGAATCAGGTCATCGGCGGCCGTCAATCCTGCTGGGCCACTCCCCACAATCGCCACCTTCTTTCCAGCTCCACTGGTATCCAGGGCTTTTTGGACACCTGATGCATATACCTTCTGGATTTCTTCAGGGTGTGCGAATGCCCAGTCGGTCACAAAACGTTTGAAATGCATGATATTGACTGGTTCGCTTCCGACCTCCGTTCGGGTACAAGCCTCCTCACAACGATGGTTGCATACGCGGCCGCAAACTGACGGGAAGGGATTGTCTTCTTTGATGGTGCGGTAAGCCTCGGCAAAACGTTTATCGCGGATAAGTGCCACATAGCCCATGGCGCGCTGCTCAATCGGGCAGGCGTTGCGACACGGAGCCTCACCGCGCTTTTCGATGGCGAAAGCATTCGGGATGGCTTGGGGATATCTCTTGTAAATCGCTTTGCGTGTAGAGAGCAAGGCGTTGAACTCGTCGGGGCGGATGATGGGACAGGCTGTTGCACAGTCACCGCAACCCGTACATTTGGCTGTGTCCACGAAACGGGCGTGTTTACGAAGGTGGACCGTAAAATTTCCCGGCTCCCCTGAAATGCCCTCCACATCGGTGGCCGTCAGGATGCCAATGTTGAGATGGCGGCCTGCCTCCACCAGTTTGGGAGAGATGATGCACATCGAGCAATCGTTGGTGGGAAAGGTCTTATCCAATTGGGCCATCACTCCACCAATGGCAGGTGATGACTCTACGAGGTAGACATAGTAGCCAGATTCGGCCAGGTCAAGGGATGCCTGGATCCCAGCGATCCCGCCTCCGACAACCATCACTGCTCCGATTTTATCTGCCATATCATCCCTTTCGATCAATTCATCTCATGCGGTTTGTTCTTATGTATATAGCGCAGTATTCTAAATTCCAATGACCAAATTCCAATAACCAGATAATAACCAATCACCAAACTATATTAACCGAAAAATTGGGTATTGGAGTTTATTTGATTATTGATGCTTGGAATTTGGTGATTCGCATCTTTATATCAACCCCTTCGCACCCAACACCTTGATGGGATCGGTAATGTGGTGCCCGAACCACTTCTTCGCATCTTTATGGCCCAGAGCCAGTCCCATTAACTCCGAAAAATAGAGGATGGGGATGTCGAAATTATCTCCGACCTCCTTCCCCAGTTCATCCTGACGGGTATCGAGATTGGAGTGACACATGGGACAACCCGTGACCAGACAGTCCGCTTCTGCCTCTTTTGCCATGGAGAGGAGTTTTCCACCCAATCTCCTGACGATGTCTGTCCGAGTCATCACGAGGCTGGCTCCACAACAATCGGTCTTATAGGACCAAGGAATGGGATCTGCCCCCAGTAGTTTCATCAGTCGGTCCATGTGCTGAGGATTTTCATATTCCCGAATGCCTGTCACCTTGGGCGGTCGTACGGTTAGGCATCCATAGTAGCAAACCACTTTCAATCCTGAGAGAGGTTTCACACGCTTTTTCTTCACCTCTTCTAAGATCGCTTCGTCGCAGAAAAAGTCCAGGGCATATCGAATGGGGACATTTCCGTGATAAGGGAAATAGACTTTCTTGGAATGTTCCTTGACCTCCTTTTCCACTGCTTTGAATCGGCTGTAGCAGGCCACGCAAGGAACCAGCAATTCTCGATCGCTCTTCTCTGCGATGGCAAGATTACGAGCGGCCAGCTCGATCGCCAGCTCTTCATCCGTGCAGTGGGCTGAGCTTGCACCGCAACAGGTCCAATCCTCTAACTCATGGAGCCCGATATCGAGGAGCTTTGATACGCCACGGATCGAATCGTCATACTCTCTGGCCGTTCCATGGAGAGAGCATCCGGGATAATAAGAAATGTCTTTCACCTTCTCTCCCCTTTCTCAAAGGCGTTGAAGATCTCTTGAATCTCTTTCCCACCTCCAAACCTCGAAGGAAGGATTTTAATCTTCCCCTTGCGAAACATCTTCCACCCCAACCCGGCGTCCTTGAGAAAATCTTTGGTTTTCATTTTAAACTGGAGGATGAGGCTCAGTTCGTGGATTCGGCCTTTCGATTTGATCGTATCGAGGAAGACAGAGTGAAAGACAGGGACATCCTTTTCCCCCGGTTTGATCCCGGATCGAGAGGCGATTTCTCTTAAGGTATCCATGATCTTCGCGATGTCAATGTTATTGGGACAACGGACGCTGCAGGCATAACAGGATGCGCAGATCCAGATCGTTTTTGATCCGAGGACTTTTTCCCTGTGGTCATATTGAATGTGACGAAGCAGCTGATTGGGGAGGATGTCCATGGCATAGGCGACCGGACAGCCTGCCGAACATTTTTGACACTGATAGCAAGCCTGCACTTTTTCGCCGCTGACCTGAGCCACTTCTGAGAGAAGAGAATTTGAATTCATCATTGACATCGCCTCATTGAAGGGATGGTTCCTCCAGAATGGGTTGTGTTTGGGATTGGACGGGAAGTTCGATGACAAAAGACGTCCCTAAACCGGCTTTACTCTTGACATTAATGGTTCCTCCATGGTCTTGAACAATTCCATATGAAGTCGCTAAACCCAATCCGGTTCCTTTGCCCACGTCCTTTGTGGTAAAAAAGGGGTCGAAAATGCGGGAGAGATTCTCCTCGGGGATGCCTTCACCCGTGTCCGCAAATTCGATCCACACGGTTTTCCTATCCGGGGAAGGCGATGTGGCGATGGTTAAGGTCCCATTGCCATGAATGGCCTCTGCCGCATTGACGATGATGTTCATAAAGACCTGTTTCAGTTGGCCCGAATTTCCTCGCACAAAGGGCAAGAAGGGGTCAAGGTTCTTGACGATCCGGATATTGTGAAAGAGGGCCTGGTTGACCAGGAAAAAGAGGCCATCGTTGATGGCCCGGTTGATATCCGTGGGTTCCTTCTTCGGTTCGGTCTGGCGGGCAAATTCGAGCAGGCTTTTCACAATCTCCTTACAGCGCCCCGCCTCCTGTACAATTCGGGCGAGATCCCCCCGTTTGGGATCTTCCTCCGGGAGGTCTTCCATCATCAGACTGGAGTAGATGAGAATACCGCCCAGGGGATTGTTGATCTCGTGGGCAATGCCGGCTGCCAGTTTCCCAAGGGAGGCCATCTTCTCGGAGCTGACCAGCTGGAGGTGTGTCTCCTGAAGTTTCTTCTCCATCAACAGACGGGACCTCAAATCCGTAAAGATGCCCACGCTGGCAATCTCCTGCCCTGTCCCATTGTAGATCAGGGCGGCGGAAAGCTGTATCGGGATCTCTATCCCTTCCTTATTGACGACATTGAATTGAGAAGGAAGGAATTTTCCGACCCCTCCGTAATCCGGGCTCCGGAGTCTTTTCATAATCTCCTTTGCAATCCCTCCGGGGTAGATCTGGGTAATGTGAATCTTTCCGATTACCTCTTCAGCCTTATATCCGGTCAGGGCTTCCGCCCCCTTATTGAAGATAAAAATATTGCCCTTCATGTCGGCGGCAATGATCCCGTCGACGGAGCTCTCGATGAGGTTCATGAAGAACTCATTTGCCTCCCGGAGTTCATCTTCGATCCGTTTCCTCTCTGTGATATCCAGGTTTATTCCTTCGTAACCGATAATTTCTCCCTCTTGATTTTTAATGGGGTGGCCGGTGAGCAGAACGGTGATCTTGTCCCCGTTCTTCTTCTTGAATTCCACTTCCATGTCTCTGACAAAGCCCCCCCTCTCGGCCTTCTCCTTGAGAATCTTTCGATCTTCCGGGTTCACATAAAGGTCCCGGACAATATCGATTTTGAGAAATTCTTCTTTACTGGGATAGCCGAGCATGTCAAGGAGGGCCTGATTGCAATCCAGGAACCTGCCCTCCTTCGAACTGATGAAGAGGCCATGTCTCACCCTTTCAAAAAGCCTCCGGAGCTTTTCTTCGGAGCCTTTTAAATCCCTTTCAAATTTTTTTCGCTCCGTGATGTCCTTGAGATAGGCATAGCCTTTACGAACCCCACGAGAGGTCTCGGCCAGGGCAATGCAGACCTCAGCCTCCTTGACCTCACCGGTGAAGGTGATCAAATGAGCTTCCGTACAGGTTTTTTCCCCATACCGTTCGGGATGGATGAAGAGATCTTCGATAAAGGACTGATCGGGTTTGTCCAGAAGCGAGAGGATGGTCATCTTTAGTAACTGTTCGTTCGTATATCCGGTAATCTCCGAGGCCATTCGATTGGCATATTCGATCCGATGGTTTTCATCGAATACCAAGATCCCGTCATTCCCCAGTTCGGCGATGGCATGGAACATTCCGGACTCGATCTTCTTGTTGACAAGGGTGAGCCGTTCGGTCGGCCTTTTTCTCTTCGTCGGTGGAGATAATTTCTTCGTCATCATCTCTTTTATATTTGCGCTCTTACCAACTTCCTTCCCTTTAAGTACCATGGGATGAGTTAGGTTTTTTTATTTACGCTATGCGCAGAGCGCTAAGCGCTTAGCGTTTTACAACCCGACCTGGTCGAGAAGGGCAGGGACCAGATTTTCCCATCCGAGGGGAATGATCTGAACGCCCTGGCAGAGCGGTTTCGCGGCCCTGATGAAATCTCCAGCAATTTCGATACACGTTTTCTGTTTGTCCGAAGCCTTGAGCAAGCGATCGATGACGGAGTCCGGAATGGACGCCCCTTCCACATGCTTATTGATATAACGGGCCATCCCGACCGATTTGAGCAGGGTGATGGACACGATGATGGGGACTTTAAAATGGGCGACCTTCTTGACGAAGGGTTCCAGAAGACCTGGTTCATAGATGGAGCCAGTGAAGAAGAAATCGACCCCCTGGCGGATCTTCTTCTCCATATCCATCACCTCGAGGTCGAGGATATGGCCTTTGGCAGCCGCATTGACCTGGGTACCGACAAAGAATACGGGTTTCCCTTTGAGATCATTGCCCATGAGATCATAGCCTTCCTGGAGGCGTTTGGCGGCACCGAGCAAGCCGATCACATCGAGATCAAAGACGGGCTGGGCTTCAAAATGATCTCCAATGGAGGGGTGGTCACCCTGGAGCAGGAGGAGATTCTTCAGGCCAAGGGCAGAGGCATTGAGAAGTTCGGATTGAAGGGCCAATCTGTTTCGGTTGCTACAGGAGAGGTTATAGATGACCTCGATCCCCTTTCCCTTCAGTAGGGCGCATACCGAGAGGGAGCCCAGCCTCATGATGGCATTCTGGAGGTCTGGAATATTGACCGCGTCCACGCGGCCCCTCCATCGTTCCGCATGTTCATGGACCTCGGAGAGATCGATTCCTTTTGGGGGCTGGAGTTCAGCGACGACAACAAACTTTCCCGATTCCAACTGTTCCTTTAATGGCATGGCCTTTCTCCTTTACTCTGTCTTGGGACGGGGTAACAATCCAGCCATCTCCGTGATCTGACTCGTCATCTGCTCCCATTCGATGGCCATGATGTGGACTCCGTGAACCCCTTCTATCTCTCTCAATTCCTGGATCTGCTCGACACAGAGCTTGATCCCTTCCTCAGCCGGTTTCTTCGCCTTTACAATTCGGTCAATGATTTCATCCGGGATGATAATTCCCGAGACATTCTTGGCCATATATCGTGCCATACCTCCAGATTTAAGAGGAGTCACACCGGCCAGGATATGAACCTTTTCGTGAAGACCTAGATCCCTCACCATCTTCATCCACTCCTTGAAACGGTTCATATCGTATATACACTGAGTCTGGATGAAGTCAACCCCTGCGGATGCCTTCTTGGCCAAACGGATGGCCCGGAATTCGAAAGGGTCGCCAAAGGGATTCTCCGCCGCACCGATGAAGAGTTTAATCTCCCCCTCTATCTTCTCCTCCCCGCCGAGGAGGGTTCCTTTATCTCTCATCGTTCGTACACAGTCGATCAACTGGATGGAGTCCAGATCGTGAACATTCTTTGAGTCGACCTGATTTCCAAAGGTGTGATGGTCTCCGGTGAGGCAGAGCATGTTCTTGATGCCCAAAGCGGTTGCTCCCAAGAGGTCGCTCTGGATGGCGATGCGATTCCGGTCCCGGGTCGTCATCTGCATCACCGGCTCGATTTCCATCTGGAGGAGGAGGCTTGAGGCGGCGATGCTCGACATCCGAACGATCGCCGTTTGATTGTCAGTGACATTGACCGCATCCACATACCCCCTCAGGAGGTCCGCCTTCCGTTTGATGACGCTTACTTCGTTTCCCTTTGGAGGACCAAGCTCGCCTGTTACCGCAAACAGACCTTTTGATAAAATCTTTTCGAGATTGCTTCCAGCTTTCATACCTTGAGATCCTCCCTCACGATTCTTCTTGGTCCACTGTCCCTTGATTCAACGCCCCATCGCCTGGCAGGGATGATTTCTTCCATCCTGTTTAGTTGGCCCAGTCCATTGAGCCGGTCATAGATGAGCTGCCAGGCGCAGTCCACCTCTTTTTTGATTTCGCACTTCCCTTTCGAGGAGCCACCGCAGGGTCCGTTGAAGAGTTGTTTGGCGCAACGGGCGATCGGGCAGATGCCTCCTGTCCTTTCGAGAATGCAATTTCCACAGGCCTGACACCGTTCTTCCCAGATTCCGTGGGTCACTGTTTCACCCAGAAAGGTTGTATTGACACCCGGGAAGACCGGAGTCTTTGGAAAATGGCGCGCCAGTGTCTGGACACCCACTCCACAGGCGACGGAGAGGATCGCTTCGACCTTCTCGACGGTCTCCGATAGTTCGGTGGCAAATTCGGGCTCACACTGACGCGCAGGGGTCGCCTCCAGCACCTCGAGAGGCTTTCCCGTCTTCTTTCTCGCCATACGGAGAGCGGATGCCAGAAGCTCCACTTCTTTTTCGCCTCCGGCATGGCAGACCGTGACGCATGCCCCACATCCTGACAGCAAAATCCTGTTGTAATGATTTAGATACCTTAACATTTCATCCATGGGTTTCTGTTCGGCCTTGATCATTGATGCCTCCTGACACCCCTCACCCTTCCCCTCTCCCCAATGCCTGCCTGCCGGTAGGCAGGGGGATAGGGAGGAGGTGAGGGGGATCGTTTTATATTTTACATGGGTTTGGTCCCAGTTTTTTCAACTCCTCCGATTTTCGGTGAAGGGTTTCTGCCAACTTAGGGCCACAGTTGGTAGCCAGATGGCAGATTTCGATCCGTTCTTTCTCCAGTCCGATCTTCTCCAGGAGGCGATGGGCATAGGAGAGACGGCCTTTTGCCCGGAGATTCCCCCTGAGAAATTGGCAGTTCTCTTCGTAACAGGCGAAGATCAGAACGCCGTCCGCTCCTCTTTCCAGCGCTTTCAGGAGATAGAGGGTCTCGATTCGACCCGCACAGGGAACCCGGACGATCTCGACATTTCGGGGAAGTTTGAGTTCCAAACCTCCCGCCATATCTGCGGCAGGATATCCGGACTGATCACAACAGAACGCCACAATCTTAGGCTCAAAGTTCACCATGTAAACTCTCCACTCATCTATCCAACATTTTAATCATTGTTGACCATCGTTTAAAATCCCAAATTCCAATCTGCAATGACCTAAACAGTTTTGTTTGAAATTTTGGATTTTGGACATTGGTGCTTATTTGGTGATTGGAATTTGGTGTTTGGTTATTAATTTTCTCCCTATCTCCTTATCTCCCCATCTCCCAATTATATAGAGAGTCCCATCTGGGCATAGATCAATTCATCAGGCTGATGGCGAAGCGTGATCGCCTTTGCAGGGCATTCGCCGACACATATCCCGCATCCATAACAGGCAACAGGATCGACTCTGGCGGCTCCCCACTTCACCCCTTCTCCGATTCCCGGAGTGACATAGATATTCTTTTCCGCATACTTCTCCACGGTGATTGCGGAATGAGGACAGAGCCTGGGACAGGTGAAGCAGACCGCACATTTCTCGGGATCGACCTCTGCAACAGAAAGGTCGTAAGTATAGATCCCTCCTGAAAGAAGGGCGATCACCTCCTGTGCCACTGCCCCCGCTTCGGTCAGGGTTTCCGAAACTTCCTGTGGGAACCGGCATCCCCCGGCCGCAAAGATTCCCCTTCGATTCGATCTCACCCGGAGGAGCTGGGGATTATCCTCCATGAAAAATCCACGGTTTCCCTGATGGAGACCAAGAATCCTGCAGAGATTTTCGGTCTCAGGGTTCGGGATGAAAGCATCACTCAGGACAATGAGATCCGAAAGAATGGAGAGAGGCCATTCATCCTCCTTGCGAATGGCTGACGTGTCCTTCACATCGACCTGAATCTGACCGTTGACGATGGAGAGCTTCGGAGGTTCCTCATATTTGATAAAGAGGACACCTTGCTCTCTCGCCCTCCGGTAGAGCCGCTCCATCCCATCTGAGGAGACCTTCAGGTCCTTGCAGAGAATGACCGCCTGACACTGAAAGGCTTCTTGAAGGAGAAGACCCTGTTTGACCGCATTGATCGAATCGACTTTCATATCCCCGTTAACTTCATCGAGGAGGAAGGTGACCGATTCAACCCTTTTCCCATTCCTGAGAAGAGAAGGGCTCTCGTTTTCGGCCAGAAGTGTCTCCATTTCAGCAAAGGAGATAAAACTCTTGTGGCCATAAATTCCCTTCCGGCCCCTTTCCACTTCATATCCTGTTGCCACGACGATGGCTGAGAAAGAGAGAACGATTTCCGTTCCGTCCGCCTTCCGGACCCTTGCCTGGAAGCGGCCCAGGTGGCCATCGACTCGTTTCAACTCTGTCTCACTGAGCACGGTGATACGGGAATTCCGGCGGACTTCGGAGACCTTCTCCTCCACCCACTTCTGAACTTCTTCAGGCCGGTTATAAAACTTGCGAAGTTCCAAAACCTTACCGCCCAGACGTTTCCCTTTCTCCAGGAGATAGACCTGGATTCCTGATCGCGCCAGGGCAAGAGCGATGGTGATCCCTGTGATTCCTCCTCCGATGACCAGGGTTTCGGGCGTCAATGGAAGGGATCGGGACTCAATGGGGTTGGAGGAAGAGGCCAGATGAATTGCTTTGATCATCATCCTTCGGGTTTTTTCAATGGCTTCCTCTTCATTGGTCATGGTCCCAAGCGCCTCTTCCTTCAGATTGGCCACTGTGAGGAGATAGGGATTGAGGGGAATAGGATATCCAAATTTATGGAATGAAGTCTCATAGAGCCTGGGGCTTCCTCCGAGGATGACCACCCTGTCCACCCCTCCTGTCCTCAGATGTTCAGCCATCCTTTGCAATGCCCCGGGAGAGGTGAGGTCCTCTTCCTCAACAGAGAAAGCAATCTCCGGGAGTCCCCGGATGACAGAGACGATTTTTTCTCGGAAAGTGGCAGAGACCGCCCCCCCCATCCCATCAATGAATATACCGATCCGAGCCATTTAACTCCTCCCTGGTACAATCCCAAGGCAAAAAATACGAATTATACCTGATTACTAAGATGATTTTAGATTACGGAGATTAAACCATTAATCTCCGTACCTGACAGCTCTGATTCACCTTATAAGTACTGCCAATTATTTTTTCTGTTAAGGGATCCTTATCTTTAATCACTGTAATCTTCTTTTAATCTTTGTAATCAGACATCCTATTCTTTACTCTTTATAGGATGTCTTTCAGATATTGTTGAACCGTGCAGGCGATCGATTTTGCATGAATGATGGAACGGTCAATATCCTTCGGTCCACTGCAAGCCCCTGTGATGAAGATGCCGGTTTGGGCAGGCGGAGGCGCAAAAAAACCCTCCTCATTGAAATTCAAATTAAAAAACCGGGCGAGTGATTTCGAATCTTTTCTCAACACCATTCCCACGGAGAGGACGATCAGATCGAAAGGTTCTTCTACCACCTCACCCTTTAAAGGATCTATGAATCTCACCCTCAGGCCATCGGAGAGGGGAGAGTGGTAGACCTTTGAGGGAAGGCTCCGGATGAGACGGATCCCGTTGTCCTGTCGGCAGGAGTTTAGAAAAAGATCAAATGAGGCTCCGGCAGGCTGAATGTCCATATAGAGGAAGGTGGCCTTCGTTTCGGGGTATTGATAACGGATCGCCTTGATCAGGCGGAGCGCATAGGCACAGCAGACCTGAGAACAGTAAAGGTTTCCGATAGACTCATCCCGGCTTCCTACACACTGGAAGAAGGCTACGGTATTGGGAAGTTTTTCGTCCGAAGGACGGAAAAGCTTTCCTCGAAGACGGAGCATTTCGTCCAGATCCCTGGCGGTGATCACATTTTTATAGCGGCCATACCCGTATTCGGCCTTCAGGGAGGCATCAAAAGGATCGACTCCCGCCGCAATCACTATGGCAGAGACATCAACATCCATCCTCTCTTTTCCATTTTTTAAGGAGACGTTATAGGCTCCAGGCACTCCTTTCAGGCCGGTCAATTCGGTATGGGTGAGAATGGAAATGGAGGGCCCATTGCGGATCTCCAAAACCCTCTTGTCCACTACGCAGGCAAAACATTTGTTGCAGGATTCAGAAGCCTTACAACAGAAAGAGACGGCAAGTCCCCCCAATGAGGGCTCTCTTTCAATCAGGAGGGTAGAAACACCTGACTGCGCCAACTCCTTTGCCACCGTCATTCCCGATATCCCTCCGCCGATGATTAAGACATCTTTTTGCGCCAATTTTTCACTCCCTATCAAATAGAAAATAATTTCAAAATCCCCCCAACCCCCCTTTTCTAAAGGGGGGCGAGAAGGGATTAAACCACGTTACAAATCTCGGGAAGCGACTTTTCAGGATTGGAAAGCCTGATGTAATGAATCATGTGATTGATCGTGGCGATGGCCAGGACAGATAGGTCATCCCCTTTTAACTCCCTCACCTTCTCTCCGGAAAAGAGGACCTGCATGGAGGAGGGGAATTCTTCATCTTTACGGTTGTAGAGAAAATAAGATTCCACTCCCGGGTAGAATACCTTCTTCACCATCCAGTCACAACGGACGGGAGGGGAGGCAACCCGTTCCCCTCCAATATATTGAGTCATTTTCCGGACATCGTCGAGATATTCAAATGCCTCCGATCTCCTGGCCACCTCTTTTTTGAGATAGAGGTCATGAACCACCACCCCTTCGATCTCCTTCAGGGTTAAGAATTCCTTATCCATCTGCTGTGCCTCCTGACTCTTTGAGGAAAAGAGCGCCCGTAGGACAGACCTTCACACACTCCAGGCAGGATTCGCATCCTAATGAAGAGAGGGGGAGATGATCAAAGGTCGTGACAACCATCTCAAACCCTTTATAGGCAAAATCGAGAAAGGATTTCCCGAGGCCCTGACAGACGAAAACACATTTTCCACATTTCACACACTTTTTCGGATCGTAGATGAAGAGAGGATGGGAATCGTCGACGGGAAGATCACGGACGAGGCTCCTCAGGGTTTTGGGCCGGAGGCTCCACTTCAGAGAGGAGGAAATCCTGATCAGCTCGCAGTTTTTCCTCTTCGCACAATTCTTGCAGTCGATGTGATGGTCGCTCATGATCAGCTCAAAGGCTGTCCGTCTCATCCTCGCTATCTTTTCCGTATGGACGTAAACTTTCATCTTCTCCCGAACCGGCTCCGAGCAGGCGGTGACCATCTCCCTGCGGCCTCCGACTTCCACTTCGACAAGGCACAAACGGCATCCTCCGAAGGGAAGTTCGGCGCCCTCGGTGGCGCAAAGATTGGGGATGTAGATCCCCGAACGGAGAGCAGCCCAGAGGATCTTCTCTCCGGGGTCTGCGGTTATTTCTTTACCATCAATGACCAGGGATGGCATAATGTTTCCTTTTAGTCAGATCGTCTTATAACAGTGTAGCGCCCTCATTTATTGAGGGCGAATGATCCTTTTCGTCGGCAATAAATGCCGACGCTACATTTCCTTTAAGCCTGCACCACACCTATCTTCGGTGACACTTTGATGACCGCATGATACTCCTTGGGGCAGACCTCCAGGCAGATCCCACACTTCACACATTTGGTTTGATCGATGATCTTGATGTTCTTCTCATCCGGATGGATAGCCTCTGACGGACATTTGAGCACGCAGTGCTCACAGCTTCTTTGGCATTTATCGTAAACGATGAGGTAAGAAATGAGATCACGGCAGACCAGAGAGGGACATCTCTTTTCAACGACATGGGCAATATATTCACTCTCGAAATACCTCAGGGTGGTGAGGATAGGGTTTGGAGCAGTTTGCCCCAGGCCGCACAGAGAACCTTCCACAACCTCCTCTGAAAGTTCTTTGAGAAGGCGGAGATGATCCAGGGTCCCTTCTCCCTTTGTAATCTCCTCTAACAGGAGAAGGAGATGTTTGGTTCCTATCCGGCAGAAGGTACACTTCCCGCAGCTCTCGCTCTGGGTGAAGGAAAGAAAGTATTTGGCCATATCGACCATACAGGTCTCTTCATCCATCGCTATCAGTCCGCCGGAGCCCATCATTGAACCAAGGAATTTTAAGGAGTCGAAGTCAACTGGCGTATCGATATATTGAGCGGGAATACATCCGCCTGAGGGCCCTCCGACCTGGATAGCCTTCATTTTTTTCTCTTCTTTAATCCCCCCTCCAATTTGATAGATAACCTCCTTAAGGGTTGTTCCCATTCTCACCTCAGCGAGCCCCGATTCCTTGATCTTTCCCGCAAGGGCAAAAACGGTTGTCCCCTTTGAGTGGAGGGTTCCGATTTTTGAAAACCACTCCGATCCCTTCAGCAGGATAGGGGAGATACAGGAGAAGGTCTTCACATTATTTAAGAGGGTGGGTTTACGAAAGAGGCCCTTCTCAACAGAATGAGGCGGTCTGACCCTTGGCATGGGCCTTCTTCCCTCGATCGAATACATTAAGGCAGTCGACTCACCGCATACAAAGGCTCCTGCTCCAGGATAGACCTTTATGTCGAAGTCAAACCCTTTTCCCAAAATATCTTTCCCAAGCAGGCGATACTCCCTAGCCCGCATTAAGGCATGATTGACCTTTTCGATGGCAAGGGGATATTCTGAACGGATATAGATGTAACCCTGATGGGCTCCGAGGGCATAACCGGCAATGGCCATTCCTTCGATTACCTGATGAGGAGAGCTCTCAAGAACGACCCTGTCCATGAAGGCGCCAGGATCGCCTTCATCTCCATTGCAGACGATATATTTGGGATGCTCCTCTGCCTTAAAACATTCCTCCCATTTCATTCCTGCCGGAAAGCCGGCGCCTCCCAGTCCCCTCAAGCCCGATCGCTTCACTTCGTTGATGATCTCTTCCTTTGCCATGGTCAGGGCTTTGTCCAGCGCTTCATAGCCGCCCAGGGCGATATAGTCCCTGATCTCTTCAGGGTCGATTACTCCCGCATACCGAAGGATGATTCTTTCCTCCTTTTCAAATCTTTCAAGTTCCGGGATATAGGGAATATCCCCTTCCTTCATCTCCAGAGTTCCGATGGCCAGATCGAAACAAGGATCATCTTCGATCAGGTAGTTATAAACGATCCTGGAAGCATCTTCTGGCATGAGGTTTTTATAACAGATCGTGGGATTGCCCTCCTTCTTGATATAGACAAGAGGCTCAGCAAAACAAATTCCCAGGCATCCCACTTTGATAATCTCCCCCTGGAGGTGATGTTTGATTAGCTCTTTTTCAAAGGCCTCTGCTACCTCAATCGCACCAACCGATATCCCACAGGTGGCACACCCGATAAAGATCTTGGGCGTCCCGCCATTCAATTTCTCTCGATAATATTGCCTGGCTTCCTGCCTGATCTGTGAGTAGGTCATATTGCTAAAAAAATTTCGTTAAATGGTAACGGTAAAGAGGCCCGTATCGTTGATAAAAGGTTACGTTTATCGTCTCTTAATTCTTTTCACGTAACCGTAACCAGTAACCGAAACGGGCTTCGTCACCTTAACCCAAGAACCCGGAACCGGTTAACCCTTTTTATCCTTGTCACGAAGGTTGATGATGACTTCCTCCACCGTTCCGGGAGTCATTTTAGGGTAGATCTGACTGTTGATTTTGACCACAGGGGCGACATTACAGCACCCAAAACAGGCTGTGGACTCGAGGCCGAAATTTCCGTCCTCCGTAGTATCCCCCTTTTTGATCTGGAGTTCCCTTGAGAAGGCATCGAGGATTAAATTCCCCCCCAGGAGGTAGCAGGCGGTCCCCAGGCAGACATGGATGGGGTTGCGGCCAGGGGGCTTTCTTCTGAACTGATTGTAGAAGGTGACTACACTAAAAATTTCAGAAGGAGGAAGATGGAAAAAGTGAGCTACACTCTCCATGACCTCTCGTGAGATATAGCCCACTCTTTCCTGAATCTCTTGTAGCACAGGGAGTAAATTTTCTCTCTCCGGATGGAACCTCCTGAAGATCTCCTCTATTTGTTTTGACTCTTCCATTTCTCAATCGTTTGGGGAAGAAAGGTAGTCAGATCGCTTGCTTCCCGAGGACCCACGATGACCTCCCATCCTGGTATTTCATCTTCCAACTCTCCTTTGATCCTTGCTGCGAATCCAGGGATGATAATCCTCTTATTTTTGATTTTATCTCCAAGATCGGTCTTTTTAATATAGGGTCCAATCGTATCTCCCACAAACTTCCCCGTTGACCAGGCGGCCAGAACGCATAAACCCTCCGTATCTTTGACAACCAAATAAGAGGGGATTTTAGTATTTTCAATTTCACTGGCCACAGCAAAATAGGTCAACGCAAAGTTGGTGGTCAACAAAACTGGAGATTCGGGGGTCACCGCACCAATCTCATAAATCTTCTGTTCTACAGCAAGAGGGACTCTTGGATCGGTGTAAATATTTTGTCTCAACACGAGCAATGGATAAAGGGTCGTCTTATCGAAGTCAGAGAGGACAATGATCCCGGCATACTTCGGCACGGCTGCCGATGCCAATAAAATCTCCTCCAGTTTATTTTCTGTCATCAGACAGGGGAAGGAAATGATTGGATAACCCAAAGGCCGGAAGGTCTTTTTAAGAGCTGCCCTTCGAATGAGGGTGTAATCTCTGATCATCTCTTTCAGTGATTTGGGGGAGGGGTCCATGACAATATCCAAAACCCCTTCCTCTTTAAATCGCTTTGTGATGGGAATGATCTCTTCAATTCCGTTACCCTTGACACCAACAGGAGTTGGCTTCTCTTTGATCTTGGGTATAGCCGCCTCAAAATTATCTTTTGTAATGGGATAGATAAGGGGGTTCTTATCCACAATCAAATCCCTTGCTTTAAAAAGAAGGTTCATGTCTTCACAAAACAATACAACAGGATATCCCTCATCCGCGACCCTCTTGACCAATCCCAGATACTTATCGGCATTCCCTGTATATTTTAAAACAAACAGATTGGCTTTCAGCCTCTGGCCAACCCGATCAAATTGAAATTCTTTCATCTTCTTAATTTTCCCAGAGATGGCGCCTTCTTCTTCTTTGTCAGAGATGAGGAGGGCGATTCCAGGAGACCTGTAAAAGGTCTTTTCATGCCGATAAATCACCTCTTCTTCGCCGATACTGAGGGCGTTTTCTCCCACGCCGATGGTGACAAGCCTGATGGGAGGTGCCAATGCCTCTTCCAATTCAACTTTAATCTCTTCCGATAAGTAAGGACACTTGTGTACAGAAATAGCACCTGCAGCCAATTTCATGGCAAAGGCAAAACAGGTGGGGAAACCACATTCCTTACAATTCTTTTTACCACCCTCTGGCAGTTTTTTCTGAATATCCGATGCTTTAAGTGCCATTGGAACCCTCCTTTTTTATACTTGGCCAGTAATCCAAGGATGACCGACTCGATTCAAGAACTCTGTCAATTCGTCGACATTTTTCACATCCTCTTCCGTGGCGATCTTGTCATACATACCAGCCTCTTCCAGTACGTCTTTCACCTGCTCTTTTACGGCCTTAGGCATCCAGGCGACCCTTTTTACCCCTCCATCTGTCTTGATGAATTTTTTCGATCTCAAATAAGATACGGCCATTCCTAACATTCCCTCGTTCTGTCTTCCACCTGAAGCCTCTCCAGCGATGCCTGAGAATTTCATTCCCGTCACGGTTTCACCCAAAAAATCCCTGTTCACAATTCCGAAGGCATCGACCTCTGGAATGTAAAAAAGGATGGCCTGGAAACAGCCGCAAGAGGTAGGAGGACTCTCCAAGGCGCTATGGAGGCAGAAGACGCTAATTGAGCCGAGGGATTTTTCTGCCACAATGGCATTGACTCCAGAATAGATGAATTTCTCTGGGTCCAATAACTCCCCCTTTTGGACGGCAAATTGAGGACCTTCGGGGTCCATTTTATAGGCGGCCCTGCCATCGAACCAGTTGATCGCCCCACAGAGAGCGACCCTCTCCGGGGTGACGACACAGACATGGGTCGGTGCGAAGGATTGGCATAGCGAGCAACCATAGAACTCATCCACTTCTTCTTCGGTGATCCCTTTCAGCCGATCATCTCTCGCCTGATAGATCTTTCTTGCCTCAAGGACTTCTTTCTCAACTAATGCAGGATCGGTAATGAAAGTGATCTGGATTTTTTCGATGATGGAAAGTTCATTTTTGTAGAGCATGACTAACACTCTCCCTATTTCCTCAAGGGAGTTAAGGCCCTTTTTAAAACTGTCTTTATGTAATCTCATCCAGATCTCATCCCTCTGGGCCATGTGCCAGAAGCCTTCCATGTAATTGACATACATGTGAAGGCGGCGCTCGAAGACGGGTTCCATATCCTTTTCGAGTTGCTCCCCTGCCACATCAATTTTCATAAAAATGGGACTGGAGGCACCTTCTTCAAAATCTTTAATATCCTTTCCAATGATCTCTATCTTTTCGTCTTCCACTTGATCAGCAGGCTTGACGGTTACCAACTCAGCCTTGAACTTATGCTTCGGTCCTCCGAATTCGATTTGAAAATCTTCCTTCCGTACTGTTTCGCCTTCGTACTGGGGTCCTACATCGACTGAAAACATTTTGCTCCTCCTTTCTCTATTTCAAATTTAGGATTTTAAACTTTGGACTAAATTTTCTAAGTATTCTTTCCATTTATCAGCCTTCAAATTGGCAAGGGAAAAACTGGCATTCGGATAAACATACGGACATAAGGTAACGGTCTTTAAGTGGGTGGCATAGTGCTTCAGGGTAGAAAGACCTTGATTACCGAAGTCCGTTCTCATTCCTAAAAACATGACGAAATCATGGTTGCCCTGCTTTTTTACTCCCTTCCAATTCGGGTCTTTTAGATGATTGATGATCTCGACCGCATCATAAGTCGAATCCGGAATCACCCCAAGTTCGAGTAATTTCTTCTTTGTGTGAGCCGTGGCACAGATCGCTGCTCCAAGGGCTTTCGCAATCTCGACCCCATATTCGACGGCAAGCTTTCCACCTAAATCGATTTCAAGACATCTTGGCCCGAATATCAGAAGAGGTCTTTCTGCTTTCTTCATGATTTTTCCCAAGGCCTGGGGGTCTTCCATGACTCGACATGCCTTGAACCCTGTTAAAACATTGACATGATGTAATGGTACGCTCATTTTTTCTCCTCCATTTCTTATGGCTTTTTTCCTTTCATGGTCTCTTCGACAGCCAGCTTGATCTGTAAGCCTGCATGGTGCATTAACGTGTCGCCCAATTCTGGGTCCCTGGTCATGGTGGCCCAACAGGGATGGTTGTGATGTAAGATGCCAGACCTTTCCACGGCATCCTTCACATGCGTTCCTATCAGATGCTCAGCCACATACTGTGTATTTCCGCATGGAGCATCCCTGATGACCCGGACCTCTTTGACCTTTTCTCTTTCCAATTCTATCTCGACCTGTGGCCTACCAAAATATTTAACAAATTCTAAGACCAGCTCATTCTTTGAACTTTTTTCTGTTAACGTGCAAAAGGTCATTGGATGAAGGAGCTCAATTCCTTCTTTTTCCAACTTTCTCTTGAGTTGTCTTGCCAGACCAGAGGACAGGTAAGCCTTATTGTCGATGGGAGTGATCACTGCTTTCGCCCCTATCTTTTTTATGAATAAGGGGATCAATTCAGCAACGATCGGATGTTCTTGGACCGATATCAGTAAGTCACAAGAGGGAAGGTCCTCAGGAACATAATCGGAGAGCTCCTCAGTGAAAGGAGGGAGACTCTTTGTATAGTGGTACCCTTGAACTTCCCATGTCTTGGGGGCATTTTTACTGATATTGTCCCAAAATCGCTTTCCGTAATCCCCATCGTAAAGAATAAGCAACTTCATTTGACCACCGCATCGATTGGGATATTGCTTTCATAGGTCCCGATAAATGTGGGTAAGGTCAAAGCGGGTTTGGGTTTCCATCCAACACCTTTCAGGTATTCTACTACCTCCTTTTTATAGACGATCGGGACATCCCTGTCGTTTCTTACGAAATTCTGAAGGTCATCCGGAAGGGATCCCATATGCTTTTTATAAAGAGAAATGTAATGGGTCAATTTGATCTGCCTGCCTTGGGCGGTATCGTTCTTCCGGATGCAGAGTTTTGCAAGGGTGATCATGGCTCTCTCTTTGCTCTCCACAGCGATACTCAGATGTTCTGGAGAAGGTTCTTCTGTATTGAAAAATTCTTTCTTCCTTCCGTCCATGACCGTCCAGTCATCCTCTTCCTTCCTGGAGAGGTAAAGCCTTCGATATTTAGCAGAGTGAGGACCCAAGACCACAGGGATGCCCAGTCGATTACATCCAGATGCAATGGCGAAAGCTTTTTGAGAATAGGCACCCCATGCCAGTCCCACTGCTCCGACTCGATTGAGGATATAATCTGCAATGACTTCGTAGTTTCCGCGCAGCGGGAGCTTTGCAAAAATATTTGCGACCTTCATGGCAGCTCCTGTAATGTGGGCATTGGCGACGCAACTTCCTA
>Ga0214473_10002568_pt1 | contig 22277 bp, 17 predicted proteins | sample RVTome_7_FD_203509 | JGI IMG/M metagenome (GOLD analysis project Ga0214473, IMG submission 203509) | Soil microbial communities from uranium-contaminated site in the Upper Colorado River Basin, Wyoming, United States - RVT98D197 | ecosystem: Environmental > Terrestrial > Soil > Contaminated >... | reverse complement strand
CTCTCATTCAAACCCCGGCGCCCTTCGACAGGCTCAGGGCGCCTGATCAAAATCAGGCGGCTGGGAGGCATACACCACTCCGCTCACCTGCCACACCGGGCCCTGCCCCACATCCACCCGCTCGAGGGTGTAGGTGGCATCGAGCACGTACGGGCCGCGGGCGCCAGCGGCCTCGTCTTCGACCTCGGGCGAGTACTGGCCGAGAATGTAGAGGGTGTCCTGCCAGGTCTCGCGGGCCGTCACGACCGCCAGGGTCGGCGATTGCAGATCGAAGGATCGGAATTGAGAGCCAGCCAGCTGGTGCCCCATGTAGCGCTGCGTAGCCGCCAGCGAGTTGATATCGGCTACTACAAGCGCCGCCGCCGGGCCGCCGCCGGCCAGGTACACAGCGTCGCGGAACCAGTAAGCCTGGGTCACTGAGTTCTGGTACTGCGTGACGGCGCGGCTGAGATCGGCGAATTCGACCTCGTCTACCAGGAAGCTGGCCGTCCAGTCCGGCGACGCCGGCGCCGTGCCGTCGTCGAGCATGCCGCGCCATTTCTCGTCCGTCAGGCGGTCGTCGATCGGCCAGGGGAACTCGTAGTACGAAAAGACGCCGCCCTTGGCGACCTGCAGGTAGGTGGTGCCGTCCGCCTGGGCGATCGGCACGACGACGTAGATCGGGTTGACGCGGCCGACTCCTTCTTCGAGGGCGGTCGGCGGCGGGGCGGGGTTGGTGGCGACATCGGCGATTACCGCCGCCTGCGGTTCTTCTTCCATAAAGCGCCGGGCGTTCGGGTCGGTCACGTCCGAGTCGGCCGCCGCCATGGTCAGCGTCTCGAGGTCACCGCCGTAGAAGCGGATGGTGTGGTACTCGTCCTCGGTGAGCGGCTCGTTGCGCAGCTCCTTCTCGGCCATCGTCTGCAGCGAGCGGGCCAGCGTCTCCAGCGTGTCCAGGCTGGCGGCGTCCTGGTCATTGAGCAGCCCGCGGCTGTCCAGACCCTGGCGTGTCATGGCCGTCAGGGCGGCCAGGCGGGCGAAGAACTGCGGGATCGGTTCGACGTAGCCCTTGGGCGGCTCGGGCTCCGGCGGCGGCGGCCCGCCGCCGAGCTCGGCGTAGACCTGCTTGGCGTAGAGGATCGTGTCGTGCTTGAGCTCGGCCCAGCTGCCCAGGACCGTGTTCAACTGCTTGTCGAGCCAAGACGGCGAGCGCATGAACTCCGGGTAGCCCTCGCCGGGGACTTCGATCAGCGGGTGGAACGTGTACAGCCAGGTGTTGTAGAGCGTCTCGGTCCAATCGCTGACGCCCAGCCCGGAGATCCAGTCCTGCATCTTCTGCATCTGCTCGGGGTAGTTGGCGAAGTGCGTCTCGCCCATGCCGTCGAGAATCTGGTAGGCGCGGTCGGAGCCCATGGCGGCGAACAGGTCGAGGCCCTTGGGCAAGGGGCGGGGATCTTCGTTGGTGCCGACGTTGCGGTAGATCAGTTGGCGGAGGACATAGGCGTCCGGCACGAAGCGCTGCCCCATGAAGCGCAGGCCTTTGGTTGATGCCACCTCGTCGTCGGTGACCTGGATGACGATGCCCAGGATCCTGGGCGCCGGCAACTGGAAGGCGAGGTCGATAAACTGTTGCAGCTTGGCCTCGTCGACCAGATCGGTGACGGCGGGTGCGGAACCGTAGACCGAATCCATCACACCGAAATACTGCAGGGCGGTCAGGTCATCCGAGCGGCCGACCATGAAAGCGGTCGGGGAGTACAGGTCCTGCCAGGCCTCGAGCGCCGGCCGGCCGCCGACCTGCGCGTCGCGCAGCGCCTGCACGAGGAGCAAGGCGCGGCGCGTCTCTTCCATTCCGACGGCGGGATCCTTGGCCTTGAGGCGGAAGGTCATCCGCCCGTACCACATCATGCTCTTGAAGTAGGCCTTGAGATCGTCGCTCAGCGTGTAGTGGCCGCGCGGGATGTACTGGGTGTAGTCCTCGCCGAACTCCAGCCCGGGGAACAGCGGCGAGGGCAGAATGCCGTCGGCCGCGTCGACCAGGGCGATCTCGCTGGCGACCAGGTCGGCGGCGTAATCCGGCACCGTTACGCTGGGGTCGAGCAGTTGGCTGGCCACGCCGACGAAGGCGACCGTGCGCAGGGCGGCCTCTTCCCAGGCTCCGCCCTTGAGCGCCTGGTACTGCGCCTGGGCCTGGGCGAGCATGGCCGCGTTCAGGTCGCGCAGCAGCGGGATGAAATGCTCGGTCTCGGCCGTGCGCAGGACCTTGTCGAAGAGCAGATGGTAGACGTGCAGCAGCGAATCGCTGGTGACGAAGACCGGCTGGTTGTCGTAGCGGGCCTTCTCGTAGACGGTGAAGAATTCCTTCTCGCTGCCGGGGGCGACGACGAAGCCGTCCTGGGCCAGCTGTTGGCGCAGTCCGTCGGCGAGCAGGAAGGCGACGCGCACGTTGGACAGGTCGGCGGCGATCGGCTCGTGCGCCACCGCCGGGGAGACACTGACGACCGGCTCGTCGTAGGCGGCGAAGACCGGCAGCGCGGGGCCGGCCGCCGGTGTGGGGAGGGCGGGCTGTGTCGGCGAGGAGGTGGCGACTTGGTTAGCGGGTGTCAGAAGGCCGCATGCGAGGGAGAGTAGGCCGAGCAGGGCCAGTGTGCGGGCGAGGGGGTGAGCTCTCATGCCTGTTCCTCCATCCTGCGGGGTTGATGAAGCGGTGAGGGGTGCAGGAGGTGAGGGCATTGTAGCGCCGGAGAATGACCGACGAAAGGCGAACGGCGGCTGATTGCCCGAGCAATCCGGGCCGACAATGGGGCAATGGGGCGCAATCACGCCGGACTCACGCCGCGAGGCAGAGTGTGGCAAAGCGCGCAGGGTTTGTTCGCCCGTGGCTCGGACGAACCACGATCGGCAACGCCCGCACGATCACCCCTTGCTTTCTAACCACGCCCAGACTGAGGGGTCCCAGGTTCCACAGACCTGTCCAATGAGAACTGGGTCGAGGAATCCGGCCGCCGCCGTGTAGCCGGCCGTCAGGTCGGTCCAGGCCAGACCGACCTCGTTGGCCAGCCGTCGGAAGGGAATCTGCCAGCTCGCCGGTGCCTGTGGGAGCAGGCTCGGGATTGAGTGTGTTTGACGCCACGAAAACGTGGCCTCGATCGCCTGCCGGAGCACGGTGGAGTCGAACGTGGCGTGGCTTGCGATGAGAAGCAGGTCAACCAGATCGCGCACGCGGGTCCGCTGGGCCGACGCAGGCGCCTGCGTGTACGCGTGCACCTTCTCGGCGATGTGCTGCGTCAGCGGGTAGGCGGGGAAAGCCGTCGCCTCGAGGCCGGCGAAAGCCAGGACTGGCGGCAGCATCAGCACCTCCGCCGAAGCGACCACGGGATCGCCCACGCCGACGTCGACATGGAAGTCCTCGAAGGTGCGGCCGTCGAGGAGCGAGTGGACCGGGAAGCGCCGAACCGCAGGCTGAGCGGACTCCGGCGCCTGGGTGGCCTCGGCGACCTCGAAGGTAAACCAATCGCCGAGGTCGACGGACACGCCTCGGCGCAACAGAGTCCGGGCGTCGGCCCGAGGCTCCCGCAGGAGAAGGTCGACATCCTTGGTCAGCCGCGCCTTCTCCGCCAGCCGGAGCTGAAGTGCAAGTCCTCCTTTTAGGATCCAGGTATCCGGCTGGGCCCGCGCAAGGCGGGCGAGAAACCGATCGAAGACCACCAGCTTGCGCAGACGCACGAGGGGAGTCGCCGTCTGCAGGGATTGCATCCGCAGGCGGGATTCGAGCGCCTGACGGAACGCCCGGCCGGTGGAGTAACTCATCGGCTACACCTTGGGGAGGATGCGATCGATCACCTGGACGACGCGGCGACCGCGCCGGAGCGCCTCGGCGGCCAGGCTCTCCCGATCAGTGAGTCCGCGGGCGATGGCCTCATGTGCCGCCTGGCGCAGGCGGTCTTCCGAGAGACCGGCATAGGCGAGATCGACGATCGTCCGGGCGACGGTGGTCACACGAATCCCTTCGCGCCAGGTGACGGCGCTCTCCGGCAGGCTGGCCGTGTGGATCCTGAGGCCGGGTCTGCGTCGCGAGCCGGAGCGAGGGATCGTCACGTGCACCTCACCGGGGACAATGTCGCTGAGGCCGTAGAGCGCCAGGGCGCTGGTGTGCGAGATGGCCGAGCGCGGGCCGGCGCGAAGCCAGGCGATGACCAGGTCCTCGAACCGTGACGCCGGGAAGCGTGTCAGGCGGTAGATCCCGTGGGCGGCGCGCTGGTAGGTGCCGGCGCGGGTGTGGTGCGACAGGAGCTGCGAGCCGACCCCGGAGGAGGCCGCCTCGGCGGCGGTGAAGTAGCCGGCTTGGGCTTCGGCGACGCCGTACAGGGCTTGGTGGTCTGGCTTTATGGTCATGTGTGCAATTCCAAAAGTCTAGTTTTGGCTTCTGCACACATTATCTGCCAACCCGGAGTAGGTGTCAAGAAGGGAGGCCGATGCCATCGAGCACCGGGGGGTTCATCTGCCCTCACCTCCGGCCCCTTCGCGCAGCACCCCGATGGGGCTCCCGCTGAGGCGGCCGAAGGTCCCCGAAGGGGGGAGAGGGGTGTGGGGTGAGGGTGGAAGCCGGCGACGGATCGACGGCCGGGTACCCGGTTGACTTGGACCGCATTTCCTCAAGCTGCTCCTGCTCAACCCAGGCGACCGGCGGTATCTCCGCGAAGTTGCCTCTCTCACCCATCAGCCTCTCCAGGCAGCTCAACGAGAACTGGCGCGGCTGGAGGGCGCCGGGCTGCTTACAGCAACCACCGAAGGCAATCGGAAGTACTACCAGGCGAACCGTGAATCCCCGATCTTCCCGGAAATCAAATCGCTCCTCATGAAGACCGTTGGCCTTGGGGATCTCTTCCGCCAGCCTCTTCAGAAGAAGAGCGACTCGATTCTGGTCGCATTCATTTACGGTTCCTACGCCCGCGGCTCGGAAGAATCATCCAGCGACATCGATCTGATGGTGGTCGGGCAGATCACGAGCAGGGAGCTCGCCAAGCTCCTGGCGCCTGTGCGCGAAACCTCGGGCCGCGAGGTCAACACTGTGTGTATGACTCCCACGGAGTTCCGAGCCAAAGCCGGAAAGGGGAACTCCTTCCTGGGGGATGTCGTGCGAGGGCCCAAGATCTTCCTGATAGGGGGAGAACATGAACTTGGAGGACTTGCTAGCGCTGGGAAGGCTCAGACGCCGTAGCACCCGAAAGGAGGAGACTCAGGTAATGCTGGCGGTCGCTGAACGCGACTTGCAGGACGCCGCGCTGCCAGGCCTCTCGTCCGATCGGCTGTTCCTACCCTACGTGCCTCGGGGAGAGGCCCCCTCCCCTGTAAGTCGCCCTCGAAACCACGCCAGGAAATCTCCCGGCGTCCCCACTATGAACGGCAAGGCCTGCCGCAATTTCGCATTTTCCAGGAAGTGCTGCCGGTCGAACGTGATGAAGTAGTCGACCCCGGAGGCAACCGCCGCTCCCAGGACCTTCGCATCGCCAGGATGGGCGACGAGCCCCTCGCAAGTCGTCAGGACTTCTCGACCGGGCTCGGGAGCGACCTCGACGTGGACCCGATCGAGCAGGACGGCGAGCGAGGCCAGTGCGTGGGGGGCTTTGCTGCGGATGGCGCGTTCCAGCTCCGCCAGAACCTGGCGGCTGACGACGATCTGGACAGCGCCGGCTTCGCCCAGCCGCAGCAGCATCCGTCCGCCACCTTCCTCGGACCAGATGGCGGCGAACAAGGCGCTGGTATCAAGAAACGCCCTGGTCGTCGGCGACATAGCGCTCACGCTCTTCCCTGAGGACGCGCAGCATACCTTCGAGCGTCTGTCCTTCTTCGGTCAGCGCCCCCGAGATACGCTCCGCCAGCGCGTCCACCTGCGGCCGCTGCGGGCTGAGCACGAACGCGCCGTCTAGATCAACCAGCGTCAGGCGATCGCCCGGCTGCAGCCCATACGCCTGACGGAGAGCCTTCGGCAGCACGACCACGCCCCGCTGGGCGACCTGGACGGTCATAGGAACAGTCACGGATTGGCCTCCTCCGAATGTCTGATATTCTGATTGTCAGTCTATCAGAAGACGTGTTCACGGTCAAGCCTTCCGGACGGTCAGAGATCAGGGTGAGCGCCGGGGGTATGCCCGAGCGGCGGGGGATTGAGCGAGGGAGCCAAGTTAGACACTCTGGCGGCGTTGCAGGACTCGGCCTCCCCTTGGTTCAATTCAACCAAGAAAGTTGGTCATATCACCCACATTGTTGGTGGTACGGCCGAAAGGATGGGTGGTGCAAGATGCTTAGGCGAGCCAAGCGCGACCGCGCCAGCCGCGCCGGGTCCTCGACGATCTAGCCCGGCTGGAGCTGCTTGCGGTCAGCCCAGCTACCCGGCGGCGATCGGCCCGTGCGCCATCGCCGGAGTGACGTTGACGACCGGCTCGTCGTAGGCGGCGAAGACCGGCAGCCGAAGGCCCCTGAAGCGCCGCAGGTCCCTGAAGCACCGCAGGTCCCCGGAGCGCCGCAGGTCCCCAGAGCGTAGGGGAGGGGGTGGCGGAGGGGATAGCGGAAGGGACGCCGGCCCAGCCACCGGCGCGGGGGCGGCGGGCTGTGTCGGCGAGGGGGTCGACGGCTGGGTGGCGGTAGCGCTGGAGGATGCGCGGCGAGAGGCGGCGATGGGGGATTTCCCGAGCAATCCGGCCAGACAATGGGGCAATGGTTCCGCGATGTGGGCGGAGTCGCTCTACGAGGGCAGCCAGCTTAGGCGCGGCGGATACTCAACCCGGCTGGAGGTCGCGGATCCGAGCGAGATGTGGTGTATGACTCGGGCGAAGCACACGTCCGCCGCACCGTCTCAGGCGGCCTTCCACATCGGGAAGCGCGTTCGTATGTACTGCTTCACGCTCTCCGGTGAGAGTCGATCGCTCCTGGGGCCACTGCGCACGAAGAAGTCTCCCCCCTCGTTCTCCTCTGTGTCTTTCCACTTGAGAAAGACCGGCTCGGGGCTCCTCTGACAGCTCACCAGGCAAACCGTCCTCCCCTGAACGATCTGCGTCGTAGGATTGATGCACGTCCCCGCGCGGTCGCCCAGAGCGTTCCGCACGACCTGTGCGAGATGCCTCATGAATTGGTCGTCGCTCTCAAGTTGATCGATCTCGATCCCAAGCACCGATTTGTCATCCCCAATACCGACTAGAAGGTCCCCGCCTTGCGTGTTCAGGAATGCGGCGACGGTCTTCAGGACGGCGCGGGTGACAACCCGCTCGTCCATTTTTCCCTCACGCACGTTCCAGCGTAGGCTCGACTTGAACTCCAGCGTCGTCGACTCCGGCTGCTTCAGGAGCTCCTCGGCCTGCCGGTGGGAGCGCAGGTACTGGTCGAAGAGCAAGCTCTTGATGGCCTCGCCAAAGGCCGGATCGTCCGTGATCCGCTTGTACAGGTCGAAGTTCGTTTCGACGATGCCCTGAATCGCATCCTCGACCTTCTGCTCAAACGCCAGCCGCATGTTTTCTCTTGTATTGACTCGCGCGCTGGCGTCCAGCGCAGGGTCTTCGTCGAGGCCGGCCATCATTTGGCTGAGGGTGATCCGATGTTGGTCACCTAGCTCGAGACCGAACCGCTCGTTCAGCTGGGCAATGATCACAGAGAGCGGTTCCAGGTCCTCAGGCCTCGGGATGTACTTGTCCACGATCCGTTGGGGCTCTAATCGCTCACCCTTGTGCGCCAGAGCGATTCGACCGCTTCCCGTTTGCTGGATCCGATAGGACTCCATGTCGATGTTCCGTTGGACCTCCCGAGGCAGTTCCTCCCACTCCACGGGCAGGAGCCGCCGTAGATGGCGGCCGAAGACGTACAACTTCTCCAAATCGACATCCGCGAAGGTCAAGATCTGTGACAGGAAGGCGTACAGCCGTATGTAGTCAACGAGCTGACCTCGGAAGTCCACCTGTCCCTCTCGGGGCAGTCCCCTGAATCTCTCCGAGACGGGGGCTAGAGCGGCGTAGAGCCAATCCTGTGTCGTCCTGCGATCGAAGTACAGGCTGGCGAAGTGGTCCACCTCCCGGCCTGTGTACACCCCGAAGTCGAAGAGGCGGTTCTGGATGGTGTAGAGCAGGTTTGGGTCGGTCGCCTCGGACAGGAGGGTCGTCTCGAAGTACGGCTCGAACGCCTGGCGGATCTCGTCGGCCTCGTTGGCGAAATCGAGAACCGTTGTGCCGTGTTTCCCTGGATGTGTCCGGTTCAGGCGGGAGAGCGTCTGCACGGCGTTGACCCCGCCCAGCCTCTTGTCCACGTACATCGTGTGGAGCAGCGGCTGATCAAATCCCGTCTGGAACTTGTTGGCACAGATCAGGAATCGGAACTCGGGTCGTTCGAACACCTTGGCCGTCTGGGTTTCGCTGATCGTTCGTCCCCTGCCCTCCGAATTCATGCCGGACTCGGTGTAGGACTTGCCGCCGTCTTCCACGCTTCCAGAGAAGGCCACCAGCGCCTCGAAGGGATACCCTTTCTCCTTCATAAGCGCATCGACGGCGAGCTTGTAGCGCACAGCATGCAGGCGCGAGCGTGTCACGATCATCGCTTTAGCCCGCCCCCCAATCTGACCCTGGACTTGCGAGGCAAAGTGTTCGACGATGACGTGCACCTTCTCGCCGATGGCGTGTGGGTGCAGTTCGACGAAGGACTTGAGCAGGTAGGACGCCTTGTCTCGGTCGTAGCGGGGATCGTCCTTGATGGTCTTCAGGAGCCGCCAATAGGCCAGGTATGTGGTGTAGCTCTCAAGCACGTCGAGAATGAAGCCTTCCTCGATCGCTTGGCGCATGGTGTAGTCATGAAATGGCCTGAATGAACCATCGGGCTGGCGGGTGCCGAACAGCTCAAGCGTCTTGCTCTTGGGGGTGGCTGTGAAGGCAAACATCGAGAGATTGGCGAGAGGCCCGCGCTTCTCGATCGCCGCGACCACCCGGTCGTCCGTTTCCTCCTCAGCTGTCTTGGCATCCTCCTCCTCGCGGGCTGCCCCTTCCAGCGTTCCAGCCGACAAGACCGACTTGAGGCTCCTGCTGCTCTCGCCGGATTGGGACGAGTGCGCTTCGTCGACGATGACGGCGAACCGCTGTCCGGGCAGCCGGCCGATTTCGTCCACGATCACAGGAAACTTCTGGAGCGTGGTGACGATGATGGTCTTGCCACCCTCCAGCGCTTCCTTCAACTGGCGTGAGGTACTGTCGATGTTCTCGACCACGCCGAGGGTTTGCTCGAATTGGCGCATGGCTTCCTGAAGCTGCCGGTCGAGGATCCTGCGGTCGGTCACGACAACGATCGAATCGAAGACCCTGCGGTCCTCGGCATCGTGCAGCGTCGCCAGGCGGTGGGCCAGCCAGGCGATGGTGAAAGTCTTGCCACTTCCGGCAGAGTGCTGGATCAGGTAACGCTGCCCGGGCCCATGGGACCTAGCGTGCGCTACGAGCTTTCGCACGGCGTCCAGTTGTTGATAGCGGGGAAAGACGAGACCCCGGCGTGGTCCTTTCTGCGTGTTCTCGCCCGGGAGATCCACCTCGTGGATGAACTGGCGGATCAGGTCGAGGACGCTGTCCCGACTCCATGTGTCCTCCCACAAGTAGGCGGTGGGATACCCCGCCTGAGTGGGCGGGACTGGCGGATTGCCGGCGCCTCCGAACTTGCCCTGGTTGAACGGGAGGAACAGCGTTTCTGCCTCCTCCAAGCGGGTGGTCACGTACACTAGTTCCGGGTCGACGGCGAAGTGCGCCAGGCAGCGCCGGTGGGCAAGGAGTGGCTCGCGCGGGTCGCGGTCGGTCTTGTACTGGCGTATAGCATCCTCGATCGTCTGGCCAGTGAGCGGGTTCTTGAGCTCGACGGTGAAGATCGGAATTCCGTTGAGAAAGAGCACCAGGTCGAGGGTCTTCTCGTTCTTCTGGCTGTAGGCCAGCTGCCGTACAACGGCGAAGAAGTTGGCGGCGTGCAGGCGTTGCAGCTCGACGTTCATCCGACTGGAAGGGCGGAAGTAGGCCAGCGCGAGCTTGACGCCGCTGTCCTTGATACCGTTTCTCAGAACATCCAGGGCCCCGCGGATGGAGATCTCCTGGGCCACTCGGCGCATGAACTGCTCTCGCACCTCGGTGCCGTGGTGTTGCTTAAGCCGGTTCCACTCATTGGGCTGTGTCGCGAGGATGAAATCGAGCAGGTCGCGCGGGAGGAGGCAAAGAGCGCGGTCATACTCGCCGGGCGAGCGCTTGCGGTAACCACCCAGTAGGTTCTCGCCGTAGGAAGGCCCATGTTCACGCGTCGCCCGCCCCTGCATTGACACGTCGTCCGGCCCGCCTTGAAGGAGGGCATGCTCGATGGCCTCTTCGAAACTGTGTTCGGAGACATCTGGCGTCATCGATCCCCCCGATCTTTCCATGGCCCGCCGGGCGGCCACGCGGCGAGCGACTCCCTTGATGATTGCAGCCCCACCGGCAGGAGGAATGACCGCAGGACCGCAAGCGCCTCCTCCAGGCTGCCCGGCGAAGCGATACCCGCGCGCCCGGCGAATGCCTTCCAGAGCGCTTGCTTGGAATCGTCTGCCTCGAACTCGTCTGTGAGTGCGATGGGCGGCTCCGAAGGCAACGGGGTTCGTCGGGCGCGGAACGTCTGCCGGATTGCCTGTTGAAGGATTACCCCTTTGAAGGAGAAGTGCGTTGCGATGTACCAGAGATCGTAGAAGTCCTTGATGCGACCCGTTCTCATTCCCAGGCGGACCAGCGCCTCGTATTTCTCCGCCACGACGGTCTCAGGCGGATAGGCGCGCAGTGTCGGCGTAGGGAAGTCCAGCATGCCGGGGAACTTGAGCGCGACGGGGCCCGGCGTAATCGGATCGCCGAAACCAATGTCCACCTGCAGGGGGATCCGCGCCTTGCCCAGATTGGCAACCAGATTGACCCTCACGCCGGGGTCGTGTGCTTCCTCGAGGATCGGCTCTGCCGCGACCGACTCCGGGTCGAAGGCAAGGCCGTCGGGTACCACCTCCGTGCGCGCAACCTTGCGAAAGATGGCGGCCAGGCGCCTGGCGAGCTGTCGCCGTGCCCAAGTAGATCCAGGTCCTTCGTCGGCCGGTAGGCCCCGCCCTCCCAGGTGGAGGCCAGCATCGCGCCCTTCAGGACAAACGTTTCCGCATAGGGCGACCGGCTGAGGCGGTACAGCAAGCGCTCGAGGGCGTAGCGTACCAGGATTCGCTGCAGTTGCTCCGAGCGCTCCTTAGCGAGGCGGAGCAATCGGGCCTTCACGGAGGCGGGCAGGTCACGCTTTGGGGACGAGTTCACGTCAGGCCTTCTAGGTACGGGCGCATTACATTGGCGACGCGGCAGACCTTGGCGTAGGGCCAGAGGTCATCCATCGTGAAGCGGCGCCCGCGCCAGCCTTCGCGCAGGGCCTCCAGCGCCACGTCGAGCCCGATCTTGTTGCGGTATTTGAAGCAATCGGCGACCGTCTTGGCTGGGCCGTAGACGCGGATTACGACGCCCTCGATCCGGTGCTGCTCGATCCCGGCCCGGAGGGCTTCCCCCGAGAAGCGCACGATTCTCAGCGGAGGATAGTCCGCGCGCGGCAGCCGGGCCTTGACGTCGATCGCCAGCCAGACCTGATGCGGGAGCTGCGTGCCGATTTGGTGAAAGGAAAGCGCCGAGAGCAGGCACACGACTGCGCTGGGAACGCGCCTCGTCGCCTCGACGAGCGAGTGGCTCTCGGTGACGTCGGCGTTCGGAAGGCTATACAGGCCGCGTCCTTCGCGGACGAGGCTGCCAGCGGCCACCAGGCGTCGGACATACTCGGGGTGAATGCCGAGGCCGGTCACGTCGCGTAGGCGGAGCACACCTTGTTCTAGCGCCAGGGCGAGGATTCGTTCGGCGGGAGGCGTTCTGGTCATTGTGTCAAACCATCGGTAGATATTGTTATCTACCGACAATTATACACACACCCGAAGCGACCGCAAGGGGCAAATTTGAACACGTGGATTGCCTCGCAGAAGTGGCGCACGAACATACCCTGGGCGGAAGATGGCCCCGGCGGCGTGGCACCTTGCCCAGGCTATCCCGCTCTTACGCCCCTGGGTTCCGCCTTTCGCCGGAACGACAGTTTGTTGTCACCCCGGCGCAAGCCGGGGCCCAACCTTCCGCGCCCTACGCCGGCATGCCTCGATTCCGGCTTTCGCCGGAATGACCGGGCTCTCGCACATCGATCTTCCCCGTCACCGCAGCCGAGATAAGCGCCGTGCGGTACTCCTTCAGCCGCTCGATTCCCTCCCGGACCTTCGCCACCAGCGCATCGATCGTGGCCGTCTCGCGGTCTAGGAAAGCGGCGATGGCGAGTTGCTCCCGGAGTGGAGGGACAGCGGTCCTGGTTGGGTGGATGTCGTTCCTATCTACTCCCGGCACGGCAGATTTGACGGCGTTGAGCAGAAACAGAGGCGACAGGTGGGTCAACATGTATCGGAGAAAACGAGGGTCGTTCCCGCGCAGGTCGATGCTGTAGAGCGTTGTGTTAAGAGGCCAGTAATCCTGCGTGATTAGGTGGAAATGGCCGATCGTTCCATATCTACCTGTGACAATGCCAGGCGCTTTCGCAAGGGCCCGCGAGTGCGTCGACGAGATGCCCGACGAGGATACGACGGGGACCTGGCCGTCCTCCCGTTCGTCCCACGGCAAGTCGTGCCCACGCTGGAGCATAATTGCCCATCTCAAGTGCTTGGTCACCCAATGCGCCGGTATCTGCCCCAGCCACTCCACGCCGGAGTCCTTCATCGGGATATTCGGATCGAGGCCCTTGGTGATGGCGTGGGAGATCAGGGCGGTGCGTTTCTCTTGCAGGAGCTCGATCAGTCGCCCCTTCTTCGCCACTAGCGCATCGATCCTGGCCGTCTCGCGGTCTAGGAAGGCGGAGATGGCTCGCTGCTCGCGCAGAGGGGGCAGAGGTGCTCGGAAGTTGATAACGAAGTCGTCGGGCACCCTCTGTTGCCCGGCCGTTCCCTGCATCATTCCGGTCCCAGGATGTCTAAAAGAGTGAGACAGGGTGAGGTAGAAGGTGTAGCGCTGATCAGCACCCGGGCCAGGGCGTATGACATGCAGTTCTGTGGTGCCGAAGCCTATCCCGTTCGAAAGGCCACGTGCCAAGGCGCCTTTTCCGTTCTCGAAGCTAGGCGTAATCTTCGCGATCAAGACATCCCCATCCACGAAGGATGTATAGCCGCCCGTCACCTCTCGGATTGGCTTCTCCACGCCTTCGAGCAACTCTCCGTTTCCTACCGCCTCCATGGCGTGAAACGAGACGGGCAGATCACCAGGAACCCGAGGGAGAGTGGCCCTTGATGGGTTAACTGTCGCCGCGAACTTCAAGCGCGACTTTTGCCAATGCGCCGGGATCTCCCCCAGCCACTCCACGCCGGAGGCTTTGTACTCGGGATAAGGCCCTCGGCCGGGCTTGCCAGGCGAGTCCGGCCTCGTTGTCTGCCGGATCGGCACGTTAGCTGACCTCATGGCTCTTGGTGAAGAGGGCGCGCGCTTTTTCAATGTCCCCTCGGGAGCGAAGCGTGATCTCGAGGTCGCCGGTCGCCATATGCCCGACCTTGCGAACGTCCCGCGTGAAGCCTGCTTCCAGCTCCACGCTGTCGGGGTCAACCTTGGCGAATGCTGTCAGGCAACGCTTCCCGGGGTGAATCTCGATGCAAGCGAAGTTCTTGATGCGCTTGAAGGCCACGTAGTACTTGAGCGTCTTTTCCTGGACGTCATCTCCAAGCGCAAGCAAGAATGCCCGGAGCTCCTCGTACAGGTCGCGCAGTGGCCCCTGGAGCTCGGAAAGCACTTCGGCAATGGTCTTGGACGTGCCTTCTGCTCCGGCATGGCCCTCGTCGTCGGGCGCCGTCTCGCGCGCGGTTGCCGCGTTGACAAGCTCCATCAACAACAGCCGGTCTCCAAAACGGCGGTAACGCAGCAACTCGATGTTCCGATTCATCTGCTGGACTGCGTGTTCGTCGTAACGCGTGTAGCCACCGGCGATGCATAGGAGGCGCGGCGCCGACCAGTCGATCTTGTCGGCCTCCTCGTTGCCGTACTTGTCCATGGTCAGCAAGGCGAATTCCGCGCGGTGGTCGAGGAGCCAGTCGAGATAGAACAACCCCTGGTTGATCACATTCTCGTTGGTGGCCCGTTTGTACTCGATGATTACAGGGCATCCGTTCTCGTCAATTCCTAGGGTGTCAATCCGCCCGCCGTGCTTCGGCCCGGTGGAATACTCACTCGCCAATAAGCGGATCCCAAGGAGCGGCTCCAAGTTTCGCTCCAGTATTGACTGGAGCGACTTCTCCAAGGCTGCGGCCTCTCCAGGCAGTTCCTTGGCGACACCATCGTCGAGGGCAAACAGCTTGATATCGCTCATTCCCCAACCTCGCGCAACATGTCCATGATGTCCTTCTCAATCCCGCGGATCTCGGCCTCGATCTCCTCCAGCGGCCGCGGCGGGACGTACTTGTAGAAGTAGCGATTGAAGTTGATCTCGTAGCCGATGATGCCCACCTCGCCGTCCTTGTCGTCACGCTTGTCTGTGTCGATCCAGGCGTCGGGGACATGCGGTCTAACCTCGCGCTCGAAGAAAGTCTGGACATCCTCTCCGAGCACGATATTCTCGGTGTCGCGCAGTTCAGGATCGGGCTCAGGGTCCCCGTCCTTGTCGAGGCAGATCGCCGCCGCCTCATCGCGCTCTGAGAGGGCCGAGAGGATCGCCTTGCGCGCGGGGGCGGACAGTTTCACGCCTAACCGCTTGGCTTCCCGGTCGAGCAGCGCCTCGAACTCGGCGCGGTCCTTGTACAAGTCCGAAGGCAAGCCACCCAGGAACGCCCTGACCGATTCCTGCTGTTTGCGGCCTTCCGCCTCTTCGACCGCCTTGGCCGCGCCCTTCTTCTTGGAGGCAGCCAGGTTCCGAAATCCCGGCTCCTCGGCCAGCAGGGCAATCCGCGCTGGGCTCGCCTGGAAGTTCAGGCGCAGAGGGCGTTCGACAGTGATCTGGCGATAACCGAAGTGCGTGGTCGGATACACCCGTGCGTGCTCGCCTTCCTTGAACTCGCGTAGGAGCGTCAGGATCTCCACGGCTTTCCCGCGCGGGACCTCGCGCCGCTTGTCCCCCAGGCTCTTACGCATGGGCGTCCAGAACGAGGTGGCGTCGACCAACAGAGCCTTCCCCTTGCGCTCCGGCCGCTTGCGGTTGGTCAGCACCCAGATGTAGGTGGCGATGCCGGTGTTGTAGAACAGCTGCTCGGGCAGGGCGATCAACGCCTCGAGGAGATCCTTCTCGAGAATGTGGCGTCGGATCTCGCTCTCGCTGCTCCCGGCGTCTCCAGTGAAGAGCGGCGAGCCGTTCATGATGATCGCCACGCGCGAGCCGTCCTCCTTTAGACCCTTCATATGCGCAAGCATGTGCAGCAGGAAGAGCATTTGGCCATCGCTGATGCGCGGCACGCCAGGGGCGAAACGGCCTACCGAGCCCCGGGCCTGTTCGGCCCGGACGGTTTCCTCGTCGCGCTTCCAGTCCTTACCGTAGGGAGGATTGGTGATCAGGTAGTCGAAGGTCTGGCCTGCGTGCTTGTCGTCGGACAGCGTGCTGCCGAACTCGATGTTGTCGGCGTCATGACCGTCGGGGTGGAGCATGAGCATGTCCGACTTGGAGACCGCCCAGGTTTCGGGGTTGACTTCCTGGCCGAACAAATAGACCTGGGCATCAGGGTTGATCCCCTCCGGGATGCGAGGCGCGATGGCGCCCTGGATCACTTCGCCGTTGCGGCGCGTTCCGCCGGCGATGTGCTCCTTGGCGATGGACAGCATGCCCCCTGACCCGCAGCACGGATCGTAGACTGTCACGACGATGCCCTTCTTGCGGATCCGCTCCTCGTCGCCGGCCAGCAGTAGATCGACCATCAGGTGAACGACGTCGCGCGGGGTGAAGTGCTCGCCGGGGTTCTCGTTGAGCGCCTCGTTGAACTTGCGGATCAACTCTTCGAAGATCGTGCCCATCGTGGCGTTGTCGACGCGATCGGGATGTAGGTCGACGCCCTTGAAGCGCTCCATCACCTGAAACAGCAGCCCGGCATCGTTCAGTTTGGTGATCGTGTTGTCGAAGTCGAATTTCTCGAACACTTCGCGCATGTTGGGGCTGAAGCCGGCGATGTAATTGCGGACGTTATGCGTCAAGTGGGGCGCGTCCGCCAGCAGCTTCTCGAAGTCGTAACGGGACGTGTTGTAGAAGGCATAACCGGAGGCTTTGCGGAGCTGAGCCTCGGGGTTGTCGAGCTTCTTCTGCTTCAGGAGGGCCTGTGCTTCCAGGACCTTGTCCTTCGTCGGTGCCAGGACGGCATCGACGCGGCGCAGAACGGTAAGAGGCAGGATCACGTCCTGGTACTTGCCGCGCTTGAAGGTGTCGCGGATCAGATCGGCGACGCCCCAGAGGAAGGAGACGATTTCGCTATGGTTCATCTATGTGCCTTGTGAGGCCACGCCTACCTCGAGACAAAGGGCCCGCTGCCGCCAGCCGCACAGAGCGCTCTTGTATTCAATGGGTCACTCGTGGGGACGGTGGAGGCCGAGTCTAAAGGCACAGCGATCTCCTTCCCCCATCGCACCATCATACATGAGCCGTCGATCGCGTGGGCGGCACTACCTCCACTCTATGTCAGCCTGGCGGGGAGGGCAAGCGTCCATTTGACGCGCCGCAAGGCGGGTCGGTCGCGCACATCGTCCCGGTGTCCTACCGCAGGCGCCCTGAAAGGGCCCCACCGAGTTGTTAGGCAGTCCGCTCAGGGCGCATCATCTGGCGCGAATGTACTCGCGGCCCGGTAAAGGCCTAAGGGGCGTGTGGACAAGGAACTGGGATAGGGTGCGCAGAGCAGACCCGGGAGTCCTACCAAGTCTCTTCTGTTGGCCGAGCCGCCTGCGAGCATAAGTGAGAAAGAGGTACCTCCTAGCTCTGGTAAGCGAGACGAAAAGGAGCCTCCGCTCGTCGCCCAGCTCCGGCTCGTGGTCTTGTCGCCCAGGTATGTGCTCATCCTCTACCCCAATGATGATCACAGCCGTGGCGGTAAGCCCTTTCGCCTTATGCATCGTGAGAAGGTTCACCTTCCCGGTTTCGATTTCCGGCTCCACATCCAAGTTCGTTGCTTGCAGGGCCACTAGTAGATCTGGCAGTGTGACGACGCCTGCGCGGGCAGCTACGTTGAGGAGGTGGTCGACCGCTTCGCCGGCACCATCAATCGACGCTGTGTCCGCGATTCGCCCGAGGGCACCCTTGAGCGATAGTCTATCGGCTTCGTACTCTTCCAGGTGCTTTCGGGCAGCGTCGAGAACCGACCTTATGGCTTGCGTCTCAAGTGAAATGCGGCGGCCATACCGAGGAAGGAGTGCCGGGTTGTCAGCAATTTCGTCAATAGCTGGTCTCAGCCTGAGGCCTCTGGCGCGGGCGTAGTCGTAGAGTGCTCGTAACGACTTCTCTCCAAGCTGATTCTTGCGCAGGAGGAACAGCGTAAGCCAAGACAGGCTATCCTCCTGGTTCGAGAGGAGCCTTGTGATGCCGAGGAGTTGGCGGCCCGGCGGACTATCCAATGGACTGCGGGATGCGACGTCTACTGCGATGGGAACCCCGCTCTCCACGAAAGCGGCAACTAGAGGCGTTGAGAAAGCGCCATGAGTGTCGACACGAAGGAGTATGAGTATTTCTTCCGGGCGAATGCCGTCCTTTCTTATGAGGTCGCCGCAGAGACGAGCGACTTCCTTGGCTTCTGAGTAGTTGTCGGAGAACGCAAGGAGGGCTACCTCACCTTCGGGCCGACCAGCCTCGGGGCGCGTTCCCTTGTCGATTCTCCTGGGATCGAGGCTGGCGACGAATTCTCCGATGGTCAGAATCCCGCGGTCGCAGCGCTTGCATTCAGTAAGAGGAAGGTCCAGTGCACCATCGTATTCATCGGGGAAGTTGCGTATTCCGTCTGGATGGGCCTTTCGAAAGCCATATATACTTTGATCGTCATCCCCAGCGACGTAGAGCTCTGCGCCGCGTTGAGATAGGGATCGGATGACAGCGAGGTCGCACTTGTTCAAGTCCTGGTATTCGTCCACAAGGAGATGCCGAGTGGGCGCCTCGAGTTGGAAGTCTTGCAGTTGTTCGAGCGCCCGCTTCAGCTGGTAGACGAGCTCGGCGCGAAGGGTGTAGCCGAGAGTCGCGCGGTGCTCCAACCAGGCGCCGACGAATGCCGGGTCAGGAGTGATTGTGCCCTGTTCGATAGCGAGGGTTTCCCAGTCGGATGAGAGGGCGCTGAAGAGATCGCGAGCCTGGTCGATGCGGGGAAGATCGAGGATGGCTTTGATGTCTTCGAGGACTATGTTGCGTTCTTCCCAGTCGTCAGCAATGCGCAGTGGTTGGGGAAGAGCCGCCAGCTTGGTGGAGTTGCGTAGAAGTTGTCGCAGAGAGAAAGAGTGGAGCGTAGAGACTCTAGGGTTGGGAGCTCCTGGAACGGCGGCGGCGACCCGCGCACGAAGTTCGTGTGCAGCCGCTCGCGTGAAGGTGAGAGCGAGGATCTCAGTGGGTGGAACCCCCCTCTCCTCTATCAGGTACTGAACCCTTCTGGCCAAGACCAGTGTCTTGCCAGTGCCGGGTCCCGCTAGGAGTCTTGCGTGACTTCCAACATATGATGCTGCTCTGCTTTGTTCGGGAACCAGTGCGTCGTCCCAGGACATAACGCCCCCTATCTGGCTTGGTAGCTATGGATTACAGACCCTCTGCCCTTGACTCATGATCTCATCCAGAGTCCGGCAGGCTTGAGATACTCGGCAGATATCGACCGGGGGTGAATTGCGCGCCCGGCAAGGCTTCTAGGGCGACAGGACGCCAGACGATCCTTGCCGCCTCATTCAGCGCTGCATCATCGAACCGCATTCGCCTCCACCGCTTCCGCCAGCTTCTTCCCGTCGATCAGATCAATCGGCTTGCCCGCCGCCCACGCCCGCGCCGCTTCGCTGAAGAACGATGTCGTAACGATGTAGCCGTGCACGGCGCCGCCGTCGTGGACGAAGGCACCGTAGAAGTCACGCACCACGGGCTCGCCGATCCACCGGCGATCCCACCGCTTGCACTGCACCAGTTCGCGCTCGCCTTGCGGGTTGGTCACGAGGATATCGATCCCGTGGTCGCCTTCCCCGCCCACAATGCTTGCCTTGTACCCTTGCTTCACGAAGAGTCCAGCGACGAAATCTTCGAAGTCGTCGGGGGAGAAGTCCCTGATGTCCCCTAGAGCTTCCTCATCGTAGCGCTTGGGAGGGCGGGCGAACTTGGGGCGGCCTGGAGCCGGAGGATTCCACTGTGTCGATGCCGCCTGTCTTGGCCATGACCTTGAGCGAACCCTTCGGCGCCTGCGCGGGAAGAGCCGGTCGATGGCAATCCTGACCGCCACAATACCAACGAGGGCCAGGCCTAGAGGCGAAGCGAAGATCTCCCAAACCGCCCGAAATAGGTCGCCGCTGTCGAGGATGGTCACGATCGCCCCCTTTCGTTAGGGCCGCGCGTCAGCCAAGCCAAGCGTGCCCTTTGGCGCGGACTCCTTACCCCCAGCTGATTCTCTGTCTAGACAGGATCATCGGAACTTACAGCAGGCTTACACCTAAGAGCAGTGGTCAGTGGTGACACCTGCGCTTACCTTGCTTCCGCCAAATGAGGCGCAGGGGTGAGTGGCCAGTGGTCACGTAGTCCCGGCGTTCTTCCGGGAATAGTCAGTGAGTTTGGTCACTGGCCACTGACAACAGGAAACTGGAAACTGGCCTCTATCCCGGGTCTTCCGGCCACACATCGAGGCCTTGGGTCCGAGCCGCCTTGCCAAGTGCCTTGTCGAAGGTCGCGAAGAGAGGCGACTCGGCAATCGCCTCGCGCCAGGCCAACGCCGAAGCCAGGTGGACCGCGTCGTAGCCCCGCAAGCCCAATTCCCAGGCCAAGGCGTCGGCGCGCTCGAAGGTGTTTTCGCCGAGACTCAGACGCACGAAGGAAAGCCAATGACCCGTGAACAATGCTCGCAGGCGGGCGGCCGGCTGATCGTCCAGCAACTTCTGGCGTCTCGCTCGACCGAGAGCAGCCACAAGTTCAACCCGGGCAATCACCGAAGTCCCCACCTGTTCTGCCCCGGCAATGAACTGCTGCACGTCGGTCGAACCTTCTTCGGAGAGGTAGCGCTTCGCAAGCGCGCTCGAATCCAGGTAGAGGATCATCGTCGATCTTCAATGATCAGGTCGGCGATCGACTTGCCTCCCTTTAGTTTGGCCACCGGTTTCATCGGCGGCAGGCGTTTCCCGTTCCACTCCGCCAGGCCTGCATCGACCATCCCCTTGAGACGCTCCTCCAGGCTCTGGCCGACAGGCACCAACCGTCCCACGGGCTTGCCACGCTCGGTGATGACCAATGTCCTTCCTTGTTTTACCTGCCGTAGGTATTCACTCAGGCGCGCTTTGAGCTCCCGAACACCGATCGTCTGCTCGCCCATCCCAGCCTCCCCAGGCTTGTGACTACATTATACCGTAAGTGGATACATCGACATACGGGGAACTCTAAGGGCATCCGCTAAGGCGGGGCAAGGCGTGCACACCCTTTCTCCTTCTACCAAGGAGAGGATGTGCTAATGGGTCCGACCTGCAAGGAGATGTTACGGAGCGTTTCCGCCTCTATTGGCTGCCTTGGTTCAACTCCCCCTGGGGGTTCGCCCCGGAGGAAAGCCTAGCGGTCCCCGTGCTTGCCGAACCACCCCAACCGGGTCCCCGATTCGGAAATGACACGGCTGTTGATATCGCCCAGCGTAATAACACTTTAGCGGCCAACTGTGAATAGTGGGATTTGCGCTCGATGAAGGGAACCGCCGCGCGAGTGCCGGGGCGCTCTTGTGGGGGGCCAGGGGCGGGGGATTACATCCCCCTCCCCTTTGGTCCCCCACACCCCCCGAAACCCCTCCCTTGAAAGCGGCGGTTGTTGGAGTCCTGCGTTCGATGGTCTGGACCGCCGCGCGAGCGCCGCAGCGAGATCTCGCGGCCGAGGCCCGCCTGGCGCCACAATCTCTCCATGAAGGATCCATCCTCCGCCGCGATGTGTCTTCAACGAGAGCGGCGGGTACCTACCGCAGGCGCCCGAAACTCCAACCGCCGCTTACGAAGGTGGGGGGTAGGGGTTTTAGGGGACAAGGGGGAGGGGAAAGTACTTCCCCTCCCCCCAGTCCCCTGAGAAGAGTCGGCCGCCGCCTGCGAAGGTGGGGGATCGGCCCCTCCGCTTCGCTGCGGGGTGCTTCGCGAGGGTTTCAGGGGGTGCTTCGCGAGGGGAGGGGAAAGCAATTCCCCTCCCCCAGCCCCCTGAGAAAAGGCAACCGCGGCCAGCGAAGGTGGGGGATCGGCCCCTCCGCTCCCTCTCCGCTACTCTCCGTTTCGCTAAGGGGCGCTTCGCGGCGCTCCGGGGTGCTGCGCGAGGGTGCAGGGGGCGGTCCCCTGAGAATAGGCAGCCGCCGGCGAGGCTGATGCGCCGTATCCCTCAGGGGACCTCAACCGGCTCCGAGGTGCGCGTGAACCACACCGGCCCCAGCGGATCGTCGGCGTAGTACGTCAACGTCGTCTCCGTGCACAGGTACGGCTGCGGGCTCGACAGGAAGATCGGGTCGTTGCTGCCGCCCGTCGGGCGCGGCGCCTGGGGCAAGCCCAGGAAGGTCATTTGCCCCATCAGATCGAAGGCCCCCCCATCGAAGAAGAGGTAACGTCGCTCGGTGTCCTCATCTACCTCCACCCTCCACGTGGCCTCGCCGAACCCGTTGTAGGTGATCTTGCTGTCGATCGTCCTGCCGTCGCGGGTCGCCTCGCCGGCGATGCCCCAGCCGTCCTGCAGCCCGGCAGCCGTGCCGTCCTCGTGGAAGGTGAGGCCCATGCTGCCGAAAACACCCGTCGGATGGGTCTCGACTCCCTCGCTGGAAAGGCCGAAGGACGATAGGTCGCCCACCATGACCGGCCACATGCCGCCCATGTGGGCCAGGTAGGAGGCATTGTCGAGCTGCCAGTCGCCGAGCAGGCATCCCTCGCAGTCGTACCCCTCCTCGAGGGCCTCGCCGTCGGTAGTCACCTTCAGCCTCACATTGGGATCGCCGCTGGCCGCGGCGCTCGTCACCAGCAGCACATACTCGTTCTCGCCGCAGGCCGTGTTGATCGTCGCGGGCAGCGGTCCCCAGGCGCCCGGGCTCGAGTTCAGATTGGCCGAGTCCC
>Ga0214473_10002567_pt1 | contig 22278 bp, 12 predicted proteins | sample RVTome_7_FD_203509 | JGI IMG/M metagenome (GOLD analysis project Ga0214473, IMG submission 203509) | Soil microbial communities from uranium-contaminated site in the Upper Colorado River Basin, Wyoming, United States - RVT98D197 | ecosystem: Environmental > Terrestrial > Soil > Contaminated >... | reverse complement strand
GACCGTTGCGGCAAACGGGCGTCCAGTGATCGCCGTCCTTGGATCGCCAGAGATCGAAGCCGCCGAACTTCTCCATGAACTCGTCGTTGTGGAGGCATTCGTCGAAGAACCGCGCGAGGTTCTCCCCTCCGCCGGGCGGATTGGAGAAGCCCATCCACGGCGTCCAGACGGCGGTACTCGCGTAAAGCCAGCCGTCGTGCTCGCAGATGCGCCAGATGTAGCCCGCCATGAAATTGTTGAAGCCCGGACCGAGCCCGCTCGTCGGCACCTTGAGGCCGTCGGGCGTCTCGCGGGCTTCGCCCATGACCAGGTCCCAGGAGTCGTCGGAACGAACCCGTAGGATCTCCGGGGCCCCGGGCCCGATGTGATAGATGCGGTCGTAGCCGCAGTTGTAGATCGCGGTCCCGACGTAGAGCGCGTCCCGAAACGGGCAGAGGCTGATCACCAGCTCATTGAGCGGTCCCCGATAGGCGCCGTGGCCGAGCACCTTCCGCCACCGCAGCGGTGGCTTCCCTTCGGCGTCCGTCTTCCACAGCTCGAAGCCGGCATAGGGGTTCATGGTCCCGGCGTAGACGAAGCCGTTCCACGTGCACATCTCGAAGATCGTGACGTTGCGGGGATCGCCGAAGCTGTCCTCGTTCGCCGCCGCCCACTCGCCCGAGGCGGGGTCCTCACTCACGAAGACCCCTCCGCCTCGCTGGTCGGGATCACTCCGGCTCACCGTGCCCACGTTGGCCACGAGGAGGCGATCTCCCATGGCTACCAGAGGGCGCAGTCCCTTGGTGGCCCCGCCGAAAATGACGTTCTCGTCGAGCGGAGTGCAGTCGAACTTCGCTCCGTCCCCCGAGCGAAGGATCTGAGGCCCGGGGCCCATGTGAGAGCCCCAGGCGACGGCGTAGAGCGCCTCTGCGGCATCGCTCCTCCCCTTGAAGGGAACCATGTCGCGGATTCCCGAGATGAGCGCGATCTCGAACTGCCGGCTCCCCATGACCATCGGGGAGACGTAGACGTTCTTGAGCTCGCCGGTCTCGGGGTCGAACCGCCAGATCTGCGAGCGCCAATCCACGTCCCAGATCATGTCCGGATTCTTGACCGGCCAGACCTGGAGCCACTTCGCGCGATCGTAGGGCACCGCGCCGCAAAGCGTGTTGCGGGTCGTGCCGACGAAGAGCTTCCCGCGGTACCACCCCATGCCGTGGCAGTACACGTTTGCCGGATCGCCGAAGCCGTTTTCGGCGATTCGAATGAAGTTGGCTTCCGACAGGGGCCTCCCTGAAGGTCTTGCCGCCCCGACGTCGGGACCGGTCTCTACCATACTGCCGATCATGATGCCTCGGTCCCTGGCATCAGGTCCTTCTCGGCCCAGGCCAGGACGTAGCTCCTCAGCGACGGGACGCGCCGGTAGGTGCGCTCGAGGTAGGTCTGGAGCTTGGTCGAGGTGATCTCGCCGCGGAGGAGCTTCTCGTGCAGGAGCCTCACCACGTGCCAGTAGAAGCCGTGCCAGCACTCGTTGGTGGCATCGATGACCTCCGACCGCGCGTATCCAGCCCGCGAGAGGAGGGCCCGGTAAGCCTCGCGGCTCTCGACGTAGTTCGCTTCGATGCGGAACGGCCGACCCCGCTCCGCCTCTTCCGTCATCAGGATGTCCGAGAGCACCAGCCGGCCGCCGGGCTTCAACACGCGCAGCGCCTCGCGGAAGAACTTCTCGCGGGTGTCGAAGTGGAACGCGGCCTCGACGCAGATCACGTTGTCGAAGGAGGCGCTCTCGAGCTCGAGCCGGGCGGCGTCCATGTTGAGAAATCGCGCGCCCGGCACGTTCTTCCGGCAGGTGTCGAGCTGCCGTTCCGAGATGTTGATTCCGGTGATCTGCTCGGGTCGGTAATAGTCCAGCAGCAGCTTGGTATTTGCCCCCTTTCCGCAGGCGACGTCGAGGATCGCGCCTTCTTTGCGGGGAATCATCGAAAAGAGCTTCCGCGCGAGGTTGGCCGCGGCCTCGCGGGTGCCGGGAGTGTCTTTCTCCCAGTATCCGAAGTTCATGAAGTCGCCCCAGCCGAAGTAGTCGCTGAAGAGAGGACTGTAGGTCAGGCGATCGTAGTGATCCGCCAGTTCTTTCAGGAAGGCTTCCTTGGGGAGCTTGGTCACGAGCGCTGCTCCGTCTCGTCGTCCTTGCTCCGATACTTCGCGCCGACGCCGCGCCGCGTGCGAAACGGCGCCACGACCACGCTCGGAATCATCGTGTCCGCGGGTTGGGCGAGGAGATAGACGATGACTTCGGCCACACGATCGGGCGATACCGCGTTCGGCGGGCGCGGGACGGGACCGTTCTGATCCCACATCGGAGTGTCGACGGCGTCCGGGAGGACGATCTGGACGCGGATCCCCGAGTTTCGCACCTCCTCCGCCAGCGACTCCGACATCCCGATGACGCCGAACTTGGAAGCGCAGTAGGGAGCGTCGAATGGGCGCCCCTTCTGGCCGGAAACCGAAGAGATGTTCACGATGTTCCCGCGCCGCTGTCTCAGCATCGCGGGGAGCACCGCACGATTGCTCAGGAACATGCCCCGCAAGTTGGTTTCGATGACTTGATCCCACTCCTCGACGGAGACGTTCGCCAGAGGACGAGGGGTGCTGCCCGTTCCCCGAAGGATCCCGGCCGAGGCGACGAGGATGTCGATGCGACCGAACCTCTCGACGGTTTCCCGCGCCATCTTCTCCATGTCCTCTTCGCGGCGCACGTCGAGCGAGAGCGGTTCGTCGCAGCCTCCGCTCTGCTTTTGCTCGGCGAGCTTTTGCGGGTTCATGTCCACCGCCACGACCCGCACTCCACGAGCCTTCAACGCGCGGCATGTGGCTCCGCCGATGCCGCTCGCTCCCCCGGTGACGATCGCCACCTGTCCAGTCAGGGGCTCGGTCATGGAAGCCCCCCCGGCTCGAGGCCGGCGCCCGAGGGCGCGCTTCGCGAAAGCCACCCCGGGCGCGAAGGAACGAGCGCCGGCTCGGCGGGCGTCGCCGGCAGGAAGCAGTCTCCAGGAAGCGCAAGAATCGCGACGATCAGCTCCGCCACGCGCTCCGCCGGGGGAAGGTTGGCCGGCCGGGCGAACGGTCCGTTCTGCTCCCACACCGGCGTCTCGAAGTTCCCGGGAACCACCGCCTGGACCCGGATTCCCTGGGAGCGCACTTCTTCGGTGAGCGACTCCGTCAAGCCCAGGACGCCGAACTTGGAGGCGCAATAGGGAGCGTCGAAAGCGACCCCTCTTCGTCCGCCTTTGGAGGAGACGGTCACGATGTCGCCGCTCTTCCGGGCGAGGAGATGAGGCAGCACCGCTTTGATCGAAAGAAACGTTCCCGTCAGGTTGGTCCCCACGATCTCGTCCCACGCCTCGACCGGGGTCCGGGCGATGGTCTTCAAGCCGAGCCCGGGAGCTCTAAGAATTCCCGCCGCCGTGACCAGGATGTCGATCCGCCCAAACCTCTCGATGGAGCGGCGCGCCACCCCTTCCATGTCGACCGGCGATCGAACGTCCGCGGCCGCCGCCAGGGCGGAAACCCGGAAACGTCTTTCGATCTCCGACACGGTATCGTCGAGCCGCGAGGTGTTGCGTCCCACCGCGACCACGTCCGCGCCCTCGCGAGCGAGTGCTTCGGCGGTGGCCCGGCCGATGCCGCTGCTCCCGCCGGTGACGATGGCCACGCGGCCCGAAAGCCTCGCCGTCAGTCCCATTAGGCGGTAGCCCACATCTCGAGCCAGTTGCGCGGCACGGCGGAAAGATTCAGGGACGAGACGGCCTCCTCCGCCGTCGATTGGAGGGCGAAAGAGGCTTCCTCGACCGGGTAGCCGCTCAAAAGCACCTCCGCCATCCCGGCGTAGGCTCCTACCGCCGCGAAGGAGCGCCCCGACAAAAGGACTTCTCTCTCGTGGACGTCCGCCGTCTGGAAACCCGTCTGGGCGAGCTCTTCCGACCACTCCTCCGGCTTCAGCCAGCGCACCTGGAAGGCGCGGTGCGTGGTGCCGCGCACGCGCCGGATGGGGAGGCCCCCCTCCTCGACTCGCTTTCGGCTCCGCTCCGCGATGCGCTGGCTCGCGCGTTTGAGCCACTCCATGTAGAACTGGTGCGTCCCCTCGGGAAAAGTACCCGCGTAGAACGAGGTGTTGAACCCGAAGACGCCCCCCGGCTTGAGCACCCGCCGGACGGCGCAGAGGAGCTTCTGCCGATCGGGGAGCATGTGGATGGCGTTGGCGATGGTGACGCAGTCGAACGAAGCCTCGGGGTAGGGAAGGGTGTCCGCGCTTCCCACGCCGAAGACGAGAACGGGCTTTCCGCCGACCACGTCTTCCGTCAGCTCGATGCCGCGGCGAACGCCGTAGCCGAGATCGGTGAAGCGGTTCTCGATCAAGTCGATCTGGATCGGGTCGTAGTCGAGACCGTTGAGGTGAGCCTCGGGTTTCGCCTCGAGCAAGAGTTGGCTCACGACGCCGTTTCCGCAGGCGAGATCGAGGAACCGCTTCACCCTTCCGAGATCGGGTCGTTCCACGAACCGGCGGTTGGTCTCCACGTACTCCGGCTCGAGACTGAAGGGCTCGTAGGTGGTATTGACGGCTTGGGTCTCGACCATCTCAGCCTCCCTCCTCCGCGTGGACCGCTCCGGCCGGCGGCGCTTCGACGCGCAGGGCGACGGGCTCGAGCGAGGCGAGGAACTCGAGGATTCGCTCAGCCACCACGTCCGGCCGGACGGCGGGAAAGTAGTGTCCCGCTCCCGGCACCACGTGCAAGCGGCAGGAGGGCCACACCTCGCGGAGACGGTTCGCCGTCGTCATGCAGCGGGAGTTCCCGCCGTAGATTCCGCAAACCGGCTTCTGAATCGAGTAGAGCCGCTCGATCGGAAGCCCGTCGGACCCCTGGAAGTCGGCGCGGCTTTCCGTCTCTCGCAGCAGCCGGGTGAAGCGCTCCGCGGCCCGATTCCCCGAGGACCACCCGCCGAAGGGAACGAAGAGAGCTCTTTTCGCCAGGCGCTCCCGGGTCTCCTTCCAGCGAGGCTCCGCCACCTGCTCGAGCAGGTTGAGGCCGATGTCCTCCTCGAGCTCGTCCACTTCGAGATCGAGCTTCTCCAGCATCTGCTTGGCCTCCTGCCAGTTGGGCCAGTCGACCAGCCGCTGGTTGGGCTGGAGAGCCTTGAGCCGGGTATCGACGAGCGTCATGGAAAGGACGCGGTCGGGCGTCGCGGCGGCGGCGTTGAGCAAAACCGTGCCCCCGAAGCTATGTCCCACGAGATGAGCCCGCTCGATTCCGAGGTAGTCCAGAAGCCCGATGAGATCGCCCGCCATGGCAGCCGGGCTGTAGCCGCGCTCGGGCATCGACGAGTAGCCGTGTCCCCTGAGGTCGTAAGAGACGACCCGGCACCGGCGAGCGAGCGCGTTCTGGAGCCTCAGGTTCCAGAAGGCCATGTTGGCCGCGAGCCCGTGGACGAGGACGAGAGGCTTCGGGCCTTCACCCACCTCACGGTAGTTGATCACGACGTCTCGAAGGCCTGCTTTCGGCATCTGGATCTCTTCCTCGGATTCACTCGATGTAGCCGAGGGCGCGAAGCCGATCGGCGATAACGGCTTCATCCTCGGGGTCGCGCTCCGCCCGGGGCGGCCGCTGTCGGCCGGGGGCGGCGGCGTAGGTTTCCGGGCTCCGCGTCGGCTCTCCCGAGCGAACGGGGTTTGCTCGAAGGTGAGTTGGCTCGAAGGCCGCTTCGATGGGCGCTCCCTCGAAGTCGCTCGGGATCGGAAGCCCGAGGCTATGGAGAAGCGTTGGAGCGATATCCACAATCGACTGTTGACGAAGCCTCACCCCCTTCGCAATCCCCGGACCGCGGGCCAGAAAGATCCCTTGGGGTCGGTGCGTCCCCGCTACGTTGGGCCGACGAAAGATCACCGGGTCCTGGTTCAGCGTCGAGACGAAGCCGTAGTCGTGCAGCGTGAGCGTCAGATCCGGACACCGGCCGTTGCGGCTTCCGGCAAACGCCTCTTCGCGCTTCAGGACCGCGGTCACGACCCGCTTGCCGTCGATGGGATCCCGAATCGCGAGGAGCTCGTCGATCAGGCGATCGCAGAACGAACGGTATTTTTCGCGAGGAACCCCCGTCTCTCCCGGGCGATTCGCCACGCGAATGTGGATTCCATTCGTGGCCGAGCTCGGCGCGTATGCGGTGGTCTTCTCCCAGTCCAGGTGCACGAAGTGCCCGTTCATGAGCTTGTCGATCTTCTCGCGTTCTTTCTCGTCCAGGTGCTCCGTGGGCTTCCAGGTCAGATAGCCCTTCTCGGCGAGCCACCGATTGACGCGAAAGACGCTCTCCGTCGGGCCGAAGCCGTGATCGGAAGCGAAGAAAATCCTCGCGTCCGGGGAGACCCGCATCACCTCGCCGATGAAATCGTCGAGCCGCTGGAAGAAAGAAATACAAAGGCTCCGAACCCGCTCGTCGAAATCGCTTTCGTTCGCGATGTCGGGGTCGAGCTGGCGCCAGCACACGTGCTGCAGTTTGTCGGTCCCGTCGAGGAGCACCGCGGCGAGATCGGAAGGCGACTCGCTCTGGAGGTGGCGGAAGATTTGGAACCACTGTCCTTCCCGACGCACGTGGAAGCGCACCCAATCCTCGTACTCGTCCTCGGGAATGGTTTTGGTGGCGCGCTTCTCCCGCTCGAAATCCCAGGCGACCTCGCTCGGGCTGAAGCCCGGGAGGCTCGCGAGCTTCCCATAGAGCTCTCGGGGATGGATGTTCCGCCTCAAATGCTTCCAGGAAACGAGCCCGGGCACGACGGCCCCGTTGATGCGGGGCGGAGGCGACATGAAGGGGAAGTTCAGCGACGTAACCTTCCCCCCCTGGCGGCTCACGATCGACCAGATGGTCTCCGCCTGGATGTCGCGAAAATTGTTGAGAGTGAAGTAGACGTTGTCCTTCCTCTCCTCGGCCCAGATGAAATCGAAGATGCCGTGGTTTCCCGGGCTCATTCCCGTCATGACCGTGGTCCAGGCGGGAGGCGTGAGCGGATGGCCCGTCGACAGGAGCTCGGCCCGAACCCCCTCCTCCATGAACCGCTTCAGCGAGGGCATGCGCCCTTCGGCCACGAGCGAATCGAGAACGGTGAAGGTGGCTCCGTCGAGCCCGATGAGAATCGTCGGATGAAGAGACCTCATTCCCCCTGGCCCCTCTCGACGGGAGTCTCGTTCGTTTCGTTCAGGCCGTTCAGACCGGTGTAGAGAAAGTCGACGATATCCCCCACGCGGAACTCGTCGACGTAGCGCCCGTCGCTCATGAGGAGCTGCTCGAAATTCAGATCGCGGCGCTGGAACTCCTCCTCGATCGCCACGATGAGCTGCACGACGTCGATCGACTCGAACGCGAGATCCGCGATGAGCCGGGTGTCTCGTCCGATGGGCCGGTCGTAGTCGCTGTCCCAATCGCTCGTCATCTCCTCGAGCGTGCCGCTTATGAATTTGAGTATCGATTCAACGTCGTATTGCCTGGTGTTGTTCATCTCGCATCTACTCCTGAGTTCGGGGGAGTGAAGACCTGGACGACGACCCTTCCCGCGCCGTCAGCCGTCAGTCAACGGGTGCTTTACGGTCGTCATGACTTTCCGTTGGGTTTCGAGAAACTGCCTCATCGTCCGCTGGTAGTCCGCGAGCGCCCGTGCCCGCGCCGGCTCCACCGGACCTTCTCCCGAGGCTCGCGCACTTCGGGCCGAAAGCGACGAACGCGGCGTCCCGGCGCGAGCGACGCCGAGCTCGCGAACGGCGGCCTCTCCCAGCTTCAGCTCGGGAAGGTCCAGGCGCAGGACGGGGTCCGGCTTCGCCGCCTTGGGCGGCGCTCCTTCGAGCTCGACGCTCCTCGGCGACCGCCTCCGGGTGAGCTCATCCAGGTTCAGCGAGACCCCGTGGGCCGCGAGCATTCCCAATGCGTGGCAGAGCTGCACCACACCGCTCGTGCGTGGGACATTGAGGGCAACGGCGGCGCGCGGCCGATCCTTCAAGATGTCGTCGATGAAAGAAGTCAGGTTCCCGCGAGGCCCTACCTCGAGAAAGAGGCGGACTCCCGACTCGTACATGCGCTCGACCGTCTCGCGAAAACGCACGCGGCTCGTCCACTGCCGCACGGCGAGCTCGCGAATGGCCACGGGCTCCGACGGGTACCGATCGGCGGTGGCGCAGGACCAGAGCTCGATTTCCGGACGGCGCAGCTCGAGGGACCGGATATAGGCCTCGAGAGGCGCCGTGGCCTTCGCGAGACCTTCGGTGTGGTAGGCGCGATCCCACGGAAATCTCTGGCAGATCGCTCCTTTCCGTCGCAGCGCGGCGACGGCGCGCGCCGTCGCCTGTTCCGAGCCCGCGATCACCATCTGGTGCGGGCAGTTGTCCACCGCGATCTGGATCTCGCCTCCCGACTCCGACGCGAGGCGCTCGACCATGTGGCTTTCGATTCCACCGACGGTGGTCAGGACGGCGTGAGGAACGAGATCTCCATCGACGATCTCCCGCGTGCAGCGGGAGCCCCGCGCGATGCACTCCGCGAGATCTTCCTCGCTCTCGAGCTCGAGCGCCCCGGCGGCCCACAGCGCCACGAACTCGCCACTGCTGTGCCCCATCACGGCGTCCGCCCGCAAACCGAGCGTGCGGGCGAGGTCGAAGAGCCCGCGATTGGCGGCGGCGACCGCTTCCACCGCCCAGTCCAAACCGAAGAGCTCCTTCTCAGCCGCTTCGCGCTCTTCGAGAAGCGGGAAGACGAGCCGCCCCGGCCGATCGCCCGGCGGGTTCTTCGAAAACGCCCGATCGGTGAGGTCGAACTGCTTTCGCACCTCGGCGAAATGGCGCGCGAGATCGGAGAGCATGTTGGGGTATTGCGATCCCTCTCCGGGGAACACGAAGGCCAGGCGCCCCGTGGTCGCGAGAGGCTTTTCGTACCAGAAGACGCCGCTCCGATCCTGGATCTGCCGGCGCTCCCGATCTCCCAGCATTTCTGCCACGCGCCGCGATTTCCGGATCAGGTCCTCGATCGAGGTCGCGCAAATCGAAACGCGGCAGGGCATCGTCTCTTTCGCGCAAGCCGCCGCGACATCGAGAAGGGTCACGCCCGCCGCCGCTTCGACCCAGTCCGCGAGCTTCGCCACTCTGGTCCGGAGCGCCTCGCGGCTCTCGGCGGAGACCACCACGAGCTCCATGGGCCACTCGCGCTCGAGAGAGAGCCTGCTCGTCGTGTCGACCTCGGCGTACTCCTCGAGAAGGGCGTGGGCGTTGATCCCGCCGAACCCGAAGGCGTCGACCCCCGCACGCCGCGGGGTCTCGCCGCCGTGGATCCAGGGGCGGGGCTCGGTCGAGAGGTAGAAACGGCTTTGCTCCGACGGGAGCGCGGAGCTCGGCTCGTCGCCGTGGAGCGTCGGGGGGAGGACGCGATGGTAGAGCGCGAGCGCGGTCTTGATGAGCGATGCCGAGCCCGCGGCGGGAATGAGATGGCCGATCGAGGACTTCACGCTTCCGAGGGCTACCGTGGGCTTCGTCCCTTCCCGCAGCCCGAAGCTACCGTTCAACGACTGGATCTCGATCGTATCCCCGAGCGGGATGCCGGTGGCGTGGGCCTCGATGAGCTCGACCGACAAGGGCGAGATATGCGCCTGCTCGTATGCGCGGTCGATGGCGAGCTGCTGTCCTTCCTTCACCGGGGCGAGCAGTCCCGCCGCCCGCCCGTCCGACGCGACCCCGACCGATTTCATGACGCAATAGATGCGGTTGCCGTCGCGCTCGGCGTCGCTCCGCCGCTTCAGGACGAGCATCCCGCAGCCGGAGCCGAGGAGCGTGCCGGTGGCGTTCGCGCTCAAAGGAGCGATGTGCCCCGTCCGGCTCAGGGCCTGAAGGTGGCAGAAGATGAGCGAAACGAGCCCGACGGTCGAGACCTGGACGCCTCCCGCGAGAACCGCGTCGCAGCTTCCCGAGCGCAGGTACCTCATGCCGTGCTCGGCGGCGATGAGCGACGAGGCGCAAGCCGCGTCGATGGTGTAGGCAGGGCCGTTCAAGTTCAGCCGGTTCGCGATCCGGCCGACGAGCACGCTGTGCGAGACACCGGGAGCGGTATCGGCGTTCGAAGGAGGGAGGTTCTTCTTGAGCTCCTTTTTCAGCAGGACCAGTGTCTCCTCGTCGAAGCCGGGATTGATCTGCCGGATGATGCCGAGAACCTGGTCCACGACGAAGCCGTGCTGGAGGAGGGAGAAGTATCCCCGGTTGGCGTAGGTGCCTCGTCCCACGATGACGGCGGTCTTGCTGGTGTTGACGGGAATCTCGGGAAAGCCGGCATCGGCCATCGCCTCGAAGGCGCAGCGCAAAGCGACGAACTGATCGGGCTCGGACCCTTCCACGCTGTTGGGAACGACTCCGTACTTGAGGGGGTCGAAGCGGCAGAGGTCGCCCAGATATCCGCCCTTTCCCACGTAGGCCCGGTCGGGATCCGCGCCGGAGGGATCGAGGAAGAGCTCGGGCTGCCAGTCGCGTGGAGGCTCGCCGATGCAGTCGACCTTGTCCACGATGTTCTGCCAGAATCGTGCCGGGTTGTCCGCGCCCGGATAGAGACAGGCCATCCCCACGATGGCGATGTCCTCCGTCGCCTCCCGCCCCGACTCTCGTGGCTCCGTCATGCCCGCTCCACTCTCAGCTCGCCAGGACTTTCGCGATCCGGTTGAGCTCGGCGCTTCCGGCCCCCTCCAGACCCTTCATGATCCCGATGACGCGGCCGTCCCGGATGAACCAGACGTCGGCGGAGACCGAGCTTCCATCCGCTCCCGGCGCCGCCTCGAATCGCACCTCGAGGGGCTCGCGGCCGATGGGCTCGTAACGGCGGTACGACGCGATCCGGGTGGGAAGTGGAGTCGTGCCGAAGCGCGCCCGGGACCAGAGGATCGCCATCTGGGGTCCCGCGTCGAGCACGAACGGGTTCATGAGCCAGTCGCTCTCGGTCGCTCGCGCACCGTTGTCGGCCCGCGACGGATCGACGATGGCCTGGATCCCTCGCGCGTCCATGCCCAGGAGATCGCCGATGACCTGGAAACGCGGGCCGTGGAAGAGCCACTGCTCGTAAGCTTCCGGAGCGGCGAGCGGAAACGGAGACGAGAGGAGCCTCGGTTCGGGTGCTTCGGGGGCCCTCGGTCTTTCGGCCGCGAGGACGATGGTCGCCGAGTAGGCCTCTCTCGCCGGACGACCGCTGCCCGAGCCGCGCCCGGATCGCGTGTCGCGCAGGCTCACCCGCCACTCGCCGGAGGACGCGGCCACTTGGCGCGGCTCGGCGCGCACGACGATTTCATGATTCCACTCCTCGAGGATCAAGCCGGAGTAGAGCTTCAACCCCTCGACCGAGACCACCTGCCATCCGGGCCGCGCCCAGAGCGCCGCTTCCGCCATGAGCTCGAGAGCCACGGTGAGGGGAAGGACCTTCCTGCCGTCGATGACGTGATCGCGTAGAAACCCGAAGCGTTCGGAGTCGACGACGATCCGCCCCTCGACCGTCGACTCGGCGAGACGGAGGAAGTCCCCGCTCACGAGCGGGCCCGCCGATTGCCGCGGGACCTCCTCGACAGGCTCGACAGGCTCGCTTCGACTCCAGGGACCGGTTCCCAGCAGGACGCGCACGTCCTTTGCCTCGGGGCTCGCGATCTCCCGCCAGGCCGCCCGGCGCCCGGCACCGACGGCGATCATCTCGACGCCGCGCGATTCGAACTGCCGGAGGACCTCGTCCGACACCATCGCGCCCGCACCGACCCAGGGTCCCCAGTTCAGCGCCATCACGCGGGCGGGCCAGAGATCGTCGAGGCGGCGCGCCATCCGGTTGAGCATCTCGTTCGCCGCCACGTAGTCCCCCTGACCGCGGTTGCCGAAGAACCCGGCAACCGAGGAGAACAAGACCAGGAGCTTCAGCCTGTTGGGGTCGAGATGCCGCACGAGCGTCAAGAGCGGATCGATCTTGGCGCCCACTACGCGGTCGAAGGACTCTTCGCTCTTGTCGCGGATGAGCTTGTCCTCGATGATGCCCGCGCCGTGGATCACGACATCGATGCCGCCGTATCGATCCTTCACGTCCTCGACGACGGCGCTCAGGCGCTCGGCATCCCGGATGTCGCAGGGGACGTACTCGACGGCGGAGCCGGTGTCGGCGAGAGCGGCGAGGGACCGCCGCAGCTCGCGAGCCGCCAGAATCCGGCGGACCTCGAGGTCGATCTCTCGCGGAGTTCTCTTCGTTCCAGCCTTTCCGCCGAGGCGCGAGCGCTCCACGAGAAGGCGGCGAAGCTGAAGGGGATCGTGGATTGGCGCCGTTACCGGCTCTTCCTCCGCGTCGGGATGAGGCGTGCGCCCCAGGATCACGAACGTGGCGCGCGTGCGGCTTGCGATCTCCTGGGTGACCTCGGAAGTGATCCCCCGTCCCCCGCCCATCACCAGCACGACGCTCTTCTCGTCGAGGGTCGGGGTCGACGAGGCGACGTCGGTCGGGAGGTCCCGAGGCGCCGCGACGGCGGTCACCAAGCGGCCGGAGCGCCAGCCGAGCTCGAGCGGCCCCGGGGCGAGGATGGAACGAAGGAGAATGGAAGCTTCGGGTGTCTCGTCGACGTCGATGGCGCGGAAGCGCGCTCCCTCCCATTCCACCGCGGCCGTCTTCAGGAAGCCGGCGAGGCCTCCGCGCCAGGGGTGGGTCGCCTCCCCGGGCGCGCCCCCGAAATCCCCGCCACCTCGGCTGACCGAAGCCACCACCACCGGGAACGAGCTCGCGCGATCGAGCTCCGGCACCGCCGCTTGCAGAAGGTACAGGAGTCCCTTCACCTCACCATTGGATTGCTCCGCCCATTCCTGGTCGCTCACCCCGGGAAACGCGGGAGCGTCTCGGAGCGGAAGAAGATGAACCACGCCTCCGATGGCGCCTTCGTCGTTGCGGATCTTCTCGAGAGCCCGTCGAGCCATCTCTCGTGTCCCGACGTCGGTCGCCGACAAGAGCACCGCTCTCCCGCCGGCCGCTTCGATCTCCTTCGCGAGCGCCGGCGCCGCAGCCTGGCCATCGTCCGTCAGAACGAAAACACCTGCCGGAAGCTCGAGAGTCGAATCGAGAGCGAGGGGAACCTCGACCGTTTTCGCCACGCATCGCGCCGGCTCTTTCTCGACTCTGTCCGCGACGGGCGCAAGGGCGGGCGTTTCCTTGCCGGGACCTCCGTTCGGCGAAATCGATGGCGTCCCGTTCGAGGTCAAGGCCGAGACACCTCGAAGAATCGCCGCGAGGGTCTTCGCGTCGCTCATTTGCTGAACGAACCATCCGGGCGGCTCCGAGATCTCGGGCGCCGCCTTTCGCCGGAAGCTCGCGACGATCTCGACCCTCTTGATGGAGTCGATCCCGAGGTCCGCCTCGAGGTTCGCCTCGAGCCCCAGCATGTCTTCGGGATATCCCGTGCGCTCGGAGACGATCTCGAGGAGCGTGGACTCGAGACTGGCCGCAGGCCTGGGTGGCGCGGGACTCTCGGCGCCCACCGCGGGCGCCTCCGAAGACCCGCGGACCAGCGCTTCGACTCCCGTCAAGATCGACCGCAGCGTGCGCGCCCCGCTCATCTGCTCCACGAACCAGCCGGGCGGCTCCGATAGCGATGGAACGACCGCCCGCCGGAAGCTCGCGATGATCTCGACGCGCTTGATCGAATCGATCCCGAGGTCGGCCTCCAGGTTCGAATCGAGCTCCAGCATGTCTTCCGGATAGCCCGTGCGCTCCGAGACGATGTCGAGCAGACGCCCGCGAAGGGACGACCCGTCCGCGATCGCCGAAGGATTCGGCTCCGAGAGGGCGGCGACGGGCTCCGGGGCCGAGCTCGCGGGGGAGACGAGAACGCTTTCGACGCTCGCCTCGGGAGGCTCGACGCTCGCGACCGCCCGGCTGGGGCCGAAGTACGCCGTCATCACGGCTTCCTGGGTCTCGAGGAAACGGCGCATCGTCTCCTGAAACTGCGCATGGGGGTCGCTGGAATCGAAAGGGTTCTCGTTGCTCGAGGAAGATGCCTCGGGTGGAGAGATTCGCTCGGCATGAATCGCGTCGCTCACCGCGGCCGGCGCGGGCGTCGGAGCGGAAGCGACCCGAACCGGAGGGGGGAGAGAGCGCGCGGGCTCCGAGGCCGGACGCGCATAGCCTCCGTTGACGATCCAGACGTGCGGCGGAAGCGAGACCGCTCGCTTCTCGGAAAGCCCCCGCAGGTCGATCTCGGCGAGCCCTCGACCCTCATAGAGTCGCTCCGCGTCCAACCGCGCGCCCTGTGAGAAGAGCTCCGCCAGGGCTTTCAGGAAGCGAACGACGCCGTTCTCTTCCCGCGACTCCGTCACGATCGCGGCGTGAGGACGATCGCCGAGGATCTGGCCCACCAGGCGGGAGAGCACCGCTCCCGGTCCCACCTCCACGAAGACGCGGGCACCCTCGGCATACATCGCCTCGATCTCGTCGTAGAAGCGAACCTTTTGAACGAGCTGCTCGGACAGCCGTTCCCGGATCTTCCGGGGCTCGCTTCCGTAGGGAGCCGCGGTGGTATTGGCGAACACCGGCATCCGCGGCGGGCGGAAGTCGGTCGCGTCCAGAGCCCGACCGAAGCGCTCCCGCGCCGGCGACATGATGGGGCTGTGGAAGGCGCAGGCGACGGGGATGGGCGCGCTCTCGACGCCCGCCGCTTTCAGCGCCTCCGAGGTGCGCGCGACGGCGTCCTTCGTTCCGGAAAGAATCGTCTGGGCGGGCGCGTTGAGGTTCGCGATCCAGACTCCCTCGACGCCCTCGACGAGCGCCTCGACCGTTCCGGCGTCCGCGCGCACGGCGAGCATCGTTCCGAGCTCCGCGGCGGCGCCCCTCGCCGTCATCTCCACCATCGAATCGCCGCGCTCCCACGACAAACGATAGAGGTCGTCGGCCTCGAGCGAGCCCGCGGCATGGAGAGCCACGAGCTCACCGTAGCTGTGTCCGGCCACGAAGTCCGGACGGACGCCCACCGCGGCGAGGAGCCTCGTCATCGCGACTCCCGAAGCGCCGAGAGCGGGCTGGGCGACGTTGGTGGCTTTGAGCTCTTCGAACGCGCGGCCCCTGCCCTCGCCGTCGAACGCCGGCGGAGGAAAGACGAAGCGGCTCAGCGGACGGTCGAGCTTTCCCGCGAGCGCGGCATCGGCCTCCTCGAACGCCTCGCGGACCTCGGTGAACTCGATGGCGAGGTCCCTCATCATATTGGGGACCTGCGATCCCTGGCCGGGAAAGAGGAAGGCGACGGGCGAGGACGCTCGGCGCGGTTCTGGGGCGCGATGGACGCCCGCTCGCTTCGGCGCCGAGCCGGGTGCGTCCAGCATCCGTAAGAGCGCCGCGAGCTGCTCTCTCAGCTCGTCGAGGCTTCCGCTCACGATGGCGGCGCGCTGGTCGCCGGTCGATGCCGCCGAGGTCGACGCCTGACGATGATGGGTGTAGGCCAGATCGGCGAGCTCTACCGACGCGCTCGACGAAGAAGCGAGGGAGAGCGCCGATTGGAGCCGCTCTACTTTCTTCTTCAGGTCCGCTTCGCTCGCACTCCAGAAGAGGAAGAGCTCGGCCTCCCTTCGGCGCCGAGGCGGCTCGAGGCGGAGAGAATGAACGTCGTCCTCGTACTCTTCGAGCACGGCGTGAAAGTTCGTGCCGCCGAAACCGAAAGCGGAGATGCCCGCCCGGCGCGGATACTCTCCCCGGATCCAGGGACGGAGCTCGCTGTTGACGTACAACGGCCCTTCTCCGAATCCCGCCCGCGGGTTCGGCGTCTCCACATGGATCGTCGGTGGGAGCACCCGGTGGCGAAGGGCGAGGGCGGTCTTGATGACGCCGGCGATGCCGGCGGAGGACTTGGTGTGGCCGATGTTGCTCTTGACGCTCCCGACGGCGACGCTCGACTTCGCGCCTCCGTGCCGCGCCAGGAGCGACGACAGGCTCTGGCACTCGGTGCGGTCGCCGAGCGCCGTTCCCGTCGCGTGAGCCTCCAAAAGACCCAGGGTGGTCGAGCTGAAGCCCGCTTGCGCGTAGGCGCGCTCCAAGGTTCGGGCCTGGCCGTCGACGCAGGGAGCCGTGAGGCTCAGGTGACGTCCGTCCGATCCCGCCGCCACCGCCCGGATGACGGCGTAGATGCGGTCTCCGTCGCGCTCCGCGTCGCCGAGGCGCTTCAAGACCGCGGCTCCCAGCCCCTCGCTGATGCTGATTCCGTCGACCGCGGCATCGAAGGGACGCGATCGGCCGCTCGCGGTGAGCGCCCCGGTCTTGGCAAAGCAGAGATAGGCGAAAGGACTCTGAACGACGTCGCAGCCGCCCACGATCATCATGTCGGAGCTCTTCGCGCTGAGCTCGCGGCAGCCGAGATAGAGGGCGGCGAGAGACGAGGCGCAGGCGGCGTCCACGGTGAAGTTCGGACCTCCGAGGTCGAAGCGGTTGCTCACGCGCCCCGCCACCACGTTCGGAAGAAGCCCGGGAAAGCTGTCTTCCGTCCACTCCGGAAGCCGCTCTCTCACTTGCCCTTCGGAGTCGTCGACGAACTGCGGAAGAAGCGAGCGGAAGGAGTAGAGCGACCCCAGGTCTCCCAGACCGCCGGTGAAACCGAAGATGACGCCGGTGCGCTCGCGGGACGGATTTCTCGCTTCGTATCCGGCATCGCGCAGGGCGCGTTCCACGAGCTCGAGGGCGAGGAGCTGCCCGGGCTCGATGCTTCGGATGGCGCGCGGAGGAATACCGTACTTGAGCGGATCGAAGACCACGTCCCGGATGAAGCCTCCCCGGGTGGCGTGGATCTTGTCTCGCGCCCTCGAGTCGGGGTCGTGCCAGAGCCTCCAGTCGAACCGGTGCGAGGGGATTTCTTCGAGAACGTCCCGCCCCTCGAGGATGTTGTTCCAGAACCCTTGGAGGTCGTCGGCTCCCGGCATGAGCGCCGCCATCCCCACGATCGCGATCTCGAGCGGAGGCTCGGACGTCGAGCTCTCCGGCAAGCTCACTTCGATCGATCGAGCCCCGAGCGCTCGAAGGCTCTCCGCGGCGCCGTTCGAGATCTGCTCGTGGACGTCGCGCACCGTCGACCGCTCCCGGCGCAGCGCCGCCACCTGGCCCAGCATGTACATGCCCTGGCGCCGCTGCAGGTCGCCCGCGACGTGAGCGTACGGGGATTCGCCGGGCTTTCTCTCGTCCGTTCGAACGATGCCCTTCGATGCGATGCGCAAGCGGCCGAGGTTGAGGCGCTCGAGCTCCTCCCGGATCTCTTCCGCAGGGCGGCCCTCGCCCACAAGCCTCGTCCTCTCCGTCGCAAAGAAACGAACGTAGTCGGTGTCCGCGCAGCGAACCTGATGTCCCGCGCCGCTCTCGACCAGAACGGTACGGCCGGTTTTAATCGCGACTTCCTGGAAGCCGGGGACGATGGCGCCGGTGGCGACGACTTCTTCGGTAAAGAGGTAGGCGCTTCCGATGAGCGCACCGAACTTCATCCCCCGCTCGACGAGAGACTGCGCGATGGCGGATGCCATCGAAGCGCTGAGCGCATCGTGGATCCCGCCCGCGAAGAGGACGTGCACCCGGGAAGCTTCCTCGTCGGAGAGGCCGGCTTCGAGCAGGACGGCGACCATCGTCTCCCAGAGGACGAAGCTCGTCCGCGGGCCCACGTGTCCGCCGCACTCGCGTCCTTCGAAAATGAACCTGCGCGCGCCTTCGCGCAGGAAGGCCTCGAGTAGAGTCGGCGACGGCACGTGCAAATAGGTTGCGATGCCCTTCGCCTCGAGCGACGCGGCTTGATCGGGTCTTCCGCCCGCGATGATGGCGAACGGGGGACGAACTTCCTCGATCACCGACAGTTGCTCCGCCTGAAGCTTCCGGTCCACGAACCCCAGGATGCCGACGCCCCAGGGTCGATTCCCCATGAAGTCGCGGGTCTTGTCGAGGAGACTCCGCACGGCGTCTCGGCGCATCATGGCGAGCGCGAGAAACGGGAGGGCGCCACCGCGCTCGACGGCGTCGCAAAACTCGGGGACATCGCTCACCCGCGTCATGGGCCCCTGAACGATGGGAAACTCCGTGCCGTGCGAGACCGCGAGCGGTCCTCCGCGCTCGAGGGCGCAGGACTCGATGGCTCCCGCGACGGCGCGCTCGAGCTCGGTCGCCAGCTCTTCGAGCGAGCGCGCGACCGTGGGCGAGCGCGAGATCCACCTCGACGCGAAGGCCGCGTCCTGACTCACGGGCCAGAGTCTCGCCTCGGGCCGCGATTCGGCGAGGAGTGCCTTGATCTCGGACTCCCACCGCTCGAGGTCCTGAGGCGAGCCGGAGCGAAGGCTCTGCGAGAGAGCTTCGAGCCGCTCGCGCGCCGTCATCCCCGGCTGATGGTAGAGGCGATAGAGCGACCCGTCGGGAGCGCGCAAGGCGATGGTCTCGCTTCCGTCCATGGCCGCGATGCGTTTTCGGAATCGTGCCGGAACGGGAGACTCGCGGGCGAGCGAGAGCTGCCAGTCGAGAACGACTCCCGAAGCTCCCGCGACGCGGCAGGCGGCGGCGGTGTGGAAGCCGATCCCGCCCCATGCGTACACCGGTAGGCTCGTTCTCGCGCGGCAGCGCTGGAGGAGCACGAACGTGGTCTCCTCTCCCACGCGGCCGCCGGCCTCGTGTCCTTTGACGACGACGAAATCGACGCCCGCTCTCAGGGCCGCGTCGAGATCGTCCTCGCCGAGGACGATGAGTCCGACGCGGCGGGCGGCGGCGCGAGCGCGCTCGAGAACGCGAGAAAGATCCTCGTCCCGCTCGCGGGTGACGACGACCATCTCCGCGCTGCGAAGGGCGGAGAGCGCGGCGTCCTCGATCTCTCCCGACCGGCCCCTCGCGACGATGCCGAACTTTCCACGCGAGAGTCGCGTCAGGCGGTCCACGGAACGGAGAACGGCGGCGACGTCCGTTTCGTAAGTGAGGTCGTGGAGACCGATGGCTCCGGCGCGCGAGGCCGCGACGGCCAGGCTCGGCTCCGCAAAGCCCCCGGGTGAGACGGCGACGAGCTCGAACCCGGTGACGAGGACGACGCGCGAATCGCCCCTCGGCGGCGCTTCGCCCGTTCTCGAGGCCTCACCTCGGTGAGGCGCCTGTGAAACCCCCACGATTCTTCCCCCCCCGCAGACAATTTCCACCTAGAAGGTTCTGACCGGTTCGCGATGAGCTCGCGGTGGGAAGCCGCAGCCTCCCAGGGGATGCCCACCCCGACAGACGCTCGAAAAGAACTGCGTCCCCGATCTCGGCCTCGCGGGCTTACCCCCCGCGCGAAAAAGACTCTACATTTGCTTGGTGGCATCACCACCCGCACCCAACGCAAACCCTCGGTTGGGGGAGAGGGTACGGGGAAGAAAGTATAGAGATCGCCGCAGGTTGTCAACATCCTTGTTCGGGGCCGGACACGTTCGCACGCCGAAGTATTCGTCCCGGACGGTCTGAATTGCTTCGCCGACGCGCTCGCGCCGGGCCTTGCGCTGACTCGGGCTCGTGCGTTACCCTCGAAAATCATGCGAGAGCGCTGTCTGAGCGTCTCCCCGACGAGACCGCTCCCGCTGCGAGAGCCTTTTTGAGGCTTTTTTTCCTCGCTCTCGCTCTTCTGACGACCGCTGCGTGTGACAACGACTCGACCGGACCGACGGCTCCGGCAACCGCAACGACCACGACGGCCCCCCTTCCGAAAGCCGAGGTTACGATGACGATCGAGGGGTTGGAGGCTGGCCGTTCCCCCCAACGAAACAAGCTCCTGCGTTTCACTTGGGATATCCGGTTGACCGAGACGGCAGGGGTCGGCGCTCGGGTCAACTTCATCCGCCAGGAGATCTGGAACCGGGACTTCGATCAGTACGAGCGGAGCGAGATCGGTTACGACCAGGTGCCGGAAGTGTGCGGGACCAATGAGCTGGTGGGGAGCTCCGAGTGGCGATGCGAAGTCTCGTTCGACTTCAACCTCAGCAACTTCGAGGGCTACCTCCGTCTGAGCGTGAGTCTCTTTGACGACAACAGCCACCCCATTCCCCTGGTACTCGAAGGCCCGCTTCCGGAGTGAGGGCTGCGTCGGGTGTCGGAGTCTTTTACGAATTCGGCCCTCAATACATCTCCATCTTCCATAACATGTTACGCAGGAATGCCGGCCGGAGCGTCGGGAGCCTGAACAATCTCGCCGGAACGGTCCCGGCCGCTGATAGTCGGATCGCGCCCGTTAAACTTCGATTGCGCAGAGCATTACGGCCATGACCGTCCCGTTCGAGGGTTCGTGGCATGGTCTCTGCTACAAAGGCGATCGATTCACACTAACGGAGACGAAAGAGGTATCCCCATGTCCTTTTCGAGTCCTTCGCCGAGGATTTCAAGCGCCGGCCCCGTTTCCCGGAGAGGTCGGCTCCTCGCATCGCTCCTGAGCGGGACTCTCGTCCTGACGGGTACCGCGGTTGCGGCGCCGATGATCAACTTCAATATCGTGCTTCCCCCCCCGTCCGGTTTCGTTTCCTACGCCGGCGGTCTCGCGCCGCTCATGGGATCGGGCATCGAGGTCGATTCCGTCACCGGCAGCGACACTCCGGCCAACGCCAACACCTTCGCATGCATCGACTGCGTTCTGAACTTCCGAACGGGCGATTTCAACCCGGTCCTCACGGCGCTTTCTCCAGCGAACGACTGGATTTTCAACGGAGATTTCCTGGGCAGCTTAATCTCCATCACGGGCGCGCTGAATATCGACGCAGATCCGGCGCCGGAAATCCCGGTTCTCATGCTGGGCTCTTTCGCCGGACCTCAGGTCACCGTGGATTTGGTCCCTGGCGACGTCGCGCTCGGCATCTCGACGGGACTCTTTCTCGACATCAAGAACCCCCTTCTCATCGACTTCTTCGGTCTTGGCTCCCAGCCGCTGTTCGGAACCCTCACGCTGAGCTGGCTCGGCACCGGCGATCCCCCGGGCGCCTTCCGCGGCACGGCGCTCAACGGCACGGTTCGGAACCACTTCGCGCCCGAGCCCGGCTCGACCCTGCTGCTCGGAGCGGGCCTCCTCGCGCTCGCCGCACTCCGCCGCCGCGTTTGAGGGCTTCAGGGAAGCCACGACCAGACTTCGGTCCGGAAGAACCTCACGAACGGCCGGCTGACGGCGCGCCATAGCTCTTCCTCACCGACCTTGATCCTGCCGTAGCCGGTCAATCCCGGCACGAGCCCCTCGATGGCGCCGTCCGGTTTCACGTAGACCCGCACGTGCGTCTCTCGCCCAAAGCCCGCGTCCGGACGTCGAAGCAGGAGCTCTCGGTCCGACCTTACGGCGTAATCCTGGGCGTCGCGTTCGTCGTAGACCGCTTGGGCCACGCGAATCACCTTTCCGTGCAAAGGAACTCCGTCCAGGCCCCAGAGGCGCACTTCGGCGTCCATCCCCTCGGTCACGCGCGCGGCCGCGGCCTCGTCGGCTCCGATTTCGACGACGAGATCGGTGCTTTCCACGACGCAGATGAGCTCGCCTTCCTGCGCGACCTGGCCGAGTCTCTCACGAACGAACGGCGTCGACACTCTACCCGCGACCGGGGTTCGAACCTGGAGCAGACCCGCCTGCTGCTCATGAAACTTCAGCTGGGCGCGAAGCCCTTCGATCTTCGCCTCGGCCGCCGCGATCTGCTCGCTCCGCGCGCCGATCCGGCCGCGAGCGAGGGTCTGTCGCGCCGCCTCGAGTCTCTGCTGAGCGGAATCCCGCAAGCGCTTCTGTTGATCGAGCTCCGTCCGGCTTCGAATGCCGTCTTCGACCAGACGCTCCATTCGAGCGACCTCTGCCTTCTGGTACTCCACTTCGATCTGGTACCGATCCACGTCACGCTCGAGGACCGCGATCTCCTCGGGAAGGGGTCCGTTGAGCAGGAGCTCGTGCTCGGCGATGGCCTCGTCGAGCTCGGCGATGGTGGTCGCGACGTCGGCACCCACGTTGCGATCGGTCATGGTCGCGAGCAGGTCGCCCGCCCCCACGAGATCGCCTTCGTCGACGTGAATCGCCACGAGCTCCGCGGTCACGAGAGCGCGGATGCCGTGCCGATACTCGGGCACCACACGCCCCTCACCGGCGATTTCGTGGGCATAAGGAAGGAAGGCGATGAAGAGCAGAGCGAGGACGACCAGGATGCGCAGAGGCCAGCGGACGTACCACTTTCCCCCGGCGCGGATGAGCCAGCGAAACGCTTCCAACGACATGAGTAATTTTCCGATATCACTTTGAAACCATCGTAGCACGAG
>Ga0214473_10002566_pt1 | contig 22283 bp, 21 predicted proteins | sample RVTome_7_FD_203509 | JGI IMG/M metagenome (GOLD analysis project Ga0214473, IMG submission 203509) | Soil microbial communities from uranium-contaminated site in the Upper Colorado River Basin, Wyoming, United States - RVT98D197 | ecosystem: Environmental > Terrestrial > Soil > Contaminated >... | reverse complement strand
CTGGTAGCGTGTGTGAAAATCGCAACCTATAATCATCATTGCTCGGCTCCTTCCTTCCGAGCCTTGGTCGTTTGATCGCTACCAAGTCTACTCGGTCGAAGGAGCCGACAACGTCATCTAATCAGCCGTGCTCAACCTGAGTGCCGCCTTGATGATCTTCGAAGAAAAGTACAATCTTGTCGCGGACCTCATGCCGTCATTCATCGAATTGTGCCAGAGTCATGTAAGAGGGGCCGCTGCGAAAGATCCAGCAAAGACGTGAGTGGTTTTCTCTTCACAGAATTGAAGTGTTGCAATGAGGCAGCGACCCAAGGAAACGCTATCTACAAAATCGACTACACTTGATTTCTCGTAGAAGTGAACTTGCACTGTAAGCGCTTGAAAAATATGGCGCGCCCGGAGGGAATCGAACCCCCGACCCTCTGCTTAGAAGGCAGACGCTCTATCCGCTGAGCTACGGGCGCGTGGAGTCCAATTCTAGCATCAAGCTGCTGCGATTTGCCTCCGGGCAGCCATGGCCGGGCTGGTTTGCGCTTGGCGCAGCGTTCGACTAGAATTGCGGAATCAGAGTGGCGGTGCAGACCCGTCAAGTCAGTCTGGTACTGTATCCGAAAGGAGCCGGTCGAATGGCGAGCAACAACAGGACGGTAACGGTGAGCATGCTGCTTGGATTTGCGGTGCTGGCGATCGCTCTGGGCGGAATCATGGCCAACGCGGCGGATCCACCGGCGGTGGGCGCGGTGGCGCCGGCCTTCAAATTATCCTCCCAGGAAGGAACGCCGATTAGCCTGCAGGATTTTCGCGGCAAGTGGGTGGTCCTCTATTTCTATCCCAAGGATTTCACACAGGGTTGCACGATTGAAGCGCGGAACTTCCAGCGCGACCTGGCTCAGTATGAGCAGAAGAATGCCGTGATTGTGGGCGTCAGCGTGGACAGCACCGACTCCCACAAGAGCTTCTGCGAACAGGAAAAGCTGGCGTTCAAGCTCTTGGCCGATACCGAGAAGCAGGTATCCGCCCAGTACGGTTCTCTGCGTGAGACGGGCGTGGCGATTCGGAATACGTTCATCGTGAATCCCCAGGGCAGAATCGCAAAAGTGTTCTTGAACGTGCAGCCGACTCCTCACAGCGCGGAAGTGCTGGCGGCATTGGCTGAATTGCAGGCTCGATAGCCCTTCGCATTTCGCCCCGGTGTGGCTCGGCGGCAGGTTTGTCGCGGCCGGTATGGAGGAGCCAGCCCAAGGGGCCGGCTCCTCGCCTCGCGCCCGGGGTGCGGGAATCGTACCCGCCGTCCCGAAGCACCTAATAGCCTGTCATGGCTCAGATTGTCCAGCGCCTGCCAGAAAACGCCGAAGGCGATTTCTTCGTGGACGCCAGTTGTATCGATTGCGACGCCTGCCGGCAGATTGCTCCCTCCGTATTTCGCGAGCAGCACGATCAATCCATCGTATATCAGCAGCCGCGCACGCCGGATGAGTTGCAAAGGGCGCTCATGGCACTGGTGGCTTGCCCGACCGCCTCGATTGGGACCGTCTCGCGGCAGAGTGCTCGAACTGGCGTCGAAGCCTTCCCCACACCGATTGTAGAGAATGTTCACTTCTGCGGTTTCACCGCAGAGTCGAGCTTTGGCGCGTGGTCGTACCTGATTGTGCGGCCTTCCGGCGCGGGCGGCAATGTGTTGGTGGATTCGCCGCGCTTTGCCGGACCTTTGGTTCGGCGCATCGAGGAGATGGGCGGCGTGCGCCTGATGTTTCTCTCCCACCGGGACGACATCGCCGACCACGCCCGGTTTGCAGAGCATTTTGGCTGCCCGCGTTTGATGCACCAAGGGGACGGCGCGGACAGACTGGGGATCGAGCGGGTGATTTCCGGAGAGGCCCCGGTGCAAGTGGACGAAGACCTTCTGCTCATCCCCACGCCGGGACATACGCGAGGTCATCAGGTCCTGCTATATCGCGACACCGTTCTATTCACCGGCGACCATCTTTCGTGGTCACCGGAGCGCCAGACGCTGATCGCGCACCGCAATTACTGCTGGGATTCGTGGTCTGTTCAGACACGCTCGATGGAGCGGCTGCTCGAGTATCGGTTTGAATGGGTGCTGCCGGGGCACGGGCGCATCGGGCACGGTTCGGCCGACGAAATGCACCAGCACCTGCAGCGCTGCGTGGACTGGATGAAAACGGTCTAGCCTGCTACTGCGTCCAAGCGGCCTTCAACGCAGATCGAATGGCGCGACTTCAGCGGGCACCGGGGCCGAGCACCGGGTTGGTCAGGGTGCCGATGCTCTCGATGGTGCAGACCGAGACGTCGCCGTTCTTCATGAACACCGGTTCCGCGCGGCCGGCGCCGACACCCGCGGGGCTGCCCATGGAGATCAGGTCACCCGGCCGGAGCGTCGCAACATTCGATGCGAAGCTCAACATCTCGTACACATTGTGAGTCATCTGATCGGTGTTGGCGTCCTGCATCACTTTGCCGTTCAGCAGGAACTTCTGCGACAGCCTCATCGGATCCTTCACGAACTCCCTGGGGATGATGAAGGGCCCGAGCGGCGCAAACGTATCGTGATTTTTCATGAGGAACCAGTCGGTGCCGTGCCGGGCGTCGGCGCGCCCGCCCCGGTCGGATACGTCATTTTGCAGCGTCCAGCCGAAAATATAGTCAGCGGCCCGCTCGGGCGGGACGTGACTCGCCGTTTTGCCGATCACGGCGTTCAGTTCACATTCCCAGTCCACGCGGTCGCGGCCCGCGGGGATGCGGATGGCTTCTCCTTCGGCGATGATGGTGGTGGGTGATTTCAGAAACAGGTAGGGATTCTGGCGGGTATCGCCCGGCTTGCGGTCCCACGCGCCGGGAATGCCCTTCATGACGTTTGCCGCGTCCTGGGGGGCCATGCCGATGACATTGCTGCCGGCCTGCGACATCTCGGCGCCGTGGGCGACGTAGTTCACCGCCGCGTTGGCGATGGTGGCGGGCATCACCGGCGGCAGGATCTTCACCGCCTTCACGTCTCGCACATACGCCGGGCGCTGAGCCGATGCGGAGGCGGCCGCGTTGGCGATGGCGTAAAGGCGCGGCCGGAGCGCGTCGTAGCGCACGATGAGTTCCTTCATGTCCGCCGGGATGGCGGGTTTTGCGCCCGCCAGAGCGGCATTGGCCTGCGCGATGTGCACGACCAAACTATCGCGCAGCACCAGGCCCAGAAACACCTGGCCGCGCTCCTCGAATGTGCCCAGCTTGAACGGCTCCTGTGCTTGGCCGAAAAGGCTCGGCGCAAAAGCCGAGACCAGCAGCATCGCGCTCAGCAAACGTTTCATATCTCAAATCCTCCCCTAAGCTGTCTCCTGCAGTTTAACTGAAGTCGTGCTCCTGCTACTCCTGCTTTTGTTCTCAGCAACCTATCCCGGCGAACAAGCTGAGTCAAGGCGGACGCAAGCAGTCTGGTAGCTCTCTCCGCCGAAGGGAGAGCTTGTCTGTTTCAGTTTGACACAGCTATCCAGGCACTAGTGCCGGATTGGAACAGTTCCGCAGCGGTGCAGATTGATGCCGTTTTGATACAGCGTCATCATTCCAGTATGGGATGGTCGCCCCTTCTGAACACTCTCCAGAGAATTCTCGAACCGCTCCCCGTACGCGGCAAGGGCAGGCTCAGCAAGGTGGTTTTTCGCTTTCTCAGCGCGGAAGAGGCTGAATGTCATCCCCTGCCGAGCGTGACGGTCCACGTCAGGCCGGACAAGTGGATTGAGCGGCTCATGTGGGCGGGTGCATATGAGCGCGAACTGGTGGACCTTTTCAAGAGAGTGCTCAAGCCGGGAACGACTGTTCTGGACCTGGGGGCCAATATCGGCTACTTCTCAGTTCTCGCCGCGGGTTTGGTGGGGAAGAGCGGCCAGGTCCATGCATTTGAGCCCGCGCAAACGTGCTTCACTCAACTGACTAGAAATCTCGCGGCCTTCCCGTGGGCTCATGCGTATCCGGCCGCGGTCGGAGACGCACCCGGCACAGCCTGCTTTCATTTCAGTGACAAGGACAACGCAACGGGCTGGGGATCGTTACTTCCGGGAGAGGAGGCGTCCACCCGGGAGACCATGGTTCCGGTGGTAAGGCTCGACGATTGGGCCCGCCAGCAAGCAGTCCAGCGCGTGGATTTCATCAAGATGGACATCGAGGGCGGGGAATTCCGCGCGTTGCAAGGCGCGACAGAGCTCTTGAGCCGGTACCGGCCTATAGTCGTCGCCGAGCTGAATTCCGTGTGCTTGGCGCGGGACGACCGTCAACCGGACGACGTTCTGGCGTTATTGCGCGCGGCGGGCTATGACAATTTCGCGTTCAATGATGGTGTTCTTGCCGTGCCCAGGGAAGCTCGTCACCAGATGGTTAAAATAGAAGGCCTCCGCGCTGAACCGTTGGACCTGCAGCCCGACACCGAAGCATCCGTCCTTCCTTAAGGTTTTCAGACAACGCAGCGCTCCGCCGGATGACTGGTAAGCGCCGGCTGAGGTTGTTGCCGCTGTTTGGCAGCGATGGGCAGGGTGCCGAGCTGATTGGGGTGAGCGATGGGATTTGAACCCACGACCCTCGGTGCCACAGACCGATGCTCTACCAGCCTGAGCTACGCTCACCACCGAGGGAAAATCATAGCATGCCGCTCGCGGGCGGTGTACTGGGACGCTTCAGCGGGGGCGAAGGACCACGTAACGAGCGATGACGTAGCCGAGGGCCGCCCCGGCGAAAACGTCCGAGGCGTAGTGAGAGAGCAGCGACACGCGCGAGAACCCCACCACTCCGGCCAAACCGAACGCCAGCCAGCGGTGCCAGCGAGGATTCGGGTAGCGGTCGGCATAGACCGTAGCCACCGCGAAGGCGGCAATCGTGTGGCCGGAAGGGAAGCTCCCGACTCCCCGGATGTAGCTCCCCTGCCTCTTATTGAACCAAGTATCTGAAAAGTCTCCGTTGGCGGGAACCGACCGGCGATCAATGTCTTTCATCACGGTGGTAAGAATTTCGGAGCTAATCACCGCCCGAGCCGCAAGAAAAAATGTCTCCTGCGAATAGGTGTCCTTGCGCACCAGGCCGGCGACGTACAGGGCGGCCGGAATGATTTCCGTGGCCAGGGCGGTTTTGCGGCTGCTAAAAGTTCTGTTAAATCCATCGAACGATTGCGTTCTGTGGAAATAGCTCGCGCTGTACTTATCCACTGCGATCAGCCCCGCGGTGACGCCGATCAGCGCCAGGGTTGGCTTGAGATGATGTCCCCGGGCGACGGAAACAGGGAACAACCAGACCTGTTTCTGGTCGCGGAGCACGTTGGGCCCTACTTGCTTCCAACCCTTCCAGTAGATGCCTGTATCGCGGGGTGCAGGCGCCGGCGCGGGAGGCGCTGGCTGCGTTGCGGCTTCATCGGTGAGAGCTGGGGTGAGATCCGGGGTGAGTTCCGGCGAAGCGGCGTCTTGCGCTGCGCACCACTGTTGCGCACCGAAAGCCGCCATTAGCACTAGGGCCAGCCGAAGTCTCATGGCTCAGTCTCGCCCAACTCTCCGGGGCTCTCGCATGCAGCGACGGGTGGCCGCATGACCGATCTTGATCACAGCGCCAGAACGATAGGAGCGAGAGTGCGGGTACTTCGAGGCGGAAGCATAGCACGGCATGGCGCGGGGCCATACTGTTATGCCGGCCGCGCGGCGTCAGTGCCGCAGGCCGCGAAACGGCGTCACTTTGCTTGGGGAAGAATCCTTGCGGCCGGCGCGAATGCGCGTGCGGGCAAATTCGGCCCACGGACCCTGAGGTTCATAGCGCAGGTACAAAGAAAAATGGCCGAGCGCATCGTCCTTCGCGCCGGTCTTCTCACAGGCCAGAGCGAGATTCAGGTGCGCGTCCGCCATGCGCGGCGCATAGACCAGCGCCGTGCGAAAGCTGCTGATCGCCGATGCGGTGTCGCCCAGGCGTTCGTGGGCGCAGCCGAGATTGAAATGCGCCAGGGCGTTGCGCGAATCGCGCTCGACGGCAGCGGCAAAGACCTCGCGGGACTCGCCGGTCCGGCCCAATTGAAAAAGTGTCGTCCCCAGGTTGATGTACGCTTCCACCCACTCGGGCGCGGCCTCAATGGCCTGGCGGTAAGCCCGCACCGCGTCCTCGAACGTCTCCGGGCTGGCGTCCCAGGCCATTCCCAGCTCAAACCACTCCTCCGCGGTGCGCTCATGCAGCGCGCGAACCTTGCGTTCGATGGCCGAAGTCTCGAAATTCAGCACGAACTGGCCGGTGAGCGGCTCGATGAGCCCGGCGGTGGTTCCCGGTTCGTGAACCACTACTTCGGCGCCGTTGGTGGATATCCGCAGGGCGGCGAGCTCGGCTCGAGTCCGCCCCAGCCGCTGCTCGAGCGCGTCCATGGCCCGGCGCAGGCGCCGCGCCGGAACGCGCCGGGCAGCCAGGCGGTTCAATGTCTCCACCGCGACCAGATCGGAAAAATTGAAGAAGCGTTCGCCCCAGCGCGCCCGTGGATGCACCAGACCGAGCCGCGACCAGTACTCCAGTTGGCGACGCGTGGTTCCGGTGATTCGTTCGACCTCGCCGAGGGTGAATCGCTGGTCCAATTCAAATTCCGCTGTGGGCGCTTAGGCACGATCAGCATAGCGGGCGGGCCCCTGTTCCGCAACGTTGCAGGCTGTGCAACTGTGTGGAAAACGGTGCCTTCTCGCCCGGTCCGCCCTTGCTATCCTAAATGTGCACGAGCCGTCCGCATCCCATGCAGCCCCACGCCGCCGAACGCCGCCACCTGGAGCGGCAGATCACCTATGCCCGCGTGGTATTCCTCGTGTTGGTCCTGGCCGCTCTACTCCTGGACGACCCACAGGACAGAGGTGTGTCCCCCGTAGCCTTTCTAGTGTTCTATCTGGCGATGGCCCTCGGCCTGGTATGGTTGGTGCGAATCCCGCGACATACCGATTGGCGCGTGCCATTGGTGGTTGACCTGGGTGCGCTCGGTGTACTCCTTCTGCTGACGCCCTCCATCGTGCCGTCCTGGCTTCTTTACCTCTTCGTGGCCTGGACGGCCGGAGTCCGTTGGGGACTCCAGCGATCCATCGAGCTGGCCGCAGGCGTCACCATGGTGGTCATATTGCACGCGGCGCTGCACGCCAAATTCGAGTGGTCGCAACTGATATCCTGGACGGCGCTCTTGACGGGGACATTCACGGCCGGTTTCGGCCTGTCGTTTCTGGGTGATCGTTACCGGCGTCAGGCCGCCGAACACGCCTTGCTGGCGCGGCTCATCGGCATGCTTCAGGTGGAGCAGGGCATAGCGGAATCGCTCCGCCTAGTGCTCCAGGAATTGGCCCGCGCGTTCGACTGCGAAAAGGCTTTGCTGGCCTTTCGCGATGCGGATCTCGAACGCGTGTTCTTGTGGACAGTCTCCGCAGGCCAGCAGGAACGCATCAGTCCCGAGATTCGGCCCTTGTCGCAGGCGGATTCATTCCTGCTCAGCCGGCCGGACGCCGCGGTGTGCTGGAACAAGGTGGCGCCGCCGAGCAGTGGTTTCGGCTGGGATCGGCGCAACGGCCGCAAGTTGGCGGAACTGCCCCTGGTGCCGGATACGGCGCGCCAGGAACTCGGCCTGAGCTCATTCATGAGCGTCACCATGGATTACGGGGGCCAGCCCGTGGGGCGGATCATGCTGTGCAACGGACGCTGCCGCTGGTCGCGCCAGGATTTGCACTGGTTCGAGCGCGTCGTACGCCACCTCGGGCTGCCCCTGAACAACGTCTTCCTTTTGCGACACATGCGAGCCCGAGCCATCGAAGGAGAGCGCAGCCGCATCTCCCGTGACATCCACGACGGCATCCTGCAGACCCTCCTCAGCGTGGATATGCAGCTTGGCGTTCTTTGCCGCAAGGTGCGACAGATGCCGGACCAGGCGACTGCCGCCCTGGACGCCCTGCAGCAAACGGTGCGCAGCGAAACGGCCGAGCTGCGCCGCATGGTCACCGACATGCGTCCCATCGGCGTCGAGAGCGCTGACCTGGTGGAACTGATGCAAGGCTTCGCCGAACGGTTCCGAAATGAGTCCGGGTTAGCTTTGGACTTGCTCCTAGACGCCGACGATCTCCAGGCCCCCGACCGGGTCTGCCGGGACCTGTTCCAGATCTACCGGGAGGCGTTACATAATGTGAAAAAACATGCACATGCCACACACGTCGTGGTAAAACTGTGGCAAAATGATACGCAAGTGACCTTGATGATCGACGACAACGGTCAGGGATTCAGTTTTGCAGGCCGCTATATGGGCGATGAACTCGAACGCCTCCGGCTGGGTCCCATTTCGATCAAGGAACGCGCCAGGAGCGTTGGGGGTTTGCTGACCGTGGAGTCCACTCCGGGCCATGGGGCTCGGCTGACCGTCGAAGTTCCGCTCGGCTGATATGGCTAAAACCAAGACATCCATTCGCATCCTGATCGCCGACGACCACGCGATTTTCCGCGACGGTCTCCGCAAGCTGCTCCACGGTGAAGAAGACATCACCATCGTGGGCGAGGCCTCCAACGGCAACGAAGCGATCCGCATGCTCACCAAGCTCAAGCCGGATATCCTGCTGCTCGATCTGCGCATGCCCGATAAGGACGGCCTGGCCGTGCTGGAAGAAGTGAATTTCGATTCGCTGCCCACGCGGGTCATCGTGCTGACCGCGGCCGAGGATGACCGCGACGTCGTTCGAGCGATGCGCCTGGGGGCCCGCGGAATCGTGCTCAAGCAGTCCGCCAGCGACCTACTGGTCAAGAGCATTCAGCGGGTTCACGGCGGCGAAATCTGGCTGGACAATCGCATGACCGCCGAAGTCATGAAGGCCTTTGCCAAGAGTTCCGACGGCGGCTCGCGGCGCGACAAGCCCCTGTTGAGCGAACGCGAGAAAGAGATCGTGCAGCTCGTCGCCCAGGGCTACCGCAACAAGGAAATCGGCGAGAAGTTATTCATCAGCGAGCAGACCGTCAAGAATCACCTGCACAACATCTTCGACAAGCTCGGCGTCTCCGACCGCCTCGAGCTGGCCCTCTACGCCATCCACCACCGCCTGATCGACCAAGCCTAAAGCCGCCGCCTCGTGAGTCAACCGAGCCCTACCCGCGGCGCGAACTGCTGAACTGTCCAGCACGGGCGAGGCTTCGCACCAAGTAAGCAGGGCATTAGTACCAAGGTACCGAGCCGCCCTGGTGCTTCTGTATGGGCCGGCCGCTCTATTGAGCTGGCCGCGCTTCCGCCCTATTCTAAAGACCTGAAGAGAAGTAATGTGAGCTGGTGGGAGGAAGCCTTGGCATATCCGGAGCGCCGTGCAGCGCAACGTTTCAGAATCAAGCTTCCTTTGATGGTCCGTTGGACCAGCGGATCAGCCATCGGAGAAGCGCATACCGAATCGCAGGACGTGAGCTCGCGCGGCATTTATTTTTCGCTGCCCAAGCTGGTCCAGGCCGGCTCACCGGTCGAGATCGTATTGACTTTGCCGCACGAAATCACCATGGCCGGGCCGGTTCGCGTACGTTGTCTGGGGCGCATCCAGAGGCACGAGCCGCAGCAGCCCGGCTACGCCGGACTGGTGGCGGAGATCGAGCGCTACGAATTTCTGCGCAGCGACGAACACGCCGCCTAACGCGATCGCTTCCTAATTATCGATTGTAGGTGGGCAGAATCAGCGGGAACTACTGAACCCTCAGCAGGCCGCCCTCCCAGTTGTTGGCATTTCGCCCGGCGTCACTGGTAACGCAGCGCTTCGACCGGATCGAGCCGAGCGGCTCGCGAGGCCGGGTACATTCCAGCCGCCAGACTGACCAGCAGCGAAAAAGCCATGGCTCCGGCCACCAGCCACCAGGGCACCATCCAGATGTTCTCCGCGGGAATGCCTTGTCGCTGCAGGTAGGCCGCGGTGACGAACTGGATGATGCGGCCGATCCCCCAGCCCATCAGCACGCCCGTAGCCCCGCCCGCCAATCCCATGACGCTGGCTTCCGCGAAAAACAGTTGCCGCACGTCGCGGTCGGACGCTCCCAGCGCCTTCAACACTCCGATCTCCCGCCGTCTCTCCAATATAGCCATCACCAGCGTATTGACGATGCCCAGCGAGGCCACCGCCAGCGCCAGGCTGCCGAAAATCCCCAGCAGCAGGTCCAGTATTGCGAACACCCGGCGCATACTGGTCGTGAAGTCCAGCAACGAGAAGGTCGAGAAGCCCATTTGCTGTGCCGCTTCCTGGACCGCGGGAACAGCGGAGGCCCGCTCGACGCGCACGGTCAGATTGGCATACTGCTGCCCCGCGCTGGCGATGGAGTTCCCAACCACCTCACGCATGTCGTTGCCCTGAACCACACGAAGGCTTTCGGCGACCGCCAGTGGCACGAAGGCCCCGGAACGGCCGATCGTGCCGGGGGTGGAAAATACCACCTCGGCGCTGATGATCCCCACGACCTGTAAGGGAATTTCGGAGGAGACAATGGAGAAGCCAAGAGCGGCCTCGTCGGGGCTGGCGTTTTCGTCGCCCGGCCCGCCACCCAAGGAATCGGCGGGCAATCGTTCCCGGCCGGCATAGCGCAAGACGATTTGCTTGCCGATCAGGTCCGCCGCGTGCAGGCCCTCTATTTCGGCTAGGGACTCGGCCATCTCCATCTGCAGGATGATCTCGTGCGCTTCCGGCGAGGAGAAGAAGCGCCCGATCATGCCCTCGAAGGCATCGTTGGAGGCGGAAGATGCCGGCAGGCTGGCCACATCAGTGAGGCGGCCCTCCTCGCCCAGACGCGCGTCGCCGGTGAAGCGAAATTCAGGATAGACCTCGATTACATTGGGGAGCTGCGCCAATTTCCGGCGCGCCTCGTCATCAAGCCGGCTGGGGATCACCACCGGCTCCGCCTCGCGGCCCATCAGGCGGTTCCGCGCATCCCGGCCCGGCCGGACCATGTTGGTGCGTGGGCGAATCAGCACGGAGTCGAAAAGGCCGCCGCGTTCCAGGCGGCGATTGATCATGTCCTGCAATCCAATGCCCAGCGATAGCATGGCCACCAGCGAGGCCACGCCCACGGCGATGCCCAGCGTGGTGAGCGAGTTTCGGAGAAACGCTTCGCGCAGGTTCTGCCAGGCCAATTCGCTCATATCGGAAATTTTCATAGTCGTTCCTCATGTGCCACGCGGCCGTCGGCCAGGGTGATGATGCGGTTGGCGAACTGTTCGGCCAGCGGCCGCTCGTGCGTGACCATCACCACCGTGGTGGGTGCGGTCCCGCCTGCCGGACGGTTGATGCCAGCGATCAGGCGCAGGATTTCCTCTCCCGTGTGACTGTCCAGATTTCCCGTCGGTTCATCGGCCAGCAGGACCCGCGGGCGGTTCACCAGCGCCCGGGCAATGGCCACGCGCTGCTGTTCGCCGCCGGAAAGCTCGCCCGGCCGGTGCTTTACGCGCGCCGCCAGGCCCACGCGCTCCAGCGCCTCCTGCACCCGCGGGGGCCGTTCCGAACGGGGCGTTTCCGCCAGCCGCAGCGGCAGCTCGACGTTCTCGAAAACGGTCATGCGAGGAAGCAGGTTAAAGGACTGAAAGACCATGCCGATGGTTTGGTTGCGATGGCGCGATAGCTCCAGGGGGTCCATGGCTCCGAGTGACTTCCCCAGGACCTCGACGGTTCCCGCGCTGGGGTGATCCAGGCCGGCCAGCAGATTCAGCAGGGTGGACTTGCCAGACCCCGAGGAGCCCAGAAGCGCCACAAATTCACCGGCCTGAATTTCCAGCGAGACGCCATCCACCGCTCGAATGAGCGCCTCGCCCATTTTGTAATGGCGCGCGAGTTGATCGGTGCGAACGGCGAAGCCGTTGGTGTGTATGCCTTGGCTCACGGTCATAACCATGGTACGCGAGATGGCGCCCGCCGGTTACCAAAAAATGTCCCGCCTGGCCCTGGCGGACCGAGCGCTCAGCGGGACGTGGAAGCCGTTCGGTGGCATTCAGGTAGATGTTTTTCCTATGGCACGCATCGAAATATTGCGTTGGCCTTTCCGAATCGCCGCACAGTAGAGTCCTTCCAGGCGACGCCGCGTCGCTCGGTTGTTGGGTTGGAGAACGACCAAATCTGAAAGGAGAACGAATTGCAGATGCGCATCTTGCGTCTTCTCAGTATCGGTGTAGCCAGTCTACTTTTGGTCCTGCCGGCCTCCGCGCAGCAGGAGAGCGGCACCCCACCAGCCGAAGCCGCTGCCGCGCCCGCAACCCCACAGGGAGGCGCCGCGCCCACTTGGTCGGTGGGTCCGATTAACTTTAGTGGGGCCATAGACGGCTATTACAATTATAACGCCAACCACCCGGCCACCAGAACCAACGGCCTTTATAATTTCAACGTGAACGCCAACCAGTTCGGTCTGAGTCTGGCGGAGATCGTCTTGGAGCATACGCCGGACCCGGTAGGCTTTCGCGTGGACCTGGGATTCGGCGATGCCTACCGGATCGTCAACTCTTTGGATAACGACAACCGATTCAACCAGTACCTGCAGCAGGCCTATGTGAGCTGGAAGCCAAGCGGGGGCAAGGGATTCCAGGCGGACTTCGGCAAGTTCGTCACGGCCGCCGGCGCCGAAGTCATCGAGTCCTACAGCAACTGGAACTATTCGCGCTCGATCCTTTTTGCCTGGGCGATTCCGTATTACCACTTCGGACTCCGCACGTCTGTCCCCGTTGGGTCGCACTTCACCGCCGGGGTCCAGGTTGTGAACGGCTGGAACAGCGTCGTGGACAATAATAACGCCAAGACCCTTGTTTTGACGGGAACGACGACCTTTAGCAAATTCGCCTGGGCCATCGGCTGGCACGGTGGCCCGGAGAATCCCAATACCAGCACTGGCTGGCACCACTTGATTGATACGACGCTGACCGTGACGCCAACGAGCAAGGTGAGCGGATACATCAACTACGACTATCATCAGCAGGAACACAAGAACAGTCCGGTTGGTTTCCCAGACGGTACCGTGACTGCCTGGCAGGGCGTGGCGGCCGCACTCCGGCTTCAGGCCAACGACAAGTGGGCATTCACGGGCCGTGGCGAGTGGTTCCAGGATCGCCAGGGCCACAGCACTGGCTTGGCGCAGAAGCTCAAGGAAGTGACGATTACGGGCGAGTACAAGCTGGCGGAGGGCCTGCTGACCCGTGCGGAATACCGGCATGACTGGTCTGACCAGCTATTTTTCGAGCGCGGCCCTTCGCTTGGGTTCTCCAAATCACAGGACACGTTTACAGTTGCGTTCGTGGCCTTTTTCGGACCAGAGCGCTAGGTCACGGGAAAGTTGCGTACTCGACCTTAAGAGGGAAGGAGGACGCCGGACGAATTGATTCGGGAAGGCAGCGTGCCCTGCATTCTTTGGCTTTGGCTGCCCTCCCAGTAATCCTGCGTCGCCGAGTGGGTGGAATGGAACTGCACTCCCCACCCGGCGGCGCGGAAGCACACCCGGGATCGATACCGGGGCCCGCCCCAGGGCACTCAATGAACTCATCGTTTCGTTGTTGGTGACGGGACCTTGCGGTGCTGGTCAGCTAAATTTCAACAAGAATCCTGGCAGGTCTCGCCTCTGAGGGCTTCTACGCCTTCTTTCGCGATGATGGGAACCATAACCAGCGCGGCCAGGGGATCGGCCCACCATAGCCCAAACAGGCTGTTCAGAACCAAGCCGACAAGCAGGATTGCCGATAGATAGGTGCAGAATTCTGTTTGCCTGGCGTCAGCGTGCATTGCAGCGCTGCCCAACTCCCTGGCGACAATTCGTTTGGAGCGTGACAGCAGGGGCATCACGGCTAGCGAAACACAGGCCAAAACGATCCCGGGGACGCTTCCTTCGGGGGCTCGCCCTCGCGAGAGGTCAGTAATGGATTGGTAGGCGATGTAAATCGCTAATCCTAGGAAGCACAGGCCAACGGCTCTAAGTGCGCGTCTTTCGTTGCGCTCCCGCCTGTAGGCGTCGGCATCAACAGCCATTCTCCACAACAATGCCGCGCCGGATGTCACTTCAATGAAACTGTCAATTCCAAAGCCCACGAGAGAGATGCTGGCAGCGATCGCGCCCGCGACGACGGCTACCAGTCCCTCGAGGGTGTTCCATGCGATGGTGAAGTACTCAAGCCTTCGACCTCGCCGTGCGATTGCCGCACGACTCATGGTTGCAGACTTCTCCACGCCGATAGACTACTACACTACAGAGCTGCTTCGCCGCGATCGTCGTTGCGAATGCGGACGGCGTCTCCCACATCGAAGACGAAGATCTTTCCGTCGCCGATCTTGCCGCTTCGCGCCGCCTGGACCATCGCGCGCACGATCTCGTCGAGGCGGGCCGATGGCACGACGATCTCGATCTTGACCTTGGGCAGCAGGTCCACCGTGTACTCGTGGCCGCGATACACTTCCGTGTGTCCCTTTTGCCGGCCATGGCCGCGGACTTCCGAGACGGTCATGCCGTCAATACCCATGGCCAGCAGAGCGTCTTTCACTGCGTCCAGCTTGCCCGGCTGAATGATTGCTTCGATCTTCTTCATGCATCCTTCCTTTCTTGATGCCTGTGGCGCGGCGCTTCCGCCCAGCCCGCCGAGCGCCCGTCGAACGGGCATTCCGCGTGCCCAGATAATGCACGCAATTACGCTTTGCGCCAATGCGGAAAATTTGGATGCAGCGCATCCAAATATTGCGTTGGTCTTCGGCCGAAATCACCGCTAGAGTTTGCCCGGATGGAAGTGGGTGGGCGGAAATCGTATCTGGCAGTGGAATCGGGAGTTCAGACTAAGGAGCAAACGAATGGGAGCTAATTCCACACAGGGAGTAAGTGTCCGGTGTGTGGGATACAGTGCGCCCTACGGAAGATTCACCAAGGAGGTGCAGTGGAAATGATAGGGAAATCGGCACGCACTCATTCACCCCAAGCCGTGAGAGTCGAGGTGTGGCACGCCACGCAAGACGGGCCGAGGAGATCCGGTTCCACGAGCGAGGCCCGTCGCTCACCGCAGCGGCGTGCGCCAGTCTTCGGAGTCCTAGCCATCTTTTTCTTCTTGTTCTCGCTGTGCATCCCGGCCATTCTGGCGGCGCAAGAACAGCCGACAGCGCCCCCGATCGATAACGTGAAGGTCGGGATGGACACCATGTGGACCTTGCTCACCGCGTTCCTGGTCTTTTTCATGAACCTCGGTTTCGCGTTGGTGGAGTCCGGATTGTGCCGCGCCAAGAACTGCGTCAACATTCTTTTCAAGAACTACATCGTTTTCGCGGTTTCGTCGGTGGCTTTTCTCCTTCTCGGTTTTGGGATCATGTTCGGCGACGGCAACGGATTCATCGGCATGTCCGGGCTGTGGTTCGCCGGAGGAGCCGATAACAGCCCGATGACCGGCGACGCCTACCAAGGCGTTTACGGCGCCCTGAACTGGACCAGCACTCCGTTGTGGGCCAAGTTTTTCTTTCAACTGGTTTTCGCGGGCACCGCGGCGACGATCGTGTCTGGGGCGGTGGCGGAGCGCATCAAGTTCGGCGCCTTTTTCATGTTCTCCTTCGTGATGGTGGGAATCATCTATCCCATCGGCGGACACTGGATCTGGGGAGGCGGCTGGCTGGCGCAGATGGGTATGCTGGACTTTGCCGGTTCCACCGTGGTGCACTCCATCGGCGGCTGGGCGGCTCTCACCGGAGCGTGGATACTGGGGCCGCGTCTCGGCAAGTACAACAAAGCCGGGCAGGTCAACCCCATGCCCGGCCACAGTCTGACCTCGGCCACCATCGGGGTCTTCGTTCTGTGGTTCGGCTGGTTTGGATTTAACCCCGGGTCCACGATGGCTGCCGACTGGGCTTCCATCGGCCACATCGCCGCGACGACCAACATCGCAGCGGCCACCGCATCCATCAGCGCCATGCTGCTGATGTGGTTCGTTTCCGGCAAGCCGGATTTGAGTATGACCCTCAATGGCGGGCTGGCCGGTTTGGTAGCCATCACGGCGCCCTGCGCCTTCGTCAGTATGCGCAGCGCCTTCGTGATTGGGGTGATCGCGGGAATGCTGGTGGTCGCGGCCGTATTCTTCTTCGACAAGATCAAGATCGATGACCCCGTCGGCGCAACGTCCGTTCACCTGGCCAACGGAATCTTCGGGACGCTCTGTGTCGGGCTCTTCGGAGACCCGACCGTGTGCCCGGCGGCGGCAGTCGTCAAGCCGGGGCTGTTCATGGGCGGGGGAATGGCGCAGTTGATGCCTCAGTTGATAGGCGCAGCCTCCATCGGAGCCTTTGTTCTTGTGATTTCGGCGATTACCTGGATGTTGATCAAGGCCGTTTACGGGCTGCGCGTCAGTCCGGAAGAAGAGATAGAAGGATTGGACGTCGGCGAGCACGGCAACGTCGCTTACCCGGATTTCCGCCACGCGGAGAGGTGAGCGTTCTAACCGGGAATTGCCGATTCCAACTCCTTTACTGGGCAAAGTTATCACGGCCCTTGCCCAGGCGTGTGCGCAGAATCCGGCTAGCGCCGATCTGCGCACCTGCCTGGGCATGGACCACGCCATGAATTACGACGCCTACCGCTCGATGGACGCCCTGGAAGAAGTGCGCACCCTGGAGCCGAACAATTTCCTGGCGCAGTTCAAGTACGCCGAACTCCACTTCAGACTACGGGCTCTGGATGTGGCCCGATCAGAAACGAAGAAGGCTCTCGACCTGGCCGGCAGTCAACGGGAACTGGCCATCGCGCGGCACCAGCTTTCGGAGATTCGCCGGCTGCTGCGCGAGGGCACCCAGAAACCGACCTGGAACAAACCCCTGATGATGCCGGTGATCGGATTGACCACCATGATGGCCGTGGTATCCTATGCCTTCATGGTGTACAGATGATTCGATCCAAATGGAAGTTCTTCATCGCAGCGGTCCTCTTTGGCGGCTACCTGTTAATCTCCCTGGGCGCCCCGCTCTTTCCAGTGGCCCTGGGGTGCGCAGGTGCGGCCCTGTTGACCTGGTGGAAGCAATCGCACGCCGCCTCCCGCAGCGGTTGATCTTCTCACATGCCTGATAGTTCACTCTCCCTGCCGCTGGCTATGCTTTTGATCTTCGGTTCGGCCAAGCTCCTAGCCGAAGTTTGCGAGCGCATCGGCGTGCCCGGCCTGGTGGGCGAGATGCTCGCGGGCGCGGTGATCGGTCCGGGCCTCCTGGGATGGGTCTCGCCGAATGAGACGCTTCACGCACTGTCTGATCTTGGGGTCATGTTCCTGCTGTTCAATGTGGGACTGGAGGTGAAGGCCTCCGAGCTGATGCGTGTCGGCGGCACGGCGTTCGTGGTTGCTACCGCCGGCGTGATCGTGCCGTTTCTGGCGGGCTGGGGCATTTTGATTGCCTGGGGCGTTCCGAATGTGGAAGCGATTTTCGTCGGCGCAGCGATGGTCGCTACCAGTGTGGGCATCACGGCTTCGGTCCTTTCCGGTCGCGGGCTGTTGGATGAAATTGCCAGCAAGATCATTCTCACCGCTGCGGTGATTGACGACGTTCTCGGACTCATCGTTCTGGCGGCCGTGAGCGCCATCGCGCGCGGGCGCCTCAGCATCCTGGATATTTCTCTCACTGCGGCGATGGCGGCGGGGTTCACAATCATCATGGCTAAGTGGGGCACCACGGCGGCGAATCGAATCCTTCCGCACTTCAAATCACGCGCACGCGCCGAGGAGGCCGAGTTCCATATCGCCCTGGTCTTGCTGTTCGCCCTGGCGCTGCTGGCGCAATATACGGGAGTCGCGGCCATCGTCGGGGCGTTCCTCGCCGGACTGGCGCTTTCCGATACCGCCGGTAGCCGCGTTCGTGATTTGACGCGGGGCGTCAGCGAGTTGCTGGTGCCGTTCTTTCTGGTGGGCGTAGGCCTTCACTTCAACCTGGGAGTCTTCCGTTCCAGGTCCACGCTGTCTCTAGCCCTGCTCATTTTGGTTGCGGCCGTAGCGACTAAATTGATTGGCTGCGGTTTGGGCGCGATCGCGCTCGGCGGGCAGAACATGCTGAAGGTGGGCCTGGGTATGGTGCCGCGTGGCGAAGTGGGTATGGTCGTGGCCCAACTCGGACTGGGAATGGCCGTCATCACCACGGAAATCTATTCGGTGGTGGTGTTCATGGTGGTGGTGACCACCGTTGTGACCCCCTTGCTTCTCAAAATAGCGTTTCCGGCCCCGGCTGCGCCGCCCGGCAGAGCCTAAGGGAACATCCTCCCCAGCTTTTTCCGCCGCGCTCGCAACGCGCGCCGGCTCACGACGGTCGCGCGACGCGGGACGCTTCGGGCAACGACGTCTCGGTTTCGTGCAGTCGAAATTCCTTGTGCAGGGCGGCCAGGCAACGCTGCATAGCGGCTGTCTCCACCACCAGCGAAATGTTGTATTCCGAGGAGCCTTGGGCGATGGCGATGATGTTGATCCCGTCGCGGCCCAGGACGCTGAAGGTGCGCCCGGCAATCCCCGGAATCCCGCGCATGTTCTCTCCGACGACGGCAACCACGGCCACGTTGGCATCCACGGAGACGTGTTCCACCGTCTGCTCCGCCAGTTCGGGGGCGAACGCACGGCGCAGCGCCTGTACGGTGCGCGCCTGGTCCGCGGTGGGAATGACGAAGCAGATGTCGTTTTGCGAGGACGATTGCGATACGAACAGGACGTTGACCCGCAACGCCGCCGTGGCCGCAAAGGAGCGCGCCAGCACGTCCGTCAGGCCCACGATGCCCGGGCCGCCGACCGTAATCAAGCTCACGTCGCGAATCGCCGTGAGCGCCTTGACGCCCCCGCCGTTCGATAGCCCTCGGGCCGTGATCCGAGTGCCGGGTTTCTCCGGCGCGAAACTGTTGCGGATCAGCACCGGTACCCCCGCCGCGGTCACCGGCCGCAGGGTATTCGGGTGCAGCACTTTCGCGCCGAAGTAGGCCAGCTCGGCAGCCTCGTTGTAAGAAATCTCCGGAATGGTCTGAGCCTCGGGAACCAGCCGGGGGTCGGCCGTCTTCACGCCGTCCACGTCGGTCCAAATGACGGTCTCCTGCGCTCCCAGAGCCGCGCCCAGGATGGTGGCCGAGTAATCCGATCCGCCGCGTCCGAGCGTGGTGGGTACGCCTTCCACGGTGGCGCCGATGAAGCCGGTGACTATAGGTACGATGCCTTGATCGAGCAACGGCCGCAGGCGCTGGCTTGCGCGTTCCCGAGTTTGTGCCATCAGGGGCTCGGCTCGGCCGTGATGGTTGTCCGTCACGATGGCTTCGGTCGCCGGGACCGCCACGGCGCGCACGCCCAGTTCGCAGACAGCGGCAGCCAAAAGCGGCGTCGAGAGGCGCTCTCCGATCCCGGAGATGGCGTCCAGCGTGCGCGGGGTCAGTTCACTGAGCAAGGCTGTGCCCTGCAGCAGCCGTTCCAGCTCGTCCAGCACGCCGTTCAGTGTCTCGCTGGTGTCGCTGCGCCTCTTGGGGTCGCTGGCCAGAGCCTCCAGCGCAATCACGTGCTGCCGGCGCAGATCGGCGATCAAACCGGGCAGGAAATCCCTTTGGCCGGCCTTGGCGCGATGAGCCGCCTCAATCAGGCGGTTGGTCACTCCACTCATGGCCGACACCACCACCACTACCGGACCTTCGGCCGCCGCCGACTTCACGATGGCGGCGGCACGGCGGATGCAGTCCGCATCCCCCACCGAGGTGCCACCAAACTTCATGACGCGCAGGGATGAAATCATTCGTGTCCATCCATACTGTTACCGTCGCTCTCGCCGCGGATGGGGAATCGAGCCGCACGCCCGGCTCGCCACCGGCCGCCGTGACCACTTTCCGCCCGGGCAGTAATTCTACAACCGGAAGCCCGCCTTTGGCTGCTACTCGGTCTCTCGGCGGCTCGCAGCGACGGCCGCTGGGCCCTGCGGCGCGGTCAGCGTGGGGGGCAAGCCAGTGGCCACGGAGCCGGTGGAAAGCGAAAAATCCAGACGGCTCCTTCCGCGCGCTTCCGGGCCGGATTTCCGATCAACTTTCAGGCGATCTGAAGAATCTCCCGCGTACCGCTGACCCACAGGTCCGTGTAGCCCTTCATTTTCTCGCGGAAGGCTGCATTGGTCATGTAGTCCTTCATGCGAACTTCAAATTGAGCCACGTTCTCCACTTCGTATTCTAGTATGACGCGGTTAAATTCGCCTGTCAGGTCGGTCAAAACGCGGTGCCTGGGAATATTGGCCGTCGCGGCCGCGTCCTTCAACTGGGCCGCCAGCTTGCTGGCGTTCCCCGGTTTGGCGACGAAACAGTTCCGAACGACGAGCATGATTCCCCCTTCTCCGGCCGAAACCAGAGTTCGTACGATTTCAAGTTCTCACGGCGGGCGACCATACGCCAGCCCTCTCCCCCTGTCAAGCTCAGCCGAATTCTCGTGCCGATGCTTCGCCGTGCAAATTCCTCGATGGGAAGTAAGTGGTCGGGGCGCGCGAATCTGAACCGCGGACCTCCTGCGCCCAATGCAGCAGGCCTAGCTTCGGTAAGTCTAGCGTTTCTAATCCAAAGACTGCAAATACTGAGGTTAGCTGCGTTCGGAGCAGGGGAGGCGGTACGATGCGCCAGAAAGTGAGCCAAATCGGGAATCCCGGTTTAACTACTTCCTATAGTTGAAGTTGGCACACGGACGATGAAATGGAAGAGTCTTACTCACTTGTGCAACGGAATGCCACCAGCCGAAGCTGATTCGTAGACGCCATCTTTAGGGGCAGCTCAACCTCCATTGCGCCAATACCTTAGAGCCTGCCATTTCGGCCTGCGGACGGTCTGCAACATGCAGTTCCTTGACTGTGGCCGTCTATCTCGCTTCAAGTCTCTGACGGAGGCGTGTGGGGTCAAGAGTCCGGTCGTGCGTGAACTCCGGGCCGTACAGCGTTTCACGGTCAATCTGCCGGTGCACCTGAGCTGGCCGTCCGCAGGCTGGCCGGATCAGCAGGTCCGAGGCTTCACCAGAGACATCAGCACCCGGGGCATGTTTGTGCTGGTGCGCACCGGACCCCGCCGGGGGAGAAGTGCTGGAATTTGAGATTGACATGGCGCTGGCGGAGGAAAAACTTGTCGTGCGACTTACACACCGCTCAATAAGACGCTACTTAGCCGTGCCGATGACCGCGGCGCCCCGGCCGAATCACTGTGTCAAGACGTGGCAACGTGCCCGCCACATCGTTCTGTATCTTTTGGGCATCACTCTCTGCGGTTTGTTTCCGTCTGCTGGGCAAGCGCAAACCTTCGGCTGCAGTCCTGCACTGGCCAATGACATCGTGTGTGAAAATTCGAAGACTGGAACGCCGTCCAGCACCTGGCAAGTCAGCGGATCTGGCGACAGCAGTATTCAGGGTTTTGCCACCGACATCAGCGTCAATCGGGGCCAAACGGTATTTTTCAAGATCAAGACCACTGCCGCGTCCTATCGCCTGGACATTTACCGCATGGGATATTACGGCGGGGACGGCGCACGGAAGATTGTGACAGTCAATCCTTCGGCTTCGCTTCCGCAGAGCCAGCCAGCCTGCCTCACTAACTCGGCGACGAGGCTGTATGACTGCGGGAATTGGGCCGTGTCGGCCTCTTGGGCGGTCCCTTCCAACGCTACTTCAGGCATCTATTTCGCTCACCTCGTCCGAACCGATACCGGGGGAGAAAGCCATATCTTTTTTATTGTGCGCAACGACTCCAGCCGATCCGATATTCTGTTCCAAACGTCGGACTCATCATGGCAGGCCTACAACGACTACGGCGGAAACAGTTTCTACGGTGGTGCCGGAAACTGGAATACCGCCAGCCGCGCCTATAAAGTTAGCTACAATCGGCCGTTCGCTACGAGGTCTTTTGAGGCTATCACCTGGGTTTTCGGCGCTGAGTATCCGATGGTTCGATGGCTGGAATCCAACGGATTCGATGTCACTTACTTTACCGACGTGGACACCGACCGGTACGGCAGTCTGATTCGGAACCACAAGGTCTTCATGTCGAACGGCCACGACGAATATTGGTCGGGAGGCCAGCGCACCAACGTGGAGGCCGCCCGTGACGCGGGTGTGAACCTGGCGTTCTTCAGCGGCAATGAGGTCTTCTGGAAGACTCGCTGGGAGAATAGCATCGATGGTTCCGGCACGCCCTACCGCACCCTGGTCTGTTACAAAGAGACCCTGAGCGGATCCCGATTGGACCCGACAGGCATATGGACTGGTACGTGGCGTGATCCTACATTTAGCCCTCCCGCCGATGGGGGGAGGCCCGAGAACTCATTGACGGGCACGATTTTCATGGTC
>Ga0214473_10002565_pt1 | contig 22291 bp, 22 predicted proteins | sample RVTome_7_FD_203509 | JGI IMG/M metagenome (GOLD analysis project Ga0214473, IMG submission 203509) | Soil microbial communities from uranium-contaminated site in the Upper Colorado River Basin, Wyoming, United States - RVT98D197 | ecosystem: Environmental > Terrestrial > Soil > Contaminated >... | reverse complement strand
TTCGAGCCTTGACTGCGGAAGACGGATCGCCGAGCGAGCGTCCATGCGTGAGGGCCGCCTTTTCGGCTTCCTGTCTTCAGCGCTGAAGAAGAGGGTTGGAAACGGACATGCAAAAATTCCTGGAAAAGATATCGAGCCCGGAGGACGTCAAAAAGCTTTCCGTCGAGGACCTCGCCGGACTGGCTAACGAAATACGGGCATATATCCTCGAAGTGGTCTCCAAGAACGGAGGGCACCTCTCGGCGAACCTGGGCGTTGTGGAACTGACGATCGCCCTGCACTATGTGTTCGACACGCCCCGCGACAAAATCATTTGGGACGTCGGACACCAGGTCTATACCCATAAAATTCTCACGGGACGCCGCGAGAAATTCCGGGAACTGCGCCAATTTGGCGGCCTCCTCGGATTCCCTTCCCGCGAAGAGAGCGCTTACGATGTCTACAATACCGGACACGCTTCGACCGCGCTCTCCGCAGCCCTGGGCTTGGCCGTCGCCCGCGGCAAGAAAAAAGAGACGCACGAAGTGATCGCCGTGGTCGGCGACGGGGGCCTGACCGGCGGCATGTCCTGGGAGGCCCTGAATCAGATCGGCCATCTCCGGGAAAAGATGATCATCATTCTCAATGACAACGAGATGTCGATTTCTCCCAGCGTCGGGGCGCTGTCCAAGTATCTTTCGTATCTGGCTTCCGGCCAGCACTACCTCCGGATCAAGGATCACGCCAAGTCGATCCTGAAGTCCATCCCGATGCTGGGCTGGCCGATCATCAAGGCCGGCCGGGCCGTCGAGGATCTTGTCAAAAAAACTTTTTTCCCGGGATTGGTTTTCGAGGAACTGGGATTGCGCTATATCGGGCCCGTTCAGGGCCACAGCCTCGGCTCGCTCATCGAAGTTTTCAAGGACGCCAAGTCCCATAAGGACGGCCCGGTCCTGATCCATTGCGTGACGCGGAAAGGCTTCGGCTTCGCTCCGGCCCAGGACAATCCGGATCATTTTCACGGAGCTTCGCCGTTCGACATCCGGACGGGCGAACCGTCCGCGCCGAACGGAAAGACTCCGTTTTCCTCGATTTTCGGCCAGACCATGGAGAAAATCGCAGAACAGGATCCTCAGGTCATCGCCATCACGGCAGCCATGATGGAAGGGACGGGACTGCTCCGCTTTGCCCGGAGATTCCCCGAACAATTTTTCGACGTCGGCATCGCCGAACAACACGCCGTGAATTTCGCCGCGGGCCTGGCGATCAGCGGTTTTAAACCGGTCTGCGCCATTTATTCGACATTCCTCCAGAGGGCCTACGACCAGGTCTATCATGACGTCTGCCTCCAGGACCTGCCGGTCGTCTTCGCCCTGGACCGGTCGGGAATCGTCCCCGATGACGGGCCGACGCACCAGGGCATCAATGATATCGCCTTTCTCCGGCATATGCCCCGGATGGTCCTGATGGCGCCGCGGGACGAAAACGAATTCCAGCATATGCTGAAGGCGGCCCTGGGTTATGGCCATCCCGTGACCATCCGTTTTCCCAAGGGCGGGGCGGTCGGAGTCCCCATGGACGCGGAATTCAAAGACATTCCTCTCGGGAAAAGCGAACTTTTAAAAGACGGGCCGGATCTCATCCTCGCTTATGGAGCAATGGTCTATCCCGCCTTGGAGGCGGCCGGAAAGCTCGAGGCTGAAGGGTTGCGTTTTGCCGTCGTCGACGCCAAGTTCGCCAAACCCCTGGACGAGGAGATGATCCGCCGTTTTGCCGGGGAAGGGAAGACGGTGATCACGGTCGAGGAAGCCGTCATCGCCGGGGGCTTCGGCAGCGCCGTCCGCGAGTTCCTGGATCGGGAGCGCATCTTCGACATCCGCTTCAAGGCCATCGGCCTTCCTCTCGATATCTACCCTGTCGGGAAAGTGCCGAAGCTCAGGCGGATGATGCGCCTCGACGCGGACGGGCTGGCGGCGCAGATCAGGGAATTTTGCGTTCCGAAGTGAATAAAGATCGGTTGGACGAAATCCTTGTTGAGCGCGGGCTGGCCGTAACCCGCCAGAAAGCGCAGGCGATGATCATGGCCGGTCTTGTCTCAAGCGAAGGCCGGAGTCTTTCCAAGCCCGGTCAAATGGTCGAGCGCGGCCAATCCCTTTCGCTGGCTAAGCCGCTTCCCTATGTCGGCCGCGGCGGGCTCAAGCTCGAGGAAGCGCTCGATATCTTTCCTGTCGATGTGAAGGACGAAGTTTGCGCCGACATCGGCGTCTCGACCGGCGGATTCAGCGATTGCTTGCTTCAACGGGGAGCGGCCCGGGTTTATGCGGTCGATGTCGACGTCCGCCAGATCGACCCCAAGCTCCGCCATGACCCGCGCGTTATCCTCGTCGAAAAGAACGCCCGGTATGTGGAACGCGTCGATTTCGCCGAGCTTCCGCGGATCATCGTCATGGATGTCTCGTTCATCTCGGTTCTGAAGATCTTCCCCGCCCTCCGCGATGTTCTTTGTCCGGGCGGCCTCCTCCTTTCGCTGCTCAAGCCTCAGTTCGAGGCGGAACGAGGCTGGATCGGGAAAAGGGGAGTCGTCCGCGATCCCGCTCTTCACGCCAGTGTCCTGCGAAAAATCGCCGAAGGAGCTGCGGCGATGGGCTTGTCTCTTCGGGGTTTCGCCCGATGTTCGACGCGCGGCCGGAAAGGAAACCGGGAGTTTTTCGGGCTTTGGTCGGAAGCCCGAATCCACCCGCCCCATAAGACCGTGCTAAAATGGATCGAGGAGGTCACACGGGATGAGAACGATTAAAAAAGTCGGCATCGTCATCAAGCCTCACGCGCCCAGGATCGAAACCATCCTTGCCGAACTCGAAGCATATCTCGAAAGCCGCGGCCTCGCCTGCCTCATGGAAGAAGTCGCCGCCGATAAGCTCGGTAAAAGCAGGGGCGTTCCGCGGGGCGTCATCGCCAATGAGACGGACCTGATCATCGTCCTCGGCGGCGACGGCACCCTCCTCAGCATCGCTCATCTCGCCGCCTGTCGTGGAGTACCGGTGATGGGCGTCAATCTCGGCAACCTCGGATTCCTGACCGAAGTCCCGCTTCAGGAAATGTTCCTCACGTTGGACACTCTCCTCGCCGATGACATCAACATCATCAGCCCGCGGATGCTTCTCCAGTCTGAGTTCAAGGGGAAGATCGATTTTTGTCTCAACGACGTGGTCATCAATAAAGGTGCCGTGGCCCGGATGATCCAGCTCAAAATCTGGATTGACGATAGGGAGGTCGAGACCATGCGCTCGGACGGCTTGATCATCGCCACGCCGACGGGTTCGACCGCATATTCCCTGTCCGCGGGCGGGCCGATTCTTCAGCCGTTGATCCCGGCGGTTCTTTTGACTCCCATTTGTCCCCACACCCTGACCTTTCGTCCTACGGTGATTTCGTCGGAGTCCCGGATCCGCATCCAGCTCCTGGCGTCCGAGGAGGAGGTCTATTTGACTCTCGACGGCCAGCGGGGCGGGCCCATGGCGAAAAACGACATGGTCGAGGTTCGGAAGGCGAACTGCGAGCTCAGGCTTGTTTCGTCCCCCAAACGGGGCTATTTCGACCTCCTCCGGGAAAAGCTGGGGTGGGGAGGGTGAGCTCAGGGTAAAGGGCCGTCGGCACGCCGGTTTCCCCGGCGATGAAACCGGTGCGGAAGGGATAAAACCTCCATGGTCGCTGCGTGCTTCCTTTGCTCGTACCAATTGAGAATAGATCAAGATTCGCGATTTAATTAGGTTCGGAACGGCAACCTTTTCGCTCTTTTGGTTGACCTTTGCTCAAGCGGAAAATATAATGAATGCTCAAAAATGGACCACACATCGCGCGTCCTGTCTGTCTCGCCCGAATCGCTGCCCTTGGCCAAAGCGAGCGGCCTGGCGGAAACGGTCCAAGCTCTGACCGCAGTAAGATATGTCCAGTTCTATGAAAACGCGCTGAAATCCAAAAGAGGAGGCCGCCATGGCTGAAAACATACTCGATGTCACCGACGTCAACTTCGACGATGAAGTGCTGAAATCTCCGCTCCCCGCGCTCGTCGATTTCTGGGCCGTCTGGTGCGTTCCCTGCCGGATGATCGCTCCTTCTGTCGAAAAAATCGCCGCGGAACATAAGGACAAGCTGAAGGTGTGCAAAATGGACGTCGATCAAAATCCGAAGGTTCCTTCGAGATACGGCATCCGGGGGATCCCGACGCTCCTGTTGTTCAAGGGCGGCGAGCTCAAGGAAACGATCGTCGGCGCCCTTCCGAAGGACAAGATCGTCGCCGCGATTTCGAAACATTTCTGATGGCGACGAGACCCGGGGGGCTATGGCCGTCTTCCCGCGTTCCGGAAAATCGCCGGCTGAGGTGGTGATGGCCTCAGAGGAACAGAGGAAACAGATTCAGGCATGAACGCAAGTTTTGACGTTGTCATTATCGGCGCAGGGCCGGCCGGTTTAGCCGCCGCTCTCTATACGGGCCGCGCCCGGCTGAAGACGCTCGTTCTCGAAAAAGGGATTCCGGGCGGGCAGATTTTGCTCACGGATTGGATTGAAAACTATCCCGGCTTCCCCGACGGGATCGCCCCATTTGACCTGATGGAGAATTTCCGCAAGCAGGCCGTCAAGTTCGGTGCCGAGATTGTGGCCGATGAAGCCCGGCAGGTCGAGAACGAGGACAAGGACTGGGTCGTGCGCGGCGCCGGGGCTTCCTATCGAACGCGGGCGATCATCATCGCCACAGGCTCGAATTACCGCCGCCTCGGCCTCCCGAACGAGGATAGGCTTATCGGCCGCGGCGTATCCTATTGCGCCACATGCGACGGACCGTTTTTCCGGGAGCGTGATATCGCCGTCGTCGGAGGCGGGGATACGGCCCTGATGGAAGCGGAATTTCTGTCCAAGTTCGCCCGAACCGTCCATCTGATCCATCGCCGGGACAAGTTCCGGGGGACCAAGATTCTCCAGGAGCGGGTTTTGGCCAACGCGAAAATCCGGATCCATTGGAACGCGGTGGCGGAAGAGATCCTCGGCCAGGACAATGTCGAGGGCGTGGTCCTCCGCGATGTCAAGGCTGGAACGAAGTCCACGGTCGGCGTCGAAGGATTATTTATTTCGGTCGGCATGATCCCCATCAACGATATAGTCCGGGGCCTGGTTCGGCTCAACGAATGGGGCGAGATCGTAGTCAACGAGAGTATGGAAACGTCGGCGCCGGGCATTTTCGCCGCGGGAGATGTCATCGGCGGCGCCTCGCATCAGGTTTCGACGGCCGTCGGGACCGGGGTTCGGGCCGCCCTCGGCGTGGACGAGTATTTAGCCAGCCGATAGAGACCGGGAATTCCGCGCGTCGGACGAGGGATTCAGAGATAAAGCTGATTCGGGTTTAGGTCTTTTCCCGGCCATCGAGCCGCGCTCTCAGGCGCTTGAAATCCTTCACGACGTCGTACATTTGCGGCGCCAACGCCCAGAATTTCCGCCAGACTCGGATATCGAGATGGGGACAGCCGGCGACAAAGGCTCCGGGCGGGAGATTGCCCGTCACGCCGGTTTGGGCGGCGATGATGGCGTTTTCCCCGATGGTCGCATGGTCTGTGATCCCGACTTGGCCGCCGCAAATGACGTTTCGTCCCACTTTCGCGCTCCCCGCGATTCCGGTTTGGGCGGCGATGATGCCGTTTTCGCCGATTTCAACGTTATGCGCGACCATAACGAGATTATCGAGTTTCGTCCCCTTCCGAATGATGGTCTCGCCAAGGGCCGCGCGGTCGACGGTCGTGTTGGCCCCGATCTCGACATCGTCCTCGATGACCACGATCCCCTTCTGAGGGATTTTGATGTAGCCGCCGTCTTCGGCCTTGAGATAACCGAATCCGTCGGCGCCGATGACGACGCCGTTGTGGATGACGACGCGGCTTCCGATCCGGACATCCTCGCGGATGGCCGTGTTGGAATGGACGACGGTGTCCTCGCCGATCTTGACCCGGGGGTAGATCGCCACTTGGGGGAAAATCACGCAGTTTGCACCGATTTCGGCTCCGTCGCCGACGACGCTCAGAGCCCCGATCGAGACATTTTTTCCGATCCGGGCCGAGGGTGAAACGACGGCCGTCGGATGTACGCCCGGCTCCGGCCGATATGGTTGATAAAAAAGGTTGGTCGCCCGGACAAAGGCCCGCTGCGGATCAGCGGCCCGTAGGACCGGGATTCCCGGTAACGGCTCGCCGGGCGGGAGGATGACCGCCGAAGCGTTCGTTTTTTCCAGCAACGGCCGGAACTTCGGTGAGGTCAAAAAGACGAGGTCTCCGGATTTCGCCGTTTCAAGCGAGGCCACACCCGTGAGGACGATATCGCCGTCGCCTTCATAAGGACAGTCGATCCTGGCGGCAAGGTCCTTGATGGTCAATTTCATGTGCTCCCTCTCAGGCGCCGGATTTGCGCTCATTGAGAACGGCGGCCAGCTCCGCGCCCCAGAGGAGGATAGCCAAAGAGGATGTGAGCCAGAGCAGGAAAAAAATGATCGAAGTCAGCGTCCCCTGGACAAGCTTGGACAGGACGATCCCGACCGCCGAAAAATGGGCGACGTAGATGACGAATATCCGCTTGAAAACCTCCCAAAGAATCGAGCCCGCGACCGCGGCCATGACCGCCGCCTTGGTCCTGACCTTCATTTCAGGAATGAATTTATACATCACGAACAGCACCAGGAAACCCAGGGTGAAGGGAATCAGGTATTGGATGAAGGCGTTGTCGACGACCTGCATCACCGCCGGGTTCAGGTAGTTCCGGACGAGAGTTGTCTCGTTGACTGCCCGATGAAGGGCCGTCCAGACGGCCGTGATCGACAGCGAAAAAAAGAGGAGGATGCCGATGATGAACATGATGATGTATTCCATCAGGCGGTTGTAGAAAAAGGATTTTTGGCGATGGGACTTGAAAATGTGGTTAACGGCATAAATCAGATTGGAGAAAAGGAAGCTGCCGGCGACGAACGATCCGACGAGGCCGAACCAGCCGAGGTTGGAGATGTTCTTGGAGATATCGCCCAGTTTTTTGAAGAACGAGGGATCGAACCGGGCGAAGAAGTCTTCGGTGAAGATGTTGAGGCTCCGGACCGCGAGCTCCGAGCTTCCCAGGATCTTGGTCGTGGCGAAAGCGAAAAGGGCTACGAGCGGGACGGCGCACATCAGGGCGAAATAGGAAATGATGATCGAATGGTTGAAGCATTTGTCGTCGTTGAACCTTTTTAAGGTTGCTCCGAGAATGCGGAAAACGGTCGCGGCCATGGTTCCTCGTCAAGCATCTCAACCGCCGGGGGTCGAGGCTTCCCTCCTGTTTTCGAGAGGATGTTTAGGCGTAGGCGCCCCACTTGACCATGAGAATAATGATCGTGACGAGAAGGGCATAGATGACCAGGGTCTCGATCAAGATCAGCCCCAGGAGGAGGAGGAAGCGGATCGTGGGCGCGGAGGCGGGATTGCGGGAAATGCCCTCACAGGCGCTGCTGATGGCCTTGGCTTGACAGAACGCGCCCGCGGCCACGGCCAGGGTGATAATACCCCCGGCGACGATGAGCGAGAGCTTGAAGAGAGAGGCCTTGGATTCGGACACGGCTCCTTCCTGGGCCAGGAGCGGAGCGGCGGCGATGAAAGCGAAGAAGAGGAGGAGACCTAACGCTTTGAGATTTTTATTCATCCATAAACTCCTTTCATGAGGTTCAGGCATGTTCGTCCTCGTGAGCGACGGCCCCGGAGAGGTAAATGCAGGCCAGCAGGACGAAGACGAAGGCCTGAAGGAATCCGGTGAAGAGGGAGAGGGCCATAAAGGGCAGGGGCAGAAGGTAGGAAATAATCGAGGCCATGACCACGATCAGCATTTCCTCGGCGAAAATATTGCTGAAGAGCCGGATCGACAGGGAGACGGGCCGCGAGAAATGGCTGATGAGCTCGATCGGGACCATCAGCGGCGCGAGGAAGGGAATGGGCCCGGCAAAGTGTTTGAGATATTTGAACACGCCCTGGGCTTTCATCCCCTGGAAGTGATAATAGACGAAAACCGTCAGGGCGCACCCGATGGTCACGTTGAGCTTGCTCGTCGGCGACATGAATCCGGGAACGAGCCCGAGGACGTTCGAAAAGAAAACGAACAGCCCGATCGTCCCGATCATCGGCAGGAATTTTTTCCCCTCGGGTCCGATGATGTCGACGAGCAGGTTCTCAAAAAAGGCGATGATCAATTCCAGGGCGCTCTGCAGCTTGCCCGGAACAAGGCGCCGTTTCCGCGCGGCCAGACCGAGGAAGACCGCCAGAAAGACGACAACGACGAGGCTCATCACGATATAATCGGGAATGCACCGGCTCGGATCCTTGACTCGAATGCCGGCCAAGCCGAGAAGCGCGGCCGTGGGCTTGCCGAAGATCTTGTTAAAGAGCTCGACGATGGCTAAGCTGTGTTCTAGTCCTTCCATTGTTTCATTCGGGCGAGGGCCAGGGCGGCTTCGGCCAAAAAGACGGGAATGACCGTCGAAAAGCCCGCGGCGAACGCCAAAATCTTTTTCGGATAAAAAAGGATTATAAGCAAAAAGGCGCCCAGAAGCAAGACGAAGCGGGCGGCGTAAAGCAGGATTCCCGAACGCAGGGCCCGGGGTTTTTCCCGGAGGAGGACCCCGGAAAGCGAGCGTTTGAGCCAGATGAATCCCAGGGCGGCGAGGGCCCCGCCGGCGAAAAAGATCAGCCCGGTGAGAGGATCGAAAACAAAGACGGCGAGAATCCCGAAGACGGCCGCCGCGATGAAAACGGCCCAGGGAATCCGATTGAGAATTTTTTCCTCTAGCGGGTCAGTGGGCATGGCCGCTTCCTTTCATTCTCGCGTATTCCGGGATCGCTCCGGAATTATTCCAGGTCTGAATTTCCCCCGGTGAATTTGAAGATTCCCTTGATCAAGCTGATAAGCCCGGAAGCGACGCCGAGTAAGGTGAAAATGATGAGCAACCAGGGCTGCGTTCCCAGCCATCGATCCAGCCAATAACCGGAAAAAAGGCCGACTACGATTGCCGATGGCAGCATCAGGATGATCGAACTCAGCTCCGCCAATTTCCGGTAATTCATTCTAAAGTCATAAATTACAGGAAACCGGCCGAGCTTGTCAAAATATTTTCCCCGGTTTTATGGTAATATCTCCCATATGCGCGGCTTCCTTCTGAAAAAGTCCGTTCTGGCCGCCATTCTTCTCTTCGGCCTTTTGCCGGGAGCCTGGGCGCAGCGGCGGGTGGTCGCTTCAAGCCGGGACTTGACGGTCTATGCCCGGACCCAGGAAAAGACCGAGGACCGGATCTTCGCTTTCGAAGAGGTCGAAATTCACTATAAAGACCTCATCGTCTTCGCCGATAGGGCCCAGGTCGACGTTAAAACAAAGGATGTCTTCGCCGAAGGCCATGTCTCGATCCAGCTTCCCTCGGAAGTGATCGATTGCGAGCAGATCTTGTTCAACCTGGATACAGGCCTGGGGAAATTCAAAAACGCTCTCGGTCGGATCCAGCCGTCCGTCCTCTATGAGGCCGGTTCGGTGGAGCGAAAGGCGGACAACCTCTACAGCCTCGTCAAAGCCCAGTTCACCTCCTGCACTCAGCCCGTTCCCCGCTGGAAATTCTCCTTTTCCAGAGCCAATATCAAGAAAGACGACTATGTCGAGATGTGGGGGGCGCTCTTTTCGATTAAAAGAATTCCGATTTTCTACCTTCCGTACATGCGCTACCCCCTCGGACAGGAGCGGGCCACGGGACTCCTCACTCCCAAGATCGGATATTCCCAGGTCAAGGGATTTTCCTTTTCCGAGGATTTCTTTTGGGCGATTTCCCGGAATATGGACGCCACCTTCAACCTGGATTATTACGCGGCGAAAGGGACGGGAGCGGGACTCGAGTACCGCTACCTCTTTTCCCACGGGACCGGAGGCGCCTTCAGTCTTTACTACTTTCTTTTTAAAAACCAGCCCGGACAAACCCGCCCGGAAAACGCCTATATCGTCCGCTGGAATCACAACCAGCTCCTCCCGGGCGGATTCACTTTCGTAGCGAACGTGGATTATCAGAATTCATTCCAATTTCTGCGTGAGTTCGACAACGACTTCCGGCGGGCGCTGACCTTCAATCGCGGTTCGCAGGTCTACCTTTCCAAATCCTGGCGGTCCTTTAATCTGAACGTCCGCACCTCGCGATTTGAAACGAGCTTCCCCTCGGCCAGCGGCGCCGCGGCCGATTCCATCGTCACCACCTACCTTCCCGAAGTCAATTTCGATTCGTTCAAAATGAAATTATTTTCGCCGCTCTATTTTTCGTTTTCTTCGTCATTCCTCCGCTGGCAGTATGGCTGGGATTCTCAGTACCGGGCGCATACCCAGATGCACAACCAGGAATTCTCTCTCAATCCCGCCGTGTCCGTGCCCTTCACCGCCATCCCCTGGCTGACGATGAATTTCGCCTTGGAAGGATTGATGAAATATTATTGGCGGAGCCAAAATCCGGGGGGGGGAATTGTGGACCAGGGGGTTCTCACCGGAAAATACGCCGGGACCATCGAACTCATCGGGCCCGTCTTCTTTCGCATCTTCGACCTGAAGAGCCGCGGGACCGGCCAAAGCGCGGCGCGGATCAAGCACGTCATCGAGCCGACGATCGTCTATCGCTATGAAAGTCCGATCGCCAACGGCGAGAGGGTGATGACGGCCTTCAACCTCTTTCGCTATCATCAGATCGGCTTCGGCTTGACCAACCACCTCCTTCTCAAAAAGGGAGATTCGCCGCGCGAAATCCTGACTTGGGGATTGTCGCAAACCTATTTCCTGGCGCCCGAGGAAAGCCCGATGAGCCTTTACCGCTTCAAGGGCGAGATCCCCCGCTTTTCGGAGATCCAGAACTACCTCCGCTTCTACCCCGGCTCGGTCGCCAGCTTCGACTGCATGGCCGCTTTCAACACCTATACCAAAAATTTCTCCGGCCTCCGCCTGGGAGCCAGCCTGCGTTCCCCGAACGACAACGTTTTCATCAATGTCAGTTGGTATAAAAGCACGAATCCGTGGTATCCGAACGATTTGTTCAATCGCCACCAGATCAGCTTTTACGGGGGGGCGAAGATCCCGGTCCTATCCCTCGATGTCCAGGCCGAAACGGATTTCAACATCGTCGAGAGAAAAATGCTTTTCACCGCGGTGAGCGTGGTCTATCACTACCAGTGCCTCGACCTCAAGGCAAACGTCAGCATCTTCACCTTCCGCGAAAAACCGGAAATCCAATACAAAATCTCGTTCGGACTGGGCAATATCGGCAAGACGACGGATTTTCTCGGCGGGGCGAATTTCAACTAAGCTTTGACGATCTTCCCCCGACCGTTTTTGACATTCCCGCAGGCGTTTCTGGTATCAATCACCAGGCGGGAATGGCGGACGATCCGCTCGTAATCAAACATGGAATGATCGGTGACGATCACCGCGGCGTCCATGGCTCTGAGCAGGCCCGGCGTCAAGGCCGATGACCTGAAATTCAGCTGGTATTTGCGAAGCCTGGGAATTTTGGGGACAAGGGGATCATGATAGACGATCCGGGCTTCCTTCTCGAGGAGAAGCCGGATGATCTCGAAGGCAGGAGATTCCCGCATGTCGTCGATGTCTTTTTTATAGGCGATTCCGAGAATCAGGATTTTCGCGTTCTTCAGGCATCGGCCGCGCCGGTTAAGAGCGTCGGACAGCTTGGCGATGATATATTCGGGCATATTCGTGTTGATCTCTCCGGCGAGTTCGATGAAGCGGGCGTGGAAGTTCAGCTCGCGCGCTTTCCAGGAGAGATAGAACGGGTCGATCGGGATGCAATGGCCGCCGAGCCCCGGGCCGGGATAGAACGGCATGAACCCGAAGGGCTTGGTCGCGGCGGCGGCGATGACCTCCCAGATATCGACATGCATCTTATCGGCCAGGATTTTCAGCTCGTTGACCAGGGCGATGTTGACGCTGCGGAAGGTGTTTTCATAGATTTTGGTGAACTCCGCGACTTCGGGAGAGCTGGCCGGGATGACCCGGTCCACGACCTGGGAATAGAGCGTCGTCCCGAGGGCTTGGCAGGCCGAGGTGAGGCCGCCGACGATTTTCGGAATGGTTTGGGTATTGTATTTCGGATTGCCCGGGTCTTCCCGCTCGGGGGAAAAAACGAGGAAGAAATCCCGACCGACGACAAAGCCGGCCCGCTCGAACTTGGGAAGGAGGATCTCCCTGGTCGTGCCCGGATAGGTCGTGCTTTCGAGGGAAACGAGCTGTCCCCGGCGCAGCATCCGGGCGATCTCGTCCGAGGTGCTTTCGATATAGCTCATATCTGGTTCTTTGTTTTTGTCGAGGGGCGTCGGGACGCAGATCAGAACGCAGTCCGCTTCTTGCAGCCGGGCGTAATCCGCGGTCGCCTCGAAAAGCCCGGAGGATTTGAGAGCCTGGATTTTTTTCCCGGAGATATGCTTGATATAGCTCCGGCCGCGATTCAGCCGCTCCACTTTCTCCGGGTCGATATCGAAGCCCAGGACGCGGAAGCCCTCCTCGGCGAAGCGGAGGACGAGAGGCAGTCCGACATAGCCGAGCCCGATGATCCCGATGACGGCCCGCCGCTCTCTGATCGCGGTCGAAAGCGCTTGTCTGATGTTCATGGCTTCTCCTCTCCGGATGGGGATTGTCTTCCCCTCAAGGTCGCGGGAAAAATTCTAAGGCATCGATATGGGACTGTCAACGGGCCGTAGCGGATACCGCAGGGTCGTTGCGAGAAACAGGGATGTGCCGGCGCTTTTTCTTCATCCGTAGAAATCGGAGATCGCGCCGACGATATAATCCTGCTGCTCGGCCGTAAGCTCCGGGTAGACGGGGAGCGAAAGCACCTCTCCGGCCGCTTCCTCGGAAACAGGGAAATCCCCTTTCCGGTAGCCGAGATCCTTGAAGCATTCCTGGAGATGGAGCGGGACGGGGTAATAGATGTCGTGCCCGATAGCCCTGTCTTTTAAATGCGCGGCGAGCTTATCCCGGTTCTTGGCCCGGATGGTGTATTGATTGTAGATATGGTGATTTTTGTCGCCGCCGTTTTTATACACGGGCTGAGGCGGCTTGACCAAGCCTCGGGCGACGAGGCCGGCTTCGGCGAATTTTCGGTCGTAGATCGCGGCGTTGAGGCGCCTCTTGGCCGACCATCCGTCGAGATATTTCAGCTTGACGTTCAGGGCCGCAGCCTGGATGGCATCGAGCCGGAAGTTGCCGCCGACCAGGGCATGGTAGTATTTCGGGGCCATGCCGTGGTTGCGGAGGAGCTTGACTTTCTCATAAAGCGCCTGATCGTTTGTCACGACCATGCCGCCTTCGCCGATTCCGCCCAGGTTTTTGGAGGGGAAGAAGGAGAAAATGCCGAGCCTGCTCATGGACCCGGCCCGCCGGCCCTTGTATTCCGCCCCGATCGACTGGGCGGCGTCTTCGATGACGGCCAGGCCGTGCTTTGCCGCCGCGGCCGCGATCAGCCCCATATCCGCGCACTGGCCGAAAAGATGAATGGGGATGATCGCCCTCGTTTTCGCTCCGACGGCTTTTTCGATGATGGCCGGGTCGATGTTAAAGGTCGCGGGTTCGATATCGACGAAAACCGGACGAGCGTTGAGCCGGGCGATGACGCCGGCCGTGGCGAAAAAGGTGAACGGCGTGGTGATGACCTCGTCACCGGGCTTGACATTTAGGGCCATGAGGGCAACGAGGAGGGCGTCTGTCCCCGAGGAGACGCCGACCGCATACCGAGTGCCGGAGTATGCCGCGATATTCTTCTCCAGTTCTTCGACTTGCGGACCGAGGATGAACAGCTGCGATTCTAGGACGCCGTCGACGGATTTCCGGATTTCGTCCCTGATCGTGGCGTATTGGGCTTTGAGGTCCAGAAGAGGGATTTTCATGATGCCGTTCGCTCCTTGCGCCCGAATTCGAAGAAAAAGGCTTGAAATGATTGAATATAATAAATCTATACGCCGAGCCTGTCAACCGCCGGAGGTTTGCCGGGGGTTTGACATTATCTATCCAATTCCCTAGACTTATTTTTCAAATGGAGCTATTTCCTTGAAGACAGATGGTTGGTCTCGACCCGAATCATCCGACGGCAAATCTCGCGCCGTAAAAGGGAAGCGTTTATAGAATGCCGGGAGAGAAGACCGCCTTTCGCCAGATTCCCAAATTGAAGGTGATCTTCGAGGACGAGGACGGCCGCTCGAACGAGCTCATTTTTGAAGAAATCTTTTGCATCGGACGTGACGAATCGTGCGGCGTGCGGATTCAAGACCCATCGGTCAGCCGAATGCACGCCGAGGTCTATTACCTCCAGGACCGGTGGTGGATTCGGGATCTTGAAAGCGCCAACGGGACCTTGGTCGGAGAGACCAAAATCGAGCGTTTCCCCATCAACAAGCCCGTGAGGGTAAAACTCGGGCCGAAGGGGCCGCGGCTGTTCCTGACGTTCGAGAGCCCTCCGAAAGGAGAGGAAACGGAGGTCAAAAGCGATTCCTCCGTAACACTAGTCGCCCAACAATACTTCGGAGGCGTCACCCAGAAAGGCGCCGGTTTTCGAACCCAGCTTATCCGGCAGGCGTTCAAAAGGGTTCAAAAACGGGAGAAGACCAAATACTCCGTCATCATCGGCATCGTCGCCGGGCTTTTAATCATGACGGGCGGCTTCGCCATTATCCAGCGCTCGAAGATTGAAAAGCACAAGCGGCTGGCGGTCGAGCTTTTTTACAAGATGAAAATTCTCGAACTCCAGATCAACCAACTGAAAAGCGCCCTGTTGAAGACGGAGGATGCTCAGAACCTGAAGATTGTCAACGATTTCGAGCTTCAAATGACCGGCTTGAAAACCGACTACGACCGGTCGTTGAAAGATCTTGGGGTTTACAGCAAAAGGATGGGCGAAGAGGACAGGCTTATCCTTCGCGTCGCAAGTCTTTTTGGCGAGTGCGAGGTGAATCCGCCCCCGGGTTTTCTCCAGGAAGTCAGGAAATATATCAAGAAGTGGCAGTCCACAAAGACATTGGCCATCTGCGTTCAGCGGGCTCGTTCGAACGGATACGGAACCCTCATCGCCCGGGAAATGAAGGCGAGGAATCTCCCTCCCCAATTTTTCTATCTCGCCCTCCAAGAGAGCGCTTTTGATCCTTATGCCTGCGGCCCTGAGACGCCCTACGGTTTTGCCAAAGGAATGTGGCAATTTATTCCCCCGACAGCCACGCAATACAAACTCCGGCTCGGGCGTCTCTACAAGTCCAGGAGTCCGGATCCCGAGGACGAGCGGCATAATGTATCCAAAGCCACGGCGGCGGCCGCAATTTATATTAGAGACCTTTACGAAACCGATGCCCAGGCTTCCGGGCTCCTGGTCATGGCTTCTTACAATTGGGGAGCAAGCGGAGTCCTGCGCCTCATCAGGACCATGCCCCAGAATCCCCGCGAGCGGAATTTCTGGGCCTTGATGGGAAAATACATAAATCGAATTCCCGAGGAGACATATAATTACGTCTTCTCAATCTTCTCGGCCGCCGTTATCGGAGAGAATCCCGCCTTATTCGGTTTCAGCTTCGGGAACCCGTTAGCTAACGTGAATTGAGCCCTTAGCCCTTCCCGCGTTGATTCACAGCGGCCATTGTGCTAAATTTGACCTGAAAGACCCGAGGGAAAGGGAGAAGGAAAGCACTCGAAGATGAAAGGCTTAATTCTCAGCGGGGGTAAAGGGACGCGCCTCCGCCCCCTGACATTCACCCAGGCCAAACAGCTCGTCCCCGTGGCCAACAAACCCTGTCTCTTTTATGGGATCGAGGCGCTCCGGGACGCCGGCATCACCGAGATCGGGATCATCGTCGGCGAGACCAAGGAAGAAATCAAGGCGGCCGTGGGCGGCGGAGAAAACTGGGGAATCCAGGTGACCTACATCGAGCAGGAAGCTCCTCTCGGCCTGGCCCATGCGGTCAAGATTGCCCGGCCCTACCTTCGGGACGAGCCGTTCGTGATGTATCTGGGCGACAATATTTTAAAAAGCGGGATCGTCTCGCTCGTCCGGGAATTCGAAACCAAGCGGCCGAACGCCCTCATCCTCCTCACCGAAGTGCCGAATCCCCAGATGTTCGGCGTGGCCGAGCTTCGCGACGGTAAAGTCGTGAGGCTGGTCGAAAAGCCGAAGGAGCCCAAGAGCAATCTGGCCTTGGTCGGCGTCTATCTCTTTGATAAAAATATATTTGCGGCAGTCAACGCGATCAAGCCCTCGGCGCGGAACGAACTCGAGATTACCGACGCCATCCAGTATCTGGTCGAACACGGCTTCGACGTCCAACCGCATCTTGTTTCCGGTTGGTGGAAAGACACGGGGAAGCTCGAGGACATCCTGGAAGCCAACAGGCTCATCTTGGAGGGCGTGAAGGCCAGGTGTGATGGGACGGTGGACGGGGACTCGCGGATCAACGGCGCGGTCGTTATTGAAAAAAACGTGACGGTCAAAAAGAGCATCATTCGCGGTCCGGCGATCATCGGCGAAGGTTCGGAAATCTCCGATTCTTATGTCGGCCCGTTTACGGCGATCGGCCGGGGTTGCCGTGTGGTCGGGACGGAGATCGAGCACAGCATCGTTCTCGAGGGTAGCGAAATCCGGGATATTGGCAGCCGGATCGACGAGAGCCTTATCGGGCGGGAGGTTAAGATTTTCAAGATCCCGGCCAAACCCGCCGTCTATCGCTTCATGGTCGGCGACAAGAGCGAGATCGGGATCAAATAGGAGGAACCATGATCCAGGGCGTAATAATCAAGAAGCTGAAAGTGGTTCCGGACGAGCGGGGACGACTGATGGAGATCTTCCGGGCGGACGACGAGTCGTTCGAGAAATTCGGCCAGGTCTATGCCACGACGACCTATCCCGGTGTCGTCAAGGCCTGGCATAAGCACGAAAAACAGGCGGACAATATGGCCTGCGTTGCGGGCATGGTCAAAGTGGCGCTTTTTGACGGGCGGGAGAATTCGCCGACGCACCGCGAGATCAACGAGTTTACCATCGGGGTGCATAACCCGATTTTGATCCACATTCCGGCTGGCGTCTATCACGGCTGGATGGCGGTCAGCCCGGAAGAGGCGATCGTGGTCAACGTTCCTACCGAGAAATATCACTACGCCCATCCGGACGAGCAGCGGCTCGATCCCCACGGCAACGATATCCCCTACGACTGGCGGCGCAAAGACAGATAACGGAAATGAAGGCGAAACGGACGCGGGCCGCATCGGCCGAACGCCGGTTTGAAGGCAAGACGATCCTTGTCACGGGCGGAGCGGGTTTCATCGGAAGCAATTTCGTCCGCTACCTCCTCGATCGCTATCCTGATATCCGCGTCGTCAACCTCGACAAGCTGACCTACGCCGGGAACCTGGACAACCTGGCCGACCTCGGTTGCGACGAGCGCCATGAATTCATCCGCGGCGATATCCGCGACAAGGACCTTGTCGCGGGAATCTTCAGCCATGTCCAGGGCGTCTTCCATTTCGCCGCCGAAACCCATGTCGACCGTTCGATCCTCGACGCCGGCGAATTCGTCCAGACCGACGTCTTCGGTACGTTCGTTCTCCTCGAGGCCCTCCGCCGCTCGCCGCATGTTGCATTTTTCGTCCATGTCTCGACCGACGAGGTCTACGGCAGCCGCGACGAGGGATTTTTCAAGGAAACCGACGCTCTCCAGCCCTCCTCGCCGTATGCCGCAAGCAAAGCCGGCGCGGACAGGCTGGGCTATGCCTACTTCGTGACGTACGGGGCGCCGGTCGTGATCGTCCGGCCTTCGAACAATTACGGCCCGTATCAATACCCCGAAAAATTCATCCCGCTCTTCGTCACCCACGCCCTCGAAGACAAACCGCTTCCGCTCTATGGCAAGGGAACGAACGTCAGGGACTGGCTGTTTGTCGAAGACAACTGCCGCGCGGTCGACCTCGTCGCGAGGCGCGGCGCGGCCGGCGAAGCGTATAACATCGGAGCGAACGACGAGCGGCGGAATATCGACGTCGCGAGGCGGATCGTTAAACGCCTTGGAAAAAGCCGCGAGCTGATCCAGTTCGTTCCGGACCGGCTCGGCCACGACCGCCGCTACGCTCTCGACTGCCGGAAATTGAGAACCCTCGGCTGGCGGCCGGAAGTCTCCTTCGAGGACGGGCTCGAGCGGACGGTGACGTGGTACGTCGATAACGAGGCGTGGTGGCGAAAAATCAAGGAGCGAAGCGCCGATTTTAAGTCGTTCTACGCGGCCTATTATGATAAGCGCTAGAGCGATGATGCTTCGGGTCTGTATTTAAAATCACGTTTGGGCTTTTCCCTCTCCCGAGAGATCCGGTCGGTTAGCGACTGCCTTGTCCGTAATCTTGCCCGAGCGGATGGCTTCGGCCATTTCCCGGATGCCGTCCTCGATGCTCACCTTCGCTTTGAACCCGAGGCGACGTTCGATTCTATCGAAGGAGACGCGGATATCCCGCATGTCCTCGGGGTAGTTCAAGTTTTTATATTCCACGATCAGCCCGGGGATATATTTCCGGATGAATGCCACGAGTTCTTCCTTGGAATAGTTGCCGTTGTTCGAGCCGACGTTGAAGGTCTGGCCGCGAATGATCGTCAGGCCGGCTTCGAGAGCGAGCTCGATCGCCCGGACGATGTCGGCGATATGGACGAAGGAACGGCTGTAATCCTTTTGGTAGATGACGAGACGGCCTTTCCGGACAGCCTCCAGAACGAATTGGTTGATGATCAGGTCGAAGCGCGTCCGGAGTGAGGGCCCGAAAAGCGTGGCGAACCTGAGCACGACCGGCGCGCAGCGGGACGTTTTTGCCTGTTCGATCAAGTAATTTTCGGCGGCGATTTTCGTCCGGGCATAGAGCGACTGAGGATGGAGCGGGGATTCTTCGGCCACCGGCTGTCCGTCGCAGGAAACCCCGTAAACGCTGTAGGTCGAGGCGAAGACAAAGCGCCGAACGCCGCGCTCTTCGGCCAGAGTAAAGACGTTTCGGGTCCCTTCGAGATTAACGTTGAAAGAGTCCTCTCGGCCGGCGGCGGCGCAGGCCGGATAGCCGACGATGGCGGCCAGATGAACGACGTGGTCGACGCCTGCAAAATACGAAGCCATGGCGTCTTTATCGCGGACGTCGGCCCGCTGAAAAGCGAAGTCCGGATGAGCGGCGTAACCGCGCAGGGGATCTCCGCCGAAAAGAAGGGTGTCGAGGACGGTGACCTTGAAACCGCGACCGAGCAGCTGGCCGCAGAGAACCGATCCGATGTATCCGGCTCCGCCGGTGACAAGGACATGAGGCTTCCTCGAGTTCATCTTCCAAGAATCCGGGGAAGGGGACTGCGGCCTCTAAGCCTGGTCCGCGTCGCCGTTCCTTTTAAATTTTTCTCTCCAGGAGGACAATAAATCATTGAGCGTCGTCTCCAGCGGTATCCGCGGCTTCCAGCCCGTTTTCTTCAGGATTTTTCGCGGATCTCCGGCAAGGAAGGGGATGTCGGCCTTTCGCAGCTTGGCCGGGTCGACTTCGATGCCGATTTTACGGGAGGAAAAAGAGAGCAGGGTATGGAGGATATCTTTAAGAGAAGGGGCCTTCCCCGAGCAGACATTGTACACTTCGCCCGGAGCCCCCTTTTTCAGAAGAAGGTCATAGGCCCGGACTATGTCGCGGACGTCGGAATAGTCGCGCCGCGGTTTGAGGTTGCCGACTTTGATGACCGGCGAGATCCGGTCTTTTTCGATCAGCGCGATCTGGCGCGCCCAGTCCGAGCAGACGAAATCCGCGCTTTGGCCGGGGCCCGTATGAGGAAAAGGCCGGGCCACGACAATCCCGACTTTTTCGCGCTGGCCGTACAGTTCGCTCAGGAGTTCGGCCGCGACCTTGGTGAAAGAATAAGGACTGACCACGCCGCTCCTCTCATCTTCTCTGTAGGCCTTGGGCTTTTTCCCCGGTTTCAAGTCCCCATAGACGTCCGAAGAGCTGATAAATAAAACCTTGGCCTGCGGCGCGTGACAGCGGATCGCCTCGAAGAGGTAAAAGGTGCCCATGAGGTTCGTTTCAAGAGTTTCGCGGCGCTTCTCCCAGGAGAGCCGGACCTGGGAGATCGCGGCCAGATGAAAGACGCGGTCCGGCCGGACGCTCTTGACGAGGTCGGTTATCGTCCCTTCCGAGCGCAGGTCGGCGTAGACGAGCCTCAGAGTCGGTTGGGCCGCGCAGAGATCCAGGCAGCGCTCCGGCCGTTCGGGATAGCAGGTGCCGAATATTTCGAGGCCGGCGGTACGGGATGATCTTTGGAGAAAATCGATGAGATGGCGGCCGACAAATCCGGTCGCGCCCGTGATGAGAATTCTCAAATCAGACCCTGTCCCGCCAGTAGTCGAGAAGGTCGCGGAACGTCCGCTCGAGCGGAATCCGCGGCTCCCAGCCGGTGAGGGACATGAATTTGCTCGAATCGGAAAGGAGGATCGGTACATCGGACGGCCGGAGTCTCTCCGGGTCGACCTCGATTTTGACCTTCACCTTGCCGAGAGCGAGGAGCATGTCGAGCATCTCCCGCATGGAAAGCGCCCGGCCCGATCCGATGTTGTACACGTCTCCCGGATCGCCCTTCTCCGCGGCCAGCCAGTAAGCGCGGACGATATCCCGGACGTCGCTGAAATCGCGCCGGGCTTCGAGGTTTCCGACATGAAGGATCGGCTCCTTTTTCCCCTTTTCGATTTCGGCGATTTGCCTAGCGAAATTCGAGGTAACGAAAACCTCTCCCCGCCGCGGCCCGGTGTGGTTGAAACCGCGCGTCCGGACCGCCGGGAGGCCGTAGCTCTGGAAATATTGGTAGGCGAGAAGATCCTGAGCGACCTTGCTGACCGCGTAGGGGCTGAGGGGCCGGAGGGGATTCGTCTCTTTCATCGGGATTTCATCGGGGTAAACCCGGCCGTATTCTTCGCTCGAACCCGCGACTTGGATTTTCGGATTGAGCTTGAGGTCGAGCACCGCCTCGAACAGATGGATCTGGCCGACGGCGTTGATGGCAAACGTTTCCGCCGGCAGCTTCCAGGACGCGGGGACGAAGCTCTGGGCGGCGAGATGGAAGATCCAGTCGGGTTTGATCCGGGCCAGGGCTTTTTTAAGGGAGATGATGTCCTTGAGGTCGGCTTCGTGGAGCTCGACGCGGTCGAGGATGCCGAGGATGTTGTCCATCCGGCTCCGCCAGCGGACGAAACCGTGGACCTTGACACCCGGATGGTGGGCTAGGATGTACTCCGCGAGATGGCTCCCGGCGAAGCCGGTAATTCCGGTGATGAGGATGTTCATCGGCACTTCCTTCCTTTCTCGATCGGCGGCTGACTCCAGGTCTTCGGGGACGCTGAGGACTATAGTTCGAGCTCGAGTTGGCTTTCCTTGGCCCGCTTCCTTTCTTTCTCGATCGCCTTCAGCATATCGGGGGTGATGTTGCCGCTGACGTAGTTGCCGTCGAAACAGGCCGCGCAGAAGTTCCGGAGGCTTTTGTTTTCCATGCGGACGGCTTTTTTGAGGTTGTCGAGTGTCTGATAAATAACCCGGTCGGCCCCGATCTGCCTGGCGACCTGCTCGGTGTCGCGTTCGCGGGCGACGAATTCCGTCCGGGTCTGCATGTCGATCCCGTAGACGCAGGGATGCCGCAAGGGCGGCGAGTACGAGGCGAAATAGACATGCCGGGCCCCGCAGGCGCGGACCATCTCGATGATCGCCCGCGAGGTGTTTCCCCGGACGATGCTGTCGTCGACGAGGAGGACGTCCTTGCCCTTGAATTCGTCGACGATGGGATTGAGCTTGAAGCGGACCGTGCTCTTCCGCTCCTCGTCCGCGGGCATGATGAACGTCCGCCCGATGTAGCGGTTTTTGACCAGCGCTTCCCGGTATTTCAGATCGAGCTTGCGGGCGATCTCGATCGCCGCGTCGCGGGCTGAGTCGGGGACCGGGACGACGACGTCGATATGCAGATTAAGCTTCCGGATCTCCTCGGCGAGAAGCCGGCCGAGGTTGACCCGGCAGCGATAAACGTTCACCCCGTCGATGAACGAATCCGGCCGGGCGAAATAGACCCATTCGAAGAGGCAGGGCGACTGCGGACAGCGGGCAAGGCGTTTCCTGTGGACGTTGCGCTCCCGGTCGAGGAAGATCGCCTCCCCGGCGCCGATATCCGTGATCTCGTCGAAGTTCATGATGTTGAGCGAGACGCTCTCCGAAGCGATGG
>Ga0214473_10002564_pt1 | contig 22296 bp, 18 predicted proteins | sample RVTome_7_FD_203509 | JGI IMG/M metagenome (GOLD analysis project Ga0214473, IMG submission 203509) | Soil microbial communities from uranium-contaminated site in the Upper Colorado River Basin, Wyoming, United States - RVT98D197 | ecosystem: Environmental > Terrestrial > Soil > Contaminated >... | reverse complement strand
AGGAACTCGAGCGTCTGTGGGAAGAGCGGGTTCGAGTGCCGGTGGTAGAGCGAGACGTCGGGCGGCGGCCGGAGGACGACGAGCACGCGCGCCGGGTCGAGCTCCCAGGTCTCGAGCGCCGCGGGGTCCGGCTCGAAGTCGGAGAGGTAGTACTCCTCCTTCAAACCCTCGTACCGGAGCAGCTTGTGCTCGTCGACGCCGTACGAACGGAGCCGCTCCGGCGGAATCGTGTCCGGCACGACGACCTTCGTCGCCGCCCGGCAGCCGAGCTGGTGCTGCAGCCACGCCCACTCGTAGTCGAACGTCGTCGAGCTCGGGACGCCGAGCCGCCGCGCGGTCATCGTCAGCTCGTGCGAGCCGTGCGCGAGCGCGACGTCGAAGCCCTTCCCCTTCGCCCAGCGCCGCAGGGCGCGGAGGCGGGACGCCATCGCGCGCGCCTTGCCGGTGCGCGAGCGTCCGCCGTGTTGCCCGATCACCTCCGCTTCGAGCCCGTGGAGCTCGAGCAGCTGTAGCGTCTGCGCGTACTCGCGCGCCGTGATCTCGACCTCGTCGCCGCGCTCGCGCATGATCTCGATCAGCGGGCGAAAGACGAGCACGTGTGCGCTCGCCGTCATGTCGATCCAGATCTTCATGCCGCGAGCAGCTCGGGAACGCGCGGGCGCCCGGGCGTGCGCTCCACGTGCCGCTCGTGCCAGAGGGTGAACGCGAGCAGCCCCCAGAGCTGGCGCGAGCGGTCCTCGCGACGCGCGACGTGCTCGTCGATCAGCCGCTCCACGACGCGGGGGTCGAAGAGGCCCTGCCGCCGGAGCGTGTCGGCCGAGAGCATCTCGCGCGCGAACGGCTCGAGCTCGCCGCGCAGCCACGCGGCGGCTGGGATCGAGAACCCGCGCTTCCGGCCCCAGACGATCGAGCGCGGCAGGAGCGGCTCGGCCGCCTTGCGGAGCAGCACCTTCTTCCGCAGCCCTCGCACCTTCTGCCGTGTCGGCAGCGCGTGCGCGAAGGAGGCCACGACGGGGTCGCAGAACGGGACGCGCGCCTCGAGTGAGTGCGCCATCGACGCGCGGTCGGTCTTCACGAGGAGGTCGTCGACGAGGTACACGGCTCGGTCGACGTCCTGCAGCCGGGCCAGGAGCTCCGCTCCGGGCGTCTCGGCGAACGCGCTGCGGTAGAGGTCGAGCGGGTCGAACCCGTTCCGCCGGCCCGTCAGCTCGGCGCGCAGGTCCGGCGAGAAGATCTCCTTCCAGCCGTGGTGGCGCTCGAGCGGCGGGAGGTGCGCAGCCCGGACGAAGCGCTTCGCGCGGTAGTCGAAGCTCGCTTTCGCGCTCGAGCTCGGCAGGCGCTCGACGAGCGGAGCCGCGAGCCGCGCGGCACCGCCGAAGCGCTGTGCGAGCAGGTCGGCGGCGTACGTGTAGTAGCCGCCGAAGAGCTCGTCGCCGCCTTCGCCCGACAGCGCGACCTTCACGTGGCGGGAGGCCAGCTCGGAGACGAGGTACGTGGGAAGCGCGGACGAGTCGGCGAACGGCTCGTCGAACGCCTCGGCGAGCGCCGGCAGCAGGCGCGCGGCGTCGGGCCGCAGCACGAGCTCGTGGTGGTCGGTGGCGTAGCGCTCGGCGACTCGGCGCGCGTCGGTCAGCTCGTCGAACGAGCCCTCCTCGAAGCCGACCGAGAACGTGCGCAGCGGCTCGGAGCTCTCCTGCGCCGCGAGCGCGGCGAGCAGGCCCGAGTCGACGCCGCCGGAGAGGAGCACCCCGACGGGAACGTCGCTCACGAGGTGCGCGCGGACCGAGTCGCGCATCCGCGCGCGGCACTCCTCGACGAGCTCGGCCGCGTCGTCTCGTCTGACGTCGACCGCCGCGACCGGCGCGGGGCGCGCGAAGCGCTCGAGCCGCGCCTCGCCGCGCTCCCAGACGAGCATGTGCCCGGCCTCGAGCTTGCGCGACGCCCGGAAGATCGTGAGCGGCGAGGGGATCGAGTTGAACGCGAGGAACGCCTCGAGCGCGTCGAGGTCGAGCTCGCCGCGCGGCAGCGCACGAAGCTCGGACGCGAACGCGAGCCCGTCCCGGTCGACCCGGTAGTAGAGCGGCTTGATCCCGAACGCGTCGCGCGCGAGCAGGAGCCGGGACCGCCGTGCGTCCCAGAGCGCGATCGCGAACATCCCGCGCAGGCGGCGCGCGAATGCGTCGCCCCACTCCTCGTAGGCGTGCACGAGCACCTCGGTGTCGCAGCGGGTCCGGAACGTGTGCCCCGCGCGCGCGAGCTCGGCGCGGAGCTCCTCGTGGTTGTAGATCTCGCCGTTCTGCACGACGTGGATCGTCGCGTCCTCGTTCGCGATCGGCTGGTCGCCGCCTTCGAGGTCGATGATCGACAGACGCCTCGCCGCGAGCCCGACGGCGCCGTCGAGGTGGAACCCGTCGGAGTCGGGTCCGCGGTGCACGAGCGTCGCCGCCATCCCCTCGAGCACGCCACGCTCGGCGCCGCCGTCGCGCCGCGCGACTCCACAGATCCCGCACATCGGCGGAACTCTACGGAGGCCGTATCTTCTCGTGATCGACCTCCCGTCGCATGACCTGTGGCAGCTCGCCGGGCTCCTCGTCGGCGTCGGGATCCTCGTCGTGCTCGCGCCCGTGCTGCGGATCCCCTACCCGATCCTGCTCGTGCTCGGCGGGCTCGCGCTCGCGTTCGTCCCGGGCCTGCCGAAGTTCGAGCTGCCGCCCGAAATCGTCCTGATCGGGTTCCTGCCGCCGCTTCTCTACTCGTCGGCGTTCTTCACCTCGGTGCGCGACCTGCGCGCGAACCTCAGGCCCGTCTCCATGCTCGCGATCGGGCTCGTCGCCGCGACGATGGCCGGCGTCGCCCTCGTCGCCCACTGGCTGGTGGACGACCTGACGTGGTCCGCGGCGTTCGTGCTCGGCGCCGTCGTCTCGCCGACCGACCCGATTGCCGCGACGTCGATCGGGCGGCGCCTCGGCGTCCCGCGCCGGCTGGTCACCGTGATCGAGAGCGAGAGCCTCCTGAACGACGCGAGCGCGCTCGTCTTCTACCGGACGGCGGTCGTGGCGACCGTCGCCGGCACCTTCTCGCTCTGGGAGGCGGGCGTGCAGCTCGTCCTCAACGCGGCCGGCGGGATCGCGATCGGGCTCGCCGTGGGCTACCTCGTGCGGCACGTCCGCAAGCGCCTCGACGATCCGCCGACGGAGATCACGGTGGCGCTGATCACCCCCTACCTCGCGTACCTGCCCGCGGAGACGCTCGGCGTGTCGGCGGTGCTCGCGGCGGTCACGGTCGGCCTGTACATGGGCTGGTACACGCCCGAGCTGACGAACGCGGAGACCCGGCTGTACGGCGAGGCCTTCTGGACGATCCTGACGTTCATCCTGAACGCGTCGCTCTTCGCCCTCGTCGGGCTGCAGATCCCGCGCGTGCTCGACGAGCTCGAAGGCTGGTCGACGGGCGAGCTCGCCGTCTCGGCCGCCGGCGTGTGCGCGGCGGTGGTCCTGATCCGGCTGGCCTGGGTGTTCCCGCTCGCCTACGTCCCGCGGTTCCTGTCCCGGAAGATCCGGGAGCGCGACCCGTATCCGACCTGGCGGATCCCGCTCGTGCTCGGATGGGCGGGGATGCGCGGTGCGGTCTCGCTCGCCGCTGCGCTCGCGATCCCGCTGACCACGGACTCGGGCGCGCCCTTCCAGGGACGGGACATCGTCATCTTTCTCGCGTCCTGCGTGATCCTCGCGACGCTCGTCCTGCAAGGGGTGACGCTCCCGCTCCTGATCAGACTCGTCGGGCTCGAGGACGACGGGGCGGCCGGGATCGAGGCGGCGAACGCGCGGATCCGCGCGGCCGAGGTCGCGCTCGCGCGGCTCGAAGAGCTCGTCGAGGCCGGCGAGATCCGCGAGGACACCGCCGACCGGATCCGCGGCCAGTACCGCTTCCGGGCCGATCGGTTCCGCGAGCGGCTGGACGACGACCGAAGCGAGATCGAAGAGCGCTCGCAGGCCTTCCAGCAAGTCCGTCGTGAGCTGCTGCGCGCGGAGGAGCAGGCCGTCCTCGAGCTCCGTCGCGCCGGCGTCATCTCGGACGACGTGATGCACCGGATCCTGCGCGACCTGGCGCTCGAGGAGCTACGACTCGACTTTGGCGCCTAGCGACTGCCGCACGACGCGCCAGCCGGTCGAGGCGAGCGTTCGCAGGTAGAGCCGGACCGAGCGGTCGGCGATCCACTCGAGGTCGTGCGCGAGCTTCTCCGCCCACGACGTCTCGCGGCTCTGCCGCACCTGCGCGAGGCCCGTCAGCCCCGGCCGCACGACGAGCCGCTGCCAGTAGCCGGGCAGGTCGGCGGCGAGCTCCTCGAAGAAGCGCGGGCGGATCGGCCTCGGGCCGACGAAGCTCATGTCGCCGCGAAGCACGTTCCAGAACTGCGGGAGCTCGTCGAGCTGGGCGGCTCGGAGCCACCGGCCGAGGCGCGTCGTCTCCGCCCGCGTCCGGCGGACGAGCTCGCCCTCGAGGTACGGGCCGAGCCGCGTCTCCGCGTCCGGGCGGAGGGTGCGGAATTTCAGCATCGTGAACACGCGCCCTTCGCGCCCGACGCGCTCGCCGCGGTAGAGGATCGGGCGGCCGCTGGTGGCGAGGATCGCGATCGCGAGCACGACCTGGACGGGGAGCGAGACGAGCGCGAAGAGCGTCGAAAGCGCAACGTCGAGCCCGCGGAGAACACGGTCCCGGCCGCGTCGCGGTGAACCCTGCGCGAGTGCGGCATAGCGCTCGGCGAGGGATTCGGTGCGTTCAGTCATAATCGATGCTTATGGACACGCGACAGCTCGCTGCGTTTTGCGCGGTCGTCGAGAGGAAGAGCTTTTCACAGGCGGCGGAGCGCCTCGGCGTCACGCAGCCCGCCGTCAGTCTGCAGATTCGGGCGCTCGAGAAGCGGCTCGGCAAGCAGCTGCTCGACCGCTCGGGCCGCCGCGTCGAGCCGACCGAGGCCGGCCGCCGGCTCTACCGGAGCGCGCAGCGGATGCTCGCGCTCGAGGATCAGCTGCTCGAGGACGTCGCGACGGTCGGCGAGGGCGAGCTCACCGGGACGCTCGACCTCGGCGCGTCGACAGGGCCCGCCGCGATCGTGCTGCCACTCCTGCTCTGCGAGTTCCAGGCGGAGAACCCGGGCGTCAGGGTCTCGCTCACGGTCGCCGACACGCACGCGGTCGTCGAGCTCGTCGCCGCCCGCGAGCTCGAGCTCGGGATCGTCGGCGCCGCGCGGCGGCAGCGCGGCGTCGCGTTCGAGCCCTTCTTCCGCGACGAGGTGATCCTCGCCGCGCCGGCTGACCATCGGTTCGCCGGCCGCACGATCACGCTCGACGAGCTGCGCAAGGAACCGCTGATCGTGATGCAGGAGGGCGGCGGCGTGCGTCAGCTGCTCGAGGACGAGCTGCGAAAGAGCGGCGAGCGGCTGCGCGACTTCGACATCCCGCTCGAGCTCGGCCTGCAGGAGTCGGTGCGGAGCGCGGTTCTCGCCGGCTACGGCGTCACGTTCATCTCGCGCTCCGCCGTCGAGTCCGAGCTCGCCGCGGGGACGCTCGGGGAGGCACGCGTCCGCGGGCTGAACCTCGTGCGCGACGTCTCGCTCGTGCGGGCCGCGCGCAAGTCGCCGACCCGTGTCGCGGACGCGTTCGTCGCGTTCGGCAAGGAACGCCTGACGTGATCGTGCGTTGGGGGCTCGACGCGCTTCCCGACGTGCTCGCGGAGGCCGGGGTCGAGCGGCCGCTCCTCGTTGCGAGCGAACGGTGGTCGTCTCTCGACCTCCCCGCCGCGGCGAGATGGCACGAGGTGCCGTCGCACCGCATCGACGCCCCTGACGACGTCGACGGCGTGCTCGCCGTCGGAGGCGGGAGCGCGATCGACACCGCGAAGGCACCGTCCGCTGCGCGCGGGCTGCCGGTCGTCTCCGTGCCGACGACCTACTCCGGCGCGGAGTGGACGCCGATGTTCGGCGTGCGCGATCCGGACCGGAAGATGGTCGGCGGAGGCGGCGGTGCGCGGATGACGGGGATCGTCTACGAGCCGGCGCTGACGCTCGAGCTACCGCGGGCGGAGAGCGGCGGCACCGCGCTCAATGCGCTGGCGCACTGCGCGGAAGCGCTCTATGCGAAGGGGCGAAACGAGGCGGGCGACGAGCAGGCGCTCGCCGGCGCGCAGCTGATCGCCGAGCTCCTGCCGCAGGTGCTCGAGCGGCCCGACGACCTCGAGCTCCGGACGCATCTGCTCGAAGGAGCCGCGCACGCAGGCGAGGCGCTCGCGCTCGCGGGGCTCGCGCTCGGGCACGCCATGGCCCAGGCCGTCGGCGGCGCCTACGGCCTCCCGCACGGGACGATGAACGCGATCTGCCTCCCCGCCGCGCTTCGGTTCAACGCGGAGGTCGTGCCCAAGGCTGTGCGGCGCTTCGGCGAGGCGATCGGCGCGCCGGGCGATCCCGCCGCAAGGGTGACCGAGCTCGCTGCGCTCTCCGGGCCCACCCGTCTCAGGGACGTCGGCGTCCCACGAGACGACCTGTCGCGGCTCGCCCAAGCGGCCGCGGGACGCGCCGGCAATCAGGCCAATCCACGCCCGGCGACCGGCGAGGAGATCGAACGCCTGCTCGAGAGCGTTTGGTGACGGGCGTACGCGAGCGTTCCCCCGCCGACCGCCACTAGCAGGAGCGCGCAGAAGGCGGCGATCTGACGGGGCGTCCCCGCCGCGTTCGCGGCGGGCGCCGCGGCAACGGCGCCCGCCATCGCGGTCACGAGCGCGGTCTGCGCGAGTCCGAACACGCGGCCGAGCAACGCCGGGTCGACCTCGCGCTGGACGACACTCTCGAAGACGAGCTCGGCCACTCCGATGCAGACGCCGATCGCGAGAAGACACGCGATCGTGGCACCGCGCCCGGGGAGCGCGGCAAGCGCGCAGCACGCCCCAGCCATGGCGAGAAGTGCGACTGCGAGCGTGCGGGGGGTGAGCTGCTCGAGCCTGCGCATGCCCGTGACGACCATTCCAAGCGCGAGCCCCGCCGTGAGCGCGCAGAAGCCGAAGCCGTACGTGTCGGAGCCGAACCCGCGCTCGGCGAGCAGACGCGGCAGCGACGCGTTGACGAGGGCGGTTGCAACCGTCCCCGCCGTGATCCCCGCGATCACGGCGAGCGCGACGGGGCGCGCACGAACGTGTCGGACGACCGCTCGGAGACCGCGTTGGCCGGCCGCGGCCGCGATCTGCTCCACCCTCGGCAGCCGTGAGTACAGCACAGCGGCGCAGAGCGCCACGGCGGCGACGCCGGCGATCGCGAAGGGCGCGCCCGCCGTCGCGAGCACTCCGGCCGCGGTGAACGCACCCGCTGCAGCCGCGAGCTGGTGGCCCACGCCGAGGATCGCGTTCGCGGCGGGCAGCTCCGCCGGGGGCACGAACCGCGGGACGACCGAGCGGAGCGCCACGGACGAGATCGGCGTCAGAACGCCGGTCGCGGCGACCGCGGCGAAGAGGAGAGGTGCCGACTCGAGGCGGAGCGCGACCAGCACTCCGACGGCCGCCGCCGCGCGCGCAACTTCGGCACCGGCGAGCAGCCGCCGCCGGTCGACCCGGTCGGCCAGCACGCCGGCCGCGACGCCGGCGACGAGGGGAGGCAGGAGCCGCAGCAGCATCAGGACCGCCACCGCCGCGGTCGAGCGGGTGCGCTCGTAGACGACGCCGACCAGCGTCGCCAGGAAGATCCAATCGGCGAGCTGTCCGGCCAGCCGCGCCGCAGCGAGCCGCCGAAACCCGGGCTGAGCGAGCGGTCGCAGCGGGCGGGGACCCAACCGGCGGCGGCGTGACGCCGCCGCCGGGGTCCCGGCTGCCGTTAGGAGTTCACCACTGAAGCACGGCTGCCTCCGATCTTCGCTCACTGGACCAGGCTGGAACAGGCGGCTGAAGAGGGGCTGAAGGCCGCCTGAAGTCTGACTGGTCTGACCAACGCGCCGAGGCCCGGCGGTACGCGCCGGGCCTCGCGGACGACGCATGGCGGCGTCTAGCTGCCGCCGCAGCCCCACAGGGCGGAGAAGCCAACGGCCGAGAACATCGAGGCCGCGTAGCGGGCGTACTGCGTGAATGACGTGGTCATCTCGTTCACCTCCTTTCGAGTGCGTGCTCGCGGAGGAAGGCCGGTTTGCGGCTCGCCGCGGCGTCGTTGGGGGACGAAACGTTCGGCTCGGCGAGCAGGTACTCGCGGGTCGTGCGCTCGCAGCCGCGCCGGTGGATCCAGAACGCGTACTGCGCGACGACCGCCGGGCCGAGTGCGACGAGAACGGGGAACGCGGTCTCCAGCAGACGGAGCTCGAGGACGGCGAGGACGATCGCCGCGGTGGCGACCGAGACGGCGGCTGCGGCAGCCCCCGCTGGGACGCCGAAGGCCTTGCGGAACACGAGCGGCGCCAGGGCGAGCACGAGCAGGTCGCCGAGGCCGAGGCCGAGACCCCCCGACTCGGTCCGCCAGGCCACGAACGGCGCGAACGGGGCGCCGCCCAGGCGCTCGAACAGGTCGCGCATGACGGGCAGCGCGGCAGTGGCGACGCCGTCGTAGAGCGCGAGGAAGCCGGCGAGGAGCGCCAGCGACGAAGCGCGCATTCCTGCCTGCGCGAGCAGGTTCGCGACCGCGACGGCGAGCAGGACGAGCGCGACGTTGTTCACGGCGAGAAAGCTGTTTCCGGCCGAGCCGTACGCGATTGCCGCGAGGGCATCGGCCGCGACGGCGGCGAGCGCAAGCCCGAGCGTGAGCTGCGCGGAGCCGGCAATCGGGCGGACGAGCACGTACACGAGGTTGAGGGCGACGAGGCAGAGCAGTGTCGCGACGACGGCGATCGGAAGCGCGAGGTAGACGAACGGGACAACGACGATCGCGACAGACATGAAGACGACGTCCCGCTCGTTGAACACTCCGACCGGAGGCCTCGTCACGGCGAAGCGGCGGAAGTACCACCAGGCGCCGAGCGGCGCCGCGACACCGTGCGCGAGCACGATCGCGTACGCGGAGCTCACGCCGAGACCTCGTCGCGAAGCGCGAACGTGTGCTCGCGGAGGTCGCAACGCAGCGGCAGCGGGGCGCGGAGCTCGGAGAGCTCGGTGACAACGCGCAGCTCGCGAAGCGGGATGCCGCGGCACTCGAGGCTCGCGGCGATCGCAGCGCGCGTGACGGGCGCCGTCGTGCGCGCAACCACTTCGACGCGCACGCCGTCCTCGTGCCGGGCGAAGCCGTAACGTGCGGGCAGCGGGACGTCCTCGACCTCCTCGAGTGCGTCGACGACGTCGCGCGGGAACGTCCAGCCGCCGTCGTGCCGAACTGCGAGCCGAAGCTTGCCGACGATGCGACTCGTCGCCGGCAGCGCGCGCAGCTCGCAGTCCGGGCGCCGGTCGAGCACACGGACGACGTCCTCGGTGGCGTAGCGCAGGACGAGCGTGGTGTCACGGAACGGCGGGAACGGCGTCGCGACGATCGCCGCCGGTTCGCCGGCCTGCGGCGCGCCGCCGTCGAGCGACACGAGCTCGAGCAGCCCGGACGAGGGCGGGAAGTGCAGGTGTCCCTGCGAGCAGACGGCGCCGCCGAAGGGGACGATCTCGGTCGCCGAATAGACCTCGACCAGCGACGCTTCGCCGAAGACCGCGGCCGCACGGGCGCGCAGCCCGCCCGAGACGACCTCGCCGCTGAGGAAGATCCGCTCGAGCCCGAAGTCGGATGGTCCGAAACCGAGCCTGCGCGCGGTCTCGACGAGCTCGCCGAGGTACGACGGGTATGTCGAGAGGATGCTCGCCCGCTCCTTCTTGCCGGGGAGCGAGCGGCGCTCGGCGAGCAGGCGCAGCGCGTATTCGGGCTCGACGAGGCCGGCCAGGTATGCCGGCGCGCCGATCCGCGCGCACACGCCTGCGGAGACGATCGTCGCGTGGAACGCCCGCGAGCTGACACAGATCTGGAACACGTCCTCGGCCGAGACCTGCCCGCGCACGAGCAGGTCGGCCGCGCCGAGCGCCGCGCCCGCGTCGAGCTCCTCGCGGGAGAAGAACACGCTCGTCGGCCGGCCGGTAGTCCCCGTCGTCAGTCCACGGAGCACGGGCCGGGAGCCTGCGCGGACGAACGCGTCGGGGTCGTCGCGGAGCGCCTGTTTCGTGGTCGCCGGAACCGTCGGGATCGCGTCCCAGTCGAGGCGGCGCGGGTCAATCCCGCTGCCCGCGAAGAGCTCGCGGTAGTACCGGGTGTCGCGCCCGGCGCGAACCGCCAGCTTCCGGAACCGGCGGCCTGCGAACAGGCGTAGCGCGTCGTCGTCGAGCGCCGGACCGAGCAGCTCGCCGGCCTCGTCTCCGACGGAGCCGAACTCGCGGATCGTGGCCTGGATCGACTCGACCAGCCGATCGAGAGACCGGGTGCTGAACGGGCGCCCGAAGACGAGGGAGGCGCCGAGCCTGAGCTGTGCGGCTGCGGTCTCGATCATCGCGGGACGACCGTCCCAGCGCCCGTTGAAGCCGCGCTGAAGGACCGCTGAAGCGGTGCTAGCGTCGCCGCCGTGACCACCCCTCCGCTCGAGTTTCGTCTGCTGGGCCCGCTCGGCGTCGACCTCGACGGCGTCCGGGTCGCGGTCGGCTCGGCGAAGCAGCGCGCGCTCCTCGGCGCGCTGCTGCTGAACGCGAACCGGGTAGTCCCCGTCGAGCGGCTGATCGACGAGCTGTGGGGCGAGAACCCGCCCGAGACGGCCGCCAACACGCTGCAGGTGTACGTCTCGCAGCTGCGAAAGGCGCTGGCTCCCGCGGACGTCGTCAAGCATCGCGCCCCCGGCTACGTCGCCGAGATCGAGAGCGGTGCGCTCGACGTCGAGCGCTTCGAGCGTCTGCTGGCCGAGGGACGCGCGCGGCTCGCGACAGGCGACGCGGCCTCGGCGCGCGAGACCCTCCGCACCGCGCTCGCGCTCTGGCGCGGACCGGCACTCGCGGACGTTCCGCTCGCCTCGGGTGCGACCGAGGCGGCCAGGCTCGAGGACTTGCGGCTGGCCGCTCTGGAGGAGCTGTTCGCGGCCGACCTCTTGCTCGGAACCGGCGCGGAGGTCGTCTCCGAGCTCGAGGGCGTCGTCGCCGAGCACCCTCTCCGCGAGCGGCCGCGGGCGCTGCTGATGCGGGCTCTGTACCAGGCGGGCCGGCAGGCCGACGCGCTGGAGCTGTACCGGCAGACCCGCGAGCTGCTCGTCGACGAACTCGGGATCGAGCCCGGCCCAGAGCTGCAGCGTCTCGAGCACGCGATCCTCGAGCAGGACCCGGCGCTCGCGCCGTTGCCGGCGCGGCGAAGCGCGCTCCCGCTGCCGCCGACGCGGCTGATCGGCCGCGAGCGCGAGCTCGCCGAGACGTGCGAGTTGCTGCGCGGAGCCGCGCGCCTGCTGACGCTGACTGGTCCCGGCGGGATCGGCAAGTCGCGGCTCGCGCTCGCGATCGCGCGCGAACTCGAGCCCGAGTTCGAGCACGGCGTCGCGTTCGTCCCGCTCGCGACGATCGAGGAGGCCGGGCTCGTCGCGCCGACGATTGCGTTGGCTCTGGGGATCGCGGTCGGCGGCCATGAGCGGGCCGAGGACGCGGTGCGCGAGCACCTCGCCGACCGTCGGCTGCTGCTCGTGCTGGACAACTTCGAACAGCTGCTGAACTCAGCGCAGCTGCTCTCGTCGCTGCTCGCGGCCGCGCCGAGCCTCAGGCTCCTCGTCGCGAGTCGTGCACTCCTTCGTCTGGCCGCCGAGCGGGAGTACGCGATCGCGCCGCTCGAGGTTCCGGAAGACAGCTCCAGCGTAGACGCGATCCGTGACGTGCCGTCGGTGGCGCTCTTCGTCGAGCGCGCGCGGGCGGTACGCGGCGATTTCGAGCTGACCGCCACCAACGCTGTAGCGGTGGCGGCGATCTGCGTGCGGCTCGAAGGGCTGCCGCTCGCGATCGAGCTCGCGGCCGCGCGAAGCAAGCTGCTGCCCCCGGGCGCGCTGCTCGAACGGCTGGAACGGCGGCTCGACGTTCTCACCGGCGGTGCTCGCGATGCGCCTGAGCGCCAGCAGCGGCTCAGCGCGACGATCGACTGGAGCTACGACCTGCTCGGCGTCGAGGAGCAGGTGCTGTTCGCACGGTTGTCGGTCTTCGTCGGCGGCTGGTCGCTCGAGGCCGCGGACGCGGTCTGCGGCGGCAGCGTCCTCGACCTGCTCGAGTCGCTCGTCGACAAGAGTCTCGTCCGCCAGACGGGTGGCGACGAGCCGCGCTTCGCGATGCTCGAGACGATCCGCGAGTACGCAGGCGAGCGTCTGGCCGCGGACCCTGACGCCGGCAGCGTCGCCGAGCACCACGCGGGGTTCTTCGTCGCGCTCGGCGCAGACGCCGACACGCAGCTGGGCGGGCCGGGACAGCCGCTCTGGCTCGAGCTCTGCGAGCGCGAGCACGACAACATCCGGGCGGCGCTGTCCTGGACCCTCGAGCACGACCCTCCCGCCGCCGTGCGTCTGACCGGGAGCCTGCGCCGTTTCTGGCAGATCCGGGGCCATCTCGCCGAAGGGCTCGCCGCCACGACCGCCGCGCTGGAGCGCACCGTCGCGGAGCGGACGATCGATCGCGTGAAGGCGCTGAACGGCGCCGGCATCCTGTCCGGTGAGCGGGGCGAGTTCGCGAGGGCCGAGGCGCTCTTCGCCGAGAGCCTCGAGCTCGCCCGCGAGCTGGGCGCGGCCGAGCGGGAGGCCGCGGCGCTCTCGAACCTCGGCAACATCGCGGCCTTCGGCGAGCGGCACGACGAGGCTCGTCGCCGCTACGAGGGGGCGCTCGAGATCTGGCGCCGCCTCGGCTCGTTGCGCGGGATCGCGGTGAACACCGAGAACCTCGGCATGCTCGAGGCTGCGCTCGGCAACTTCGAGCGTGCGCTGGAGTTGCTCCTGGAAAGTGTCGAGGCGGCGCGCGCGGACGCCGACCCGCACCAGATCGCGATGACGCTGCGCGACTGCGCGCGGGTGCTCCACCTGAGCGGCGACTCGGAGGCAGCTGAGCGGGCGTTCGCCGAGAGCATTGAGCTCCACGAGACGATCGGCGACCGCCACGGGATCGCCGACTGCATGGAAGGGTTCGCCGGGCTCGCAGCGAGCAGAGGTGACGGCGAGCGGGCCGCCACCCTCTTCGGGGCCGCGGACGGGCTGCGCTCGTCGATCGGCGCGGCGCGCCAGCCGCATCAGGCCGAGTGGTACGAGCGGATGAATGCGCTGACGCGCTCCTTGCTCGAGCCGGCCCAGTTCGATGAGCTCTTCGAGCGCGGCCGGCTACTGCCGGTCGCCGAGGCGCTTCGGACGGCCTGAGCAGCGAGGCGGCGGAAGGCGCTCCGAGCGAGCGGGAGTGGCAAACGGCGGCGCAGGCCGCCGTCTGGCACGGTGAGTCGCCACTGCAACATGACCGTCGGTCGTCGCTCATGCGGGCAGGGTGGTACGCCTCGCTGAACGCGCCCTGAAAGTGCCCTGAACCGCTGTTCCCTTTGCCCTGGGGTGCGTCAGACTGGTGGCAACCCCATGGTTGCCCCGGAATACCGCATTCTCGGCTCACTCGAGGTCGTCGTGGGAAACGAGCCAGTCGCAGTCGCAACGAAACCGCGCCTGCTGCTCGCGCTGCTGCTGCTGAACGCGAACCGTGTCGTGCCGGCCGAGCGGCTGATCGACGACCTGTGGGAGGAGCGGCCGCCCGAGACGGCGGCCAACACCCTCCAGGCGCATGTCTCGCAGCTCCGGCGCTCGCTCGCGCTGAATGGGGACCTGATCACCCAGGCGCCGGGCTATGTCCTCCGCGTCGAGCCGGAGCAGCTCGACCTCCACCAATTCGAGCGGCTCGTCGCCGACGCACGCGCGGCGTCCGTCGTCCGCGACCACGCTGCTGCAGCGGCAAAGCTCCGCGAGGCGCTCGCGCTCTGGCGCGGCCCCGCCCTGACCGACGTCGCGCCCGTCGCCGCGATCGAGCACGAGCGGACGCGGCTCGACGAGCTGCGACTGGCCGCGCTCGAGGAGCGGTTCCAGGCCGAGCTGGCGATCGGCGCGAGTGCCGAGGTCGTTGCCGAGCTCGACGCGCTGACCCGCGAGCACCCGTTCCGCGAACGGCTCTGGGCGCAGCTGATGCTCGCGCTCTACCGTGCAGGACGGCAAACCGAGGCGCTGGACGCGTACCGGAGGGCACGCTTCGCGCTCGTCGAGTCGGTCGGCGTCGAGCCCGGGAACGAGCTGCAGGACCTCGAACGCGCGATCCTCCGCCACGACCCGAAGCTCGCCGCGCCCCGCCGCGCCGCCCGTGCTTCCGCGCTACCGGCTCTGCCCACCTCCCTCGTCGGCCGCCAGCGCGAGCTCGAGCACGCTCTGGCTCTCGCGGACGATCCCTTCGTCCGCCTCCTGACGTTGACCGGCCCGGGCGGGATCGGCAAGACCCGGCTCGCGATCGAGCTGGCGCGCAGGCTCGAGCCGGAGTTCGCCGATGGCGCCGCGTTCGTCCCGCTCGCGCCGATCGTCGACGCGGAGCTCGTTCTCGCGAGCATCGTCCAGGCGCTCGAGCTGCCGAACCCGGGCGGGGTCGCCGCCGGCGAGCTGCTGCGGCGCTCCCTTGCGGACCGGCCGGTGCTGCTCGTGCTCGACAACTTCGAGCAGGTCCTCGGCGCGGGACCGGACGTCGCAGGGCTCATTGCGGGCGCGCCGCTCGTTCAGGCGATCGTGACGAGCCGTGCGGCGCTCCGCGTCGCCGGCGAGCACGAGTTCGTCGTCCCGCCGCTCCCGGAGGAGGACGCGCGCGACCTCTTCGTCCAGCGCGCGCGGGCGACGAACGCACGCTTCGATCCCACGAACGAAAACGAGGCGGTGCTCGGCGAGCTGTGCCGGCGACTCGACGGGCTTCCACTGGCGATCGAGCTTGCGGCCGCCCGGATGAAGCTCCTCGATCCGGCCGCCCTGCTCGCTCGGCTGGGGAATCGGCTCGACGTGCTCGGTTCTGGGTCTCGAGACGCGCCCGCGCGCCAGCGGACGCTCCGGGCGACGATCGACTGGAGCTACGACCTGCTCGAGCCGACCGAGCAGTTCGCCTTCGCGCGGCTCGCCGCGTTCGCGGGGGGCTGGGAGCTCGACGCTGCCGAAGCCGTCTGCGGACAAGCCGAGAGCCTCCTGGCCGACCTCGAGTCGCTCGTCGACAAGAGCCTCGTGCTGCGCTCGGCTGACGGCCGCTTCTCGATGCTCGAGACCGTCCGGCAGTACGCGCTTGAGCGGCTTGACGCGGCGATCGACGCGCCCAGCGTTCGCCTCCGCCACGCGGAGTACTTCCTGGAGATCGCGAGGCAGGGGGAGCAGGCGCTGCTCGGCGCACAGGCTCCCGAATGGGCGGAGCGATTCGACGCCGAGCACGACAACCTTCGGGCGGCGCTCTCGTGGTCGCTCGCGGTACGTGAGCATGCGCTCGCCCTGCGGCTCGTGACTCCGCTCGTCCGCTACTGGCACCTCCGTGGGCACTTCGTCGAGGGCCGAGCGTGGCTCGTGCAGGTGCTCGCAGTGACCGGCGACGAGGCAGACGAGCTGCGCGCGCCCGCGTTCCACCGCGCATCCGTGCTCGCGCGCTCCGTCGGCCGGGACGCGGAGGCGATCCGCTTCGCCGACGAGTCGCTGCGGCTCTACCGGCTCGTCGGCGACCTGACCGGGCAAGCCTCCGCGCTGATGGTCCGCGGCTGCGTCGACCTGAATCAGGGCGATCCTCGCGGCGGGACGCTCGTCGCGGAGGCCGCCGAGCTCTTCCGCGCGACGGGCGAGCGGCATGGTCGCGTCGTCGCGCTCACGAACCTCATGGTGGCCGCGATGGCCCGCGGCGACGGAGAGGAGGCTCTCAGGTTGGGCCCGCAGTGCCTCGAGCTCGCGCGCGAGCTTGGAAACGCCGTTGTGCTGGCCCTGGCCGCTTTCAACTGCGCGCTCTCCGAGGCGCTGCTCGGCCGTTACGACGAGGCTCGCGGGCACCTCACCGAGAGCATCCGCGCCTCCGGGACGATCGGCTATCGGGAGGAGATTGTCTACTGCCTCCTCGCCGCGGGGTTGGTCGCGGCAGGGACCGGCCAGGCGGACCGTGCGGCCACGCTCGTCGGCGCGCTCGACGAGATCGCACTCACGAGCGGCACCCCGATCGACCGCTTCGAGCGGGCCCTGCGCGAGCGGCTGCTCGGCGATCTGCGGCTCGTGCTCGGGGAGGATCGGCTCGCAGCACAGCTCCACAAGGGAAGCGAGCTGTCGCTCGAAGCAGCCACCGCACTCGCGCTGACTACATAAGCTGTGCTTATAGCGCGTATAGCCTGACCTGCTATCTTCCCTCGCATGGCGGCGACGGATCCCTTCGACACGCTCGTCATCGGGAGCGGCGCTTCCGGCCTTGCCGCCGCGGTTTCTGCTGAGCGATCGGGTGCGCGCGTCGCCGTTGCGACGAAGGGCTCACTCCAGTCGTGCAACTCGGCCAAGGCGCAGGGCGGGATCCAGGCCGCCTTCGGAGAGGACGACTCGCCCGAGCAGCACGCCCTCGACGTCTGGAGCTCGAGCCACGAGACCGCGGATCGGGGGCTCGTCGAGGTTCTGACGAGCGAGGCGCCTTCGGCGATCCACTGGCTGGAGGAGCTCGGCGTCGAGTTCACCCGCGAGAACGGTGGCTACCGCCTCGCCCGCTGCGGCGGCGCGACGCGCAAGCGCCTGTTGCAGGTGGGCGACCGAACGGGTCACGCGATCACGAAGGCACTTCGCGCTTCCGTCGAGGCGTCTTCGATCGACACCTTTCCGAAGTCGCCGCTGTCCGAGCTCGTGCCGACCGAGCACGGCTGGCGCGCACGCATCGGCGAGCACGTCATCGACGCCGCGACCGTTGTGCTCGCTGCGGGCGGCCGTTGCTACCGCGAGGCCGAGGAGCGCGGCGAGCTCTCGACGAACCACCCGGGCGCGACCGGCGAGGTGACGCAGATCGCCCTCGACCTCGGCGCGGAGGCCCGCGACCTCGACGCGCTGCAGTACCACCCGAACGGCGGCGCGTGGCCCGAGACGATGCAGGGCTACTCCATCCCGGAGACGACGCGTGCCTACGGCGCCGTGCTCCTGAACGCGGACGGCGAGGAGTTCACCGACTCGCTCGGCCCGCGCGACGCGGTCTCGCAGGCGATCGTCGACGAGGTCGAAAAGGGCAAGGGCGTCGAGACGCCGGACGGGCGCCCAGCGGTCTACCTCGACACGACGCGCATCTCCGAGGCCGACGCCGAGATCTCCTTGCCGTACATGCTGCGGCGCTACCGGCGCGCAGGCATCGACCCGCTGCGCGAGCCGATCTTCACCTACCCCGTGCTCCACTACCAGAACGGGGGGCTCGTGATCGACGAGCACGGCGAGACGACGCTCGAAGGGCTGTTCGCGTGCGGCGAGATCGCCGGCGGCACGCACGGGCGGAACCGCATGATGGGCAACTCACTCCTCGAGTGCACCGTGTTCGGCCGCCGTGCAGGCAAGGCCGCCGCGGAGAAAGCGACGGTATGAGCACGACCACCACGACCGACCTGCAGCACACGGTGGAGGACGCCGCGGCGCACCTCTACGTCTGGGCGCTGAAGGACATCCCGCAGGACCTCCGAGACGCACTGTCGGCGGCGCGGGAGATCGAGACCTCCGTGCCCGGGAAGCGCGTCCTCGAGACGATCCACCGCAACATCAACATCGCCGACAGCGAGAAGAACCTCGTGTGCCAGGACACCGGCATCGCCGTCTACCACTGCCGCGTCGGCGAGCATTTCCCGCTGCACCCGGCGCGGATCTACGAGGGGCTGCGCGACGGCACCGCGCGCGCGACGATCGAGCACCCGCTCCGCTCGAACGCGGTGCACACGATCACGCGCGAGAACACCGGGCCGAATATCGGCTACCGCCTTCCGATCGTCCACTGGGAGTTCATCGACGACTGGGACGGTCTCGACGTGAAGTGCGTGCCGAAGGGCTCGGGCTCGGAGAACATGAGCTTCCTGAAGATGTGCGTCCCCGCCGACGGCGTGAAGGGGATCAAGCAGTTCGTGCTCGAGTCGATCGTCGGCGCCGGCGGGAAGCCGTGCCCGCCGGGGATCGTCGGCGTCGGGATCGGCGGCAGCGCCGACTACGCGATGCACCTCGCGAAGGAGGCGATCATGCGCCCGATCGGCACGCGGAACGTCGACCCGATCGTCGCGCAGCTCGAGGACGAGCTCTTCGCGCTGCTGAACGAGACCGGGATCGGGCCGATGGGCCTCGGCGGCGACGTGACCGTGCTGCAGTGCCACATCGAGCACGCGGACACGCACATGACGCTGAACCCCGTCGCCGTCAACTACCAGTGCTGGGCCGCGCGGCGCGCGTCTGCACACATCGCTCCCGACGGCACCGTCGACTTCGATCGCGAGTTCTGAGGTGGCCATGACGACGCACGAAGTCACGTTCCCGATCACCGACGAGCAGGAGATCCTCAAGCTCCGCGCCGGCGACGAGGTGATCGTCCAGGGCCACATCATCGGGATCCGCGACCGCACGCAGATCCGGATCTTCGACCAGGGCGTCGAGCCGCCGATGGACTTGCGCGGCGCGTTCCTGCTCCACACGGCGCCCGGTGTCCGCAAGCTCGCCGAGGGCAAGTACGAGAAGGTCTGCATCGGCACGACGACGAGCGCGCGGATGGTGCGCTTCACCGAGCCGCTCGGGGCGCAGTACCGCGTGCGCGCGATCTGCGGCAAGGGTGGCTTCCCCGACGAGGCGATCGAGCCGATGCACCGGCTCGGGATGGTCTACTTCGCGATCGTCGGCGGTGCAGCCGCGCTCGAGACGACCCAGATCGAGGAGATCGAAGAGGTCGCCTGGGAGGAGCTCATGCCGGAGTGCCTCTGGAAGTTCCGCGTCAAGGACTTCGGGCCGCTCACGGTCGGAATCGACGCGCACGGCAACTCGCTCTACCACGACGTGCAAACGCGGGCCCAGGAGAAGCTGAAGGAGCTCTATGCCCGGCTTTAACGACGGATTCCTCGATCTGCCGGAGCGGCCGGGCAAGCCCCGGACCGCGGGGCTCACGCACGTGATCGACAAGGGAATGAACCTTCGCGACATCGAGGGGATGTTCGACACGGGCGGTCAGTTCGTCGACATCGTCAAGTTCGGCTGGGGCACGAGCTACGTCACGAACAACCTCGAGAAGAAGATCGCCCTCTACCGCTCGTTCGACACGCCGGTCGTCTGCGGCGGGACCCTGTTCGAGGCCGTGTATGCGCGCGGCCGCATCGACGAGTTCAAGTCGTGGCTCGAGGAGCAGCGGTTCTCCCACGTCGAGATCTCGGACGGGACGCTCGAGATCCCGCGCGAGCGCAAGCTCGAGCTGATCGCGGACTTCGCGCGGGACTTCACCGTCCTGTCGGAGGTCGGGTCGAAGGACGAGGACGTCGTCTTCGCGCCGTACCAATGGGTCGAGTGGATCAAGGAGGAGCTCGCCGCAGGCGCCTGGAAGGTGATCACCGAGGGTCGCGAGGGCGGCACCGCGGGCATCTACCGTCCAACGGGCGAGATGCGGACCGGCCTCGTCGACGAGATCGTCCACGAGATCGCGGTCGACAACCTGATCTTCGAGGCGCCGACGAAGTCGTCCCAGGCGTGGTTCGTGAAGCAGTTCGGGCCGAACGTGAACCTCGGGAACATCCCTCCCGACGAGGTCATCCCGCTGGAGACGCTCCGCCTCGGCCTCCGCGGCGACACGCTCAAGGAGGTCTTGCTTGGCGGCGAGCCTGCAGCTACCTGACGTCGAGCAGATGACCGCCGAGCAGCTGCTCGTGTGGGCGCACGAGCGGTTCGGCGACCGGCTCTGCCTGACCTGCTCCTGGCAGCGGCAGTCGTCCGCGCTCGTGCACATGGTCAGCGAGCTCGAATTGGGCGTCGACGTGATCGAGCTCGACACGCTCGTCCTCTTTCCGGAGACGTACGCGACGCGAGACAAGCTCGTCGCGAAGTACGACCTGAAGCTGGAGTCGTTCCGGCCGATCGACCCGCCCGACCGCCTCTGGGAGACCGACCCGGACCGCTGCTGCGGGATCCGCAAGGTCGAGCCGCTCGAGCGCGCGCTCGCCGGCTACGACGCGTGGATCACAGGCATCCGCCGCGAGCAGTCCGCGACGCGCGCGAACGCGCAGAAGGTCGAATGGTCGGAGCGCTACGGCGTCTGGAAGATCCAGCCGCTCGTCGACTGGAGCTCGAAGCGCGTCGACGCGTACCTCGCCGTGAACGAGATCCCCTACAACCCGCTGCACGACCAGGGCTACCCGTCGATCGGGTGCATCCACTGCACCCGGCCGGTGAGCGCCGGCGAGGAGGAGCGCGCAGGCCGCTGGGCCGGCTCGGACAAGCTCGAGTGCGGCATCCATGTGAACGCACCGTTGATCAAGGAGAGCAATGACTGAGCACATCTATGCGCACGAGCACCCCGAGTCGGACCGCCGCCGCGAGGGCGGCTTCACGGTCTGGTTCACGGGTCTCTCGGGCGCGGGCAAGTCCACGATCGCGCACCTCGTCGGCCCGGAGCTCGAGCGCCGCGGCCACGTCGTCGAGTACCTCGACGGCGACACGGTGCGGACGCACCTCTCGAAGGGGCTCGGGTTCTCGAAGGACGACCGCGACACGAACATCGAGCGGATCGGCTGGGTCGCCTCGCGCCTGACGCGGCAGGGCGGCGCGGTCATCGCGGCCGCGATCTCGCCCTACGAGGAGACGCGGCGCAAGGCGCGCGCGCTGGTCGAGGAGTGGGGCACCTTCGTCGAGGTGCACATCAAGGCATCGGTGGACGTGTGCGCGAAGCGCGACGTCAAAGGCTTGTACGAAAAGGCGTTCAAGGGCGAGATCACGGGCTTCACGGGCGTCGACGACCCGTACGAGGACCCGGCGAGCCCCGAGCTCGTCGTGGACACCGAGCAGCACGACGCCGAGGAGTCAGCGCGCCTGATCGTTTCGAAGCTCGAGGAGCTCGGCCTCGTCGAGTCCGGGGTGACGGCGTGACCGCCGTCGCGACGGACCGGCTGATCCGGCCGCACGGCGGCGAGCTCGTCGACCGCACGGGCGAGCGGCCCGACGACCTCGACTCGCTCGAGGTCGTGGTGCTCACCTCGCGTGAGGTCTCCGACCTCGGCATGATCGCGTCCGGCGCGATCTCGCCGCTCGAGGGGTTCATGGGACGCGAGGACTACGAGCGCGTCGTCGAGGACCTGCGACTGGTGAACGGGCTTCCCTGGGCGCTGCCCGTCTGCCTCGCCGTGGGCGAGGCGCCGCGGGGCGACCGCGTCGCGCTCGCCGACGAGAGCGGCCGGAAGCTCGCCGTGCTCGAGGTCGCGGAGGTCTACGAGTACGACCGGGACCGCGAGGCGGAGAACTGCTTCCGGACGACGGACGAGGCGCACCCCGGCGTCGAGCGGCTGTACGCGCAGAAGCCGAGGTACCTCGCCGGCCGCGTCACCGTCTTCGAGCGGCCGGCGGCCGAGTTCGCCGAGCTCGCGCTCGACCCGCGCGACACGCGCGCCGCGTTTGCCGAGCGCGGCTGGAGGCGCGTCGTCGGGTTCCAGACGCGCAACCCGATCCACCGTGCACACGAGTACCTGACGAAGGTCGCGCTCGAGACCGTCGACGGGCTGCTGATCCACCCGCTCGTCGGAGACACGAAGGGCGACGACGTTCCGGCCGACGTGCGCGTGGACTGCTACCGCACGTTGATCGAGGACTACTACCCCGCCGACCGCGTGCTCCTGTCCGCGTTCCCCGCGGCGATGCGCTACGCGGGCCCGCGCGAGGCTGTCTGGCACGCGATCTGCCGCAAGAACTACGGCTGCTCGCACTTCATCGTCGGCCGCGACCACGCGGGCGTGGGCGACTACTACGGCACCTACGACGCGCAGCTGATCTTCGACGACTTCGAGCCGCACGAGCTCGACATCGAGCCGATGTTCTTCGAGCACTCGTTCTGGTGCAAGGCGTGCGGCTCCATGGCCAGCGCGAAGACGTGCCCGCACGACAAGGAGCAGCACGTGTTCCTCTCGGGGACGAAGGTGCGCGAGCTGCTCGCGGGCGGCGAGGCGCCGCCGAGCGAGTTCACGCGGCCGGAGGTCGCCGAGGTGCTGATCGAGGCCTATCGATCGTGATCGCGCGCGCCGCCGATCCCTACCGCGACATCGACGTGATCGACTCCCGCGCGCCGCGCTTCAACCAGGCGGTCGTCGGCGTCGTCTCGGTCGTCGCGGTT
>Ga0214473_10002563_pt1 | contig 22299 bp, 22 predicted proteins | sample RVTome_7_FD_203509 | JGI IMG/M metagenome (GOLD analysis project Ga0214473, IMG submission 203509) | Soil microbial communities from uranium-contaminated site in the Upper Colorado River Basin, Wyoming, United States - RVT98D197 | ecosystem: Environmental > Terrestrial > Soil > Contaminated >... | reverse complement strand
GCTGCACCGGTTCCACGGCGAACAGCAGGAACGTGAGGACGAACAGCAGCAAGAGCGAGATCGCCGCCACGGCCGCAGCCCGGTAGACGTTCACGGCGGGGATAGTGCGCCCGAAGACCTCCACGTCGGCGCGCTGACGCAGCATAGCCCGGAAGGTGAGGGCTAGGACCGCGATCGTCGTCGTCTTGACGCCGCCCGCGGTTCCTCCCGGCGATCCGCCGATGAACATCCACACGAGGCAGACGAGCAACATGGGCGTCCCGAGCAGCGAGAAGTCCACCGTGCTGAAGCCGGCCGTCCGCAGCGTCACGCTCTGGAAGGAGCTGGCGAGGAGTCGCTCCCCCAAGGAGAGCCCCGCGAGCGATCGGTTCCACTCGAGCACCAGGAAGGCGAAGGCGCCCACGCAAACCAACGCGGCGGTCGTGACGAGCACGACGCGCGCGTGGACAGGCAGGAAGGCCCAGCCTCCGCGCAGGCCCCTTCGCCACCAGCGATCGACGCGGATCAGCTCGTTCATTACAGGGAACCCTATCCCGCCGAGGACAACGAGCACCATGATCACCAGGTTCAGCGTGGAATTCCCGGCGAACCGGCCGAAGCTGTCCGGGTAGAGGCTGAACCCCGCGTTGCAGAATGCGCTGACTGCGTGGAACACGGCATGGAAGGCGCGATCGGCGGTCGCGAGCGGTTGCCCATCGGCCCCGAGGGAGAGCACAGGGTAGATCGCCAGGGCGCCCCCGGCCTCCAACCCCAGGGTGATCGCCACGATCGCGACGATGAGGCGGCGGAAACCCGTGACGGTCTCCTCCTCGAGGATCTCCTGCATCGCGCCGCGCGCCCGCGCCGACAGCGCGCGGCGAAACACCAGCGCCAGCGCGGTCGTGATGCTCATGATGCCGAGGCCTCCGACCTGAATCAGGATGAGGATGACCCAATGACCGAACCGGCTAAAGTGGCTCGCCACGTCGACGTCGGCGAGGCCGGTGACGCAGGTCGCGCTCGTCGCGATGAAGAGCGACGTGAGGACCCCGGTCGCCTTCCCTGGGGCAGTTGCGGCCGGCGCGAGCAGCACGATCGTGCCCGCAGCGATCGTGAAGAGGAAGCTCACACACAGGAGCGCGATCGGGCGCCGTAACAGCGCGTCCAGCGCCGGGCGCGCCGGCCGCCAGTGGACGAACCCCGTGAGCTCGCGCACCACCAGGCGAGCGACGAAGAACGCGGTGCCCGCCCGGGGGTTGTTCGCGGCGAGCAGCGCGAAACCAGGGACACCGAGGAGGAGATCCGGCCAGCGGTGGTGCAGCAGACGCCTGCGGAACGCCCAGGCATCGCGCGCTAGCTCCACAGCGAAAGCTGCCGCCACGGCGACGGCGATCAACCACCGAGACACCGGGCCTGGCTCGGCACCTGCCTCCAGCGCGAACTCGAATCCGACGAACGCCAGGATCGCGAGCAGGCTCGCGGCGCGCAGGCGATCAAACCGCCGCCATCCCCGGGAAGAAGACTTCATATACTTCATATCGTGCGGCAGACCGTCTCACGATCTGTCTTCGCTCGCGCGCCCAGAAGCGGCAATTCGGGGGCCAATGACCCCCTCAGCTGTACTTCGCATCGAAGGGGCGGCTCGCTGGAGGGGAGAGTCGGCGGAAGGGGGTGGCGCGTGACGTTGCCGCGCCAAGCGCAGGTTCACTCGGACGCGCCACACCCACGCTGCTGCCCCGACGGCCGCCAGCATCGGCACGACCGCCGCGACACGAACGAGCGCACTCGCGCCGTCCGCCGCCACGGTGGGAAACGTCACGGCTGCCATGATGAACGCAAATGCGGTCAGGAACGTGAGCGCAGCGGCTCGGTTGCTGAGCCGGACCACCTCGGCGGAAGGACCTGTGACTTCCGGCTGCGATCGATTGAGCTCGCCTCCGCCCGGTTCTCGCCCCGTCCCGCGCGTCGATGCCATGGTGACGCCTCCAAGCCTGAGATGGGCCGCCTCGCCCGGGTTGCATGCCGATCACCGAATTGCCAATTACGAACGGCGGCCTCCGGCTACGGCCGTACGCCGCTGCTGGGTGACTGCCTCCCCGCCAGCGGGAATTGGCTCGTGAATCCGCCCCATGCCTCGTCCGGGTCGTCGGGCGGTTCGAAGGCCAATCTTGGCCAAGCACGCCGTCTGCTTGAGTAGTGCGAAGCCTGAGCGCCGGCCTGGCTCTCTCCACGATGGTTCGGTCGCATGACGACCGAACCGGTTCGTGGAGCAGCGGCCCGACTGCTCCGTACGCCTGCGGTAACCGACGACCGCACCCTTGCGAGATAAGACAGTATGTTGGCGGATCGCGCCTGTCAACGCAACCGTGCAGCGTTCAACGCACGGTGGCCCTGGGGTTCGGCCACGAGAGAACGATACCCAGGACACGCTCCAGCACGCGCTGAAAGTCGGCCAGCTGCCTGGGGGTGTTCCGCACTGCCCGCGGCGACAGCCTTCTCGTGAGGCAGTAAGCGGCGAGGGCGCCGGCGGCCTCGCCGATGTTCCACTCGACCGGGTGCACGCAGATACAGGTCGGCGTCGGCGTCGTAGAGGATACCGCCGCCGCCCAGGATGAAGAGATCGAGCGCGGCTACGATCTCCTGCGCCTCGCTTCGCGAGATGCCGCGCAACTGCACAGCCCGATCGACGTCATGGCGGCGTGCTTGTCGATGGCCTCAGCGCGATCGATCACGCAACTTGCAGGACGCGTCCTCTCAGGAGAGTTCGACCCCGAGCCGCTCCAGCAGGCCGCGTAGCACCCTCTCCCGGTGCTTGAGCCGCTCCTTGTCCTCGCTGTCGTGAGTGTGGTGGATCTCCACGCGCAGTTCGCGGAACGCGTCCTCGAGCAGTCTCGTGGTCTCCCCGCGCTCCTCCTGGTTGAGCGTCAGCTCCATGGCAAACCTCCGGAACATCCTCGGCTAAGGCGCGAGCAGCCGACATGACCTCCAACAAGTAGACTATGGGGCGGTGGTGGAGTCCCGAGCAAGGGGCCGGTGGGGGCCGTTGCCGGGAATTCGCAGCCCGCGCGTAGGAGCGCCAGCGCTCGCCACGCCGCGTGTCTGCCGCTCGAAAGCCGTCCCGGCGCGAGAGCGCAGACCCGGCATCGGACAGGTGGGCCGCGGATCTGCCCGCCGCCGAGGCAGTCGACCATGGGACTCCGGGACGCACCGACCGCATCCCGAGGCTTGTGAAAGCTTGCGACCCCTGGCAGGCTGCCCGGGCGTACAGTCCCCGAATCACCAAACTTATCCGGAGCTTTCCAGTTGAACCTGAAGTGTCGGAGGAAGAAGACCCCGTGGATGCAACGACGATGATCTATTTGTTCCCCATCGCCGCCGTGCTGGCCCTCATCTACGCGTACATCAGGGCGGCCTGGGTGAAGCGGCAGGATCCCGGCAGTGAACGCGTCAAGATGATCGCGGAATGGATCGCCCAGGGGGCGATGGCATTCCTGACCAGGGAGTACAAGGTCCTCGCCATCTTCGTGGTGGCCGTGGCGATCCTGCTCGGCGTCTCCAACCACTACGTGGCCGAGGACACCAATGCTTTCATCGCCGTATCCTTCGTCCTCGGCGCCATCTGCTCGGCGGCGGCGGGCTACTTCGGCATGAAGACCGCCACCCGGGCCAACTCGCGCACCGCTTCGGCCGCACAGCACGGGCTGAACGAAGCGCTGACGGTGGCGTTCACGGGCGGCTCGGTGATGGGTCTGTCGGTGGTGGGGCTCGCGCTCGGCGGTCTGAGCCTGCTCCTCATCATCTACACCAGGATGTATCCGGCCTCGCTCACCAACGAGACCAGCATGAACCTGGTGCTCAACATCCTCTCGGGTTTCTCGCTGGGCGCTTCGTCGATCGCCCTCTTCGCGCGCGTGGGCGGCGGCATCTACACGAAGGCGGCCGATGTCGGCGCAGACCTGGTCGGCAAGGTCGAGGCCGGCATCCCCGAGGATCACCCGTTGAATCCTGCCACCATCGCCGACAACGTCGGCGACAACGTCGGTGACGTGGCTGGCATGGGCGCCGACCTGTTCGAGTCCTACTGCGGCGCCATCGTCTCGGCGATGATCCTGGGCGTCGCCTGGTACGCGGGCCTGGAGGCGCTCCAGGGCGGCGCCGGCATGAACATCGTCCTCCTGCCCATGGTGGTGGCGGTGATCGGGATCATCGCCTCGATCATCGGTTTCTTCTTCGTCCGCACGAAGGAGGGTGGCAACCCGCAGGCGGGCCTCAACCAGGGGACCTTCGGCGCCGGCATCCTGATGGTCGTCGGCGTGGTCCTCGCCATCCGCTGGCTCATCCCTTCGGGGAGCATCGTGGTTCCCAAGATCATCTCCCAGGGAACCGAGACCTTCACTGCCACCGGCGTCACCATCGCGGTCGTGAGCGGCCTCGTCTCAGGCATCATCGTCGGCCTCATCACCGAGTACTACACCGCGACGTTCAAGGGGCCGGTGAAGAGCATCGTCGAGGCGTCCAGGACCGGTCCCGCGACGACGGTCATCCAGGGAATCGCGGTGGGCATGAACTCGACCACCCTGCCGGTCCTGGTCATCTCCGCGGCCATCCTCGCGGCCTACCATTACGCCGGTCTCTACGGGATCGCCCTGTCCGGCGTGGGCATGCTCTCCACCCTGGCCATCCAGCTCGCCACGGACGCCTATGGACCGATCGCCGACAACGCTGGCGGCGTGGCCGAGATGTCCCGCCTGGGACGCGAAATCCGCGCACGTACCGACAAGCTCGACGCTGTCGGCAATACCACCGCCGCCATCGGCAAGGGGTTCGCCATCGGCTCGGCGGCGCTCACCGCGCTCGCCCTGACCGCCGCCTACGTGACCAAGATGCAGGGCAAGGTGGACATCGACGCCGCCAATCCCTACGTGCTGGTCGGCCTCCTCATCGGCTGCATGCTGCCCTTCCGCTTTTCGGCCATGGCCATGGTCGCGGTCGGTCAGGCCGCCCAGGACATGATCAAGGAGGTTCGTCGCCAGTTCCGCGAGATCCCTGAGCTGCGTCCGGCCCTCATCGCCGCGCAGAAGGCCGAGAGCGAGGACCGCGAGCCGAACGCGCAGGAAGCCACGATCATCCGCGCCGCCGACGGCAAGGCCCAGTACACGCAGTGCGTCGACATCTCAACCGCAGCCGCCATCAAGAAGATGGTCGCGCCCGCGCTGATGGTGATCATCGTGCCGATCGTGGTCGGCCTGTACTCGCCCGACATGCTGGGCGGCCTCCTCATCGGGGCCACCATCTCTGGCGTCTGCCTGGCCATCTTCCAGTCGAACGCCGGCGGCGCCTGGGACAACGCGAAGAAGCAGGTGAAGGAAGAGGGCCACAAGGTCTACGGCGACGCCTACGACGCGATCCACAAGGCGACCGTCACCGGCGACACCGTCGGCGACCCCTTCAAGGACACCTCCGGCCCGTCGCTCAACATCCTCATCAAGCTGATCAGCGTGGTCGCCATGATCATGGCGCCCATCCTGTATGCGATTCACTTCAAGTAGACGCGTCCCCCACGCCGGGTGGACGAAACCGCAGACATGAGGTCCTCGGAGCCAACGGGACGAGCACAGGCGTAAGACAACGCCCGCTCGGGGCTGGGACCCCAGGAGCAGGAGGACAGCTCGGCCCGGCGGGCCGAGGTTGTAGGCGACGACGGTGTCGATCATCGACGCCTCGTCGACGACGAGGAAGTCGACTCCGGCCATGGACGAGTCGCTGGAGCTTAAGTACCATCATGACATGGTCTTTCAGCGAGCGTTCTCGAATGCCCCCTGGGAGACGCAGATCGGCTACTGCCGAGCTGTGCGCGCCGGCTCACACATCTACGTGACTGGCACGGCTCCCGTCGCGGAGGATGGCGGGGTCCACGCGCCCGGCGACGCCACCGCGCAGGCCCGCCGGTGCTTCGAGATCATCCGTGGTGCCCTCAAGGCGCTGGACGCGGACCTCTCGAATGTAGTCAGGACCCGGATGTTCGTGACCGACATCTCCCGGTGGCCCGAGTACGGCGCCGCGCATCGTGAGGCCTTCGGCGCTCACCCTCCTGCCACAACCATGGTGGAAGTCCGGGCGCTCATCGATCCAGCGATGCTGATCGAGATCGAGGCCGATGCGGTCGTCGAGTGACACGGGTCCTCACTGTCGGTAGCTTCCGGCAGCGGGCGTCAACAGTAGGGCGGGAGGAACTAACGGTATCGGTGTTCCCACTCGGCTCGGGTGCTGAAGGCCGTGGGGGAGATGGCGCGCTGGACGGCCAGGATGCCGTCGAGGTGGTCGATCTCGTGCTGGAACAGCTCGGACAGATCCCCCTGCGCGTCGAGAGTGCAGGCGACACCGTGCTCGTCCTGATAGGCGACATGGATCGCATGCGCGCGTGAGACGCGGACCATCAGGTCCGGGAAGCTAAAGCAGTCGTCCCACAGCTCGAAGCGCTCGGCGCTCTCGCGCTCGATGCGAGGGTTGATGAGCGCGCCCGCGAAGCCGACGGGCGCGCGCACGAACAGTACGCGGTCGAGTGCGCCGATCTGGGGTGCGGCGATGGCGCGGCCGAAGCCGGTGCGACCTCGGAAGGCGGCGAGGGTATCGGCGAGATCGCGAACGACGCCGGTCACCGCGCGCACGTCCCCGACGTCGCGCGAGCGCTCGTACAGCAGTGGGTTCCCGAGCAGGAGGATCTCGCGGCCAGGGCCCGCGCTACCTCGTAGCCGACCGGGACGCCGCCGCGCGGCAGCGCGAGCACGATCGGGTCCTTCTCCCGATAGCCGTGCAGGAGGGCCGCGAGCTGGTGTCCGGCTTTCTGTCGATCGTGGAATCTCATGCGTCCTCCGTCAGCCCTGAGCCAAGCCGGCGAGCGAGCCTCCGCCGCAGCTCTGGAGAGGGGTCGAAACATCCTGTGCGTCAACCCGCCAGCGGAAACCCACGCCCGTGCTGCTCCCGCAGACGCTCGAGCTACCCGGGTCATCATCGTGATGGGCACGCATGGGCGGACGGGGCGCGAAGGTGGTACCGGGATCTCACGAGCCGGAAGCGTCCGCAAGCGCTGCACGCTTGCGGACGACGGGGGACTGGCGATCACCCTGGGAACAGGTGGTGGTAGCCCAAGTACCACCGCCACGGCCTCTTCCGGAGTCCTTGCGGCGTTGCCGGTCGATCTGATCAGTCGTCGTCGCTGACCCGTGCCCGCCCCGCGCCAGGCTTCTCTCCCGGCCCCGCTGGCCCGACGGCGTTGGCTGGGCCGGTGTGCGCGACCAAGGCATGCACACCCATTTCGTGCACCAGTCGCCCACCTTCATGCGCCGCGCTGGCGAGATAGAAGAGCGCGCCCGCATACACGGCGAGGAACACCGCATGAGCCCCGAGCCGCACCAGGCGCGGCGGCTCCTGCTTGAGCGCCCACGGGACGACGACCAGCGACGCGAATACCAGCGTCAACACCGTGAAGACAGTCCGGGTAGTCTCGGCCATCTCCTCGTGGCGTTCCAGCACGGCCTTGACTCCGGGCAGGCGCTCTGCGAGCTCGCCGGCGGAGTTGCCCGTCGCCACAGCCAGCCACGCGCCGGCGGTCCCCAGCACCATCAGCAGCAGTGCGGAAGCGAGGAAGGGGCGCTGACCCTTCACCAGCAGCCCGACGACCACCAGGAATGGCGCCACCATCAGCAGGGCGATGGGGAAGTGAACGATGAGTGGATGTAGGGCGCTCCAGCTGGGTAGAGGTGGCATGGCAATTCTCCCGAGGCGAATCACGAGCTAGTCAATCCGCTCGTACTTCTCCTTCGGCGAGAAGGAGGAGGGGCACTTTGCGGCTGGCAGCATCTTGGTCGTGTACCCGCACACACCGCAGACGTACATCGCGCCGTCACGCTGGCGCATGTCCTCGAGGCGGGCGAGCGCCTCCTTGTAGAGCGTGGCATGCTCGATCTCTGCACTCCGCGCGAGGTTGAACGTGCGCACGGCCTCGGCGTCGCCGTCCTTGCGGGCCTGGGCGAGGAAGCCCGGATACATGCTGTCGCGCTCGTAGCGCTCGCCGGCGAAGGCCGTCTCCAGGTTCTCGCGAGTGCTCTTCACGGCGATCGAGCCGATCTGGGCCTGGGACGTGCCCCCGAGCGACTTGATGACCTCGGCGTGGTTCCCGGCGTGGATCCGCTCTGCCCGGGCGGCGGCGCGGAAGAGTCGCCCCACCTGCTGGTAACCTTCCCAGGTGGCGCCGAGCGCGCCGACAGACGCAGCGAGCCGCCACGCGGGGTCGCATCGAGCCCGTTGAGCGCCACGTTCAGAAGCGCCTGCTGAATCTGAAACGGGTCGATGGTGACGGGTGCATCCTCGCACTCGCTGTCCAGCGCTACTCCGAGTTCCTCGGCGCGTGCGCGGACCAGACCCGCAACCAGGCCGATTGCATCACAGAGCGAGCTGGCTCGAAGCTGCGGCGGCCGCTGGCGGGCATAGGCGAGGAAGTCTTCGGTGAGCCGCTGAAGCCGTTGCGACTCCTGGCCTAGGATGTCGAACACCTCGGCTCGCAACTCCGGGCTCGTTTCGGCCCGGCGAGCCGTCGCCACCGCGCTCGAGATCATGCTCACGGGGTTGCGGACCTCGTGGGCAATCGCCGAAGCGAGCTGCCCGACCGCTGCCAGATTCTCCTCGCGCACCAGCCGATCGCGCGTCTCGGCGAGATCGACGAGACTGTGCCGAAGGTCGGTCTCCTGCCGCCAGAGCTGGCCCGCCAGCAGGCGTACGACAGCGGCGACGACCAGGAAGATCAAGGAGACGGTGGTAGCTTCGAAGGATTCGGTGAGCGTGGTGGCTGGGCTGGACGCACCTGCCGGTATCCACACGAGCCCGACGGTGAGCGCCACGACCGCCGCGAGCGTCGCGAGCAGCCCGGGGAGGCTGAGGCGGAAGGCGGCAGCGATGACGGGGATGACCATGAGAACGGTGTAGTGGCTCTCCTGGCCGGAGCTCAACCGCGATACGAGGGCGGTGAAGGCGATGTTGGCAGCGATGGAGAGCCGCGCATACCACCATACCGCCCGAGAGCCGAGCGAGGTGCGGCGATGGTTGAGGCAGGCGACCTCGCCCAGCTGCATCGCGAAGCGAATGGCAAAGGCGGTGCTCGCGGCCGCGGAGAGGCGACCGACGACCGGGCGGTAGATCGCGTGCAGGGACATCAGGCCCGCCATCACCGCCAGGTTCAGAAGGATCTGCAGCGTCTCCTGGCGCTGAAATGCTGGGAAGTCGGGCGCGGGCGCCCACCGGCGCCGCGCGCGCGGCGCCGCGGTGGGCTCCGGCGAGTTCTGAGACTGCGGGGGCATGCGGAACCTGTCAACATGAATGAGACAGCCTGCTGCTGAGTTTACTGAGCGATCTCCTCTGTAGATGGCTGCGACTTCGGCGAGTGCCACTGGCCTGCGGTGGCGTCAAGGCTGCCCTCGCTGCACTCGGCGGCTGCGCCGGCCTTGACCCCACCTTCGGCCAGCGGCTGGGGGCAAGGAAGCGAGCTGCCACCGCAGCCCGCTGATAGGACAGCCGGCTTGTTGATCCAGACCTCCGCGGGGACAGCGCCAGCCGATGGTGCGCCGGCCGGGAACCGCTCGGGCCGAGCCGCGAAGGCGGCGGTCAGGACCGTGTCGCGGGCCCGGAGGCGGGCAGCGGCAAGGCCGTAGTGGACGTCGTGCGGGGTGAGCAGGCTCAGGCCGCTATGGCGGTGCTCGTTGTTGTACCAAGGGAAGAAGTCGCCGCAGTGGGCGCGCCCGTGCTCGATGCAGCCAAAGCGGTCCGGGAAGTCAGGCCGGTACTTCATCGTCTTGAACTGCGACTCGGAGAACGGATTATCGTTCGAGACGTGCGGGCGCGAGTGGCTCTTCGTGACGCCCAGGTCGGCGAGCAGCAGCGCCACCGGCTTGGATTTCATCGATGTGCCGCGGTCCGCGTGGATCGTGAGCTGGGCGGGCTGGATGCCCTGGCGTCCGCAGGTTTCCTGGATGAGCCGCTCAGCCAGAGCCGCTGTCTCGCGGTGAGCGAGCATCCAGCCGACCACGTACCGGCTGTAAACGTCGAGGATCACGTACAGGTAGAAGTATGTCCACTTCCGCGGGCCGAGCAGCTTGGTGATGTCCCAGCTCCAGAGCTGGTTCGGCGCGGTGGCCAGAAGCTCGGGCGCCTTGTAGTTCGGGTGCCGGAGCTGGTTGCGGCGCTCGCGGACCTCCGCGTTCTCAGCGAGGACACGGTACATGGTGCGCTCCGAGCAGAGGTAGCGGCCCTCGTCGAGCAGCGTGGCGTAAACCTCGGCCGGCGCCTGGTCGGCGAAGCGCGGCTCGTGAAGCACGTCAAGCACGGCGCGCCGCTCCTGGGCTCCGAGAGAGCGGTGCGACGGGCCCCTTGGCGCCGCTGGCGGGCGTGGCTTGACCTGCCGGTAGTAGGTGGCCTTGGCCAGGCCCAGCGCCTCGCAGAGGGGCGCAATGCCGAGCCGGGGCCCGTTCTCGGTCACCGTGCGCATCAGCTCTCCTCGTCCTGCTTCGGAAGCTGGATCCCCAACAGCTCCGAGACTTTTTTTTGGATCGCTATGAGGGCCTCGGCGCGTTCAGCTCGGCGCTGCAGCCGCACGTTCTCGTGCTCGAGTTCGGCCACCTTGCGCGCCAGCGGGTTGACCTCCTTCGCCGCCGGCCCGCGCTTCTTCGGCTGCAGCGCCGAGAGGGCGCCGCGCTCCTGTGCCCGCCGCCACTCCACGAGGTTCGACGAGTAGAGGCCTTCGCGACGGAGCAGGGCGCCGATCTCGCCCGGCTTCGTGCAGGCCGCAACCGCCTTCAGGATCTTCCGCTTGTACTTCCCACTGAACCGCCGACGCCGCGCCTTCGAGGACACCTCGGTCTCCTGCGCAACAGCCCTGATCTCTGCACTGCTCATGGTGAAGTCCAAGCTCGCCCTTCTACACTAAACTTCGGGGGGGGGGACTGTCTCACGTATGTTGGCAGAGAGGGATGTTGCCTGGATGCTATGTCTTCCTGTTGAGAAGAACAGCGCCTGGCGGGCGTGAGCGACGGCGCTCTGTCCCGGCGGGCGGTTCAGGTGCAATGCCCAAGCGAGGTGGGTGTCGTGTAGACCCGCGTTTGTCCCAGACCTCGATGTCGTGCCACTCGGTCTCCTCCTTGCGCTGGCTGGACTCGCCCTCGGTAAAGCCGCGGGAGGTGGCGATGCGGAGGCTCCGGGTGAACATGATGCTCGACGGGCCGCAGCGCAGCACCACCTCGCGCTTGCCATCGATGACCACCCGCTCGCCGTCGACCTCCGCCACCTTGGCGGCGCCGCCGGCCGGCGTGGCCAGGACCTCATCCAGGAACGGGGTCTCGCTCTCGGGCTCGAGGAGGCCCATGAGAAGCGGCCGGCGCGGATCGCCCTCCTCGAACAGGAGCACCGCGCCCCGACGGCTCGCGGCGGCCGCGAGGAGCACCTCCCATGGGCCACCACTGGCTGAAGACGGCGTCGGACAGCTGCCCATCGCGCCGCGGCGTGTGCCCCCAGAAGAGGCGGTACCGAAACTGTCGCCCCCCGGCCACAGCACGGCGAATGGTCTCCAGGTCGAGCGGCGGGATCACCCGACTGAGGACACTCCAGCCATCGTCGCTGTGGCTTCGGCGTGGCCGCGGCGACGTCGACCTGATCAAGTGACGAGATCCAGGAACTGCTGGCGCCGCTCCTGGGATCCATAGAGCAGCTCGGCTACCTTCGCCGCCTTCTCACTCCAGCAGCCTTGCATCGCCCCGATCAGCGCCCGGCCACGCGCCTTGGCTTCGACCGAGATCTCACTGTCGTGGCGCGCCAGCTGTAGCTTGCAGGTATCGGCGACGCTGAGGCCGGCGGTGCGGAGCTCGTCAGCGAGCTCGCGCACGCGGGCAGCGATCTCCCGATCGTGGGCGGCGCGCAGGATCGTGTAGAGCTCGTCTTGCTCGTCCTCGGAGTCTTCGGCGCCCTCACGCTCGAGAAAGCGCACGAGCGGCTCGCAGTCGTCGTAGTCGGAGACGGTTGCGGGCAGCGCAGTGTCCGGCCAGCCGACGCACTCGTTGGCATACTCTTGCTTTTCGTCGACCAAGATCTCGACGTGCAGCTCGTGGAAGAGGATGTCCTCGTCGAGTGCCCCCAGGGTGATCTCGACCAGGTCGCCCTTGGGCAGCGCCTCGGTCAGTACCTCGAGCCACAGCCTCAGACTCCGCTCACCGAAATCGTCGATGGCGAGAGACGCGATCTTCTTCGGCGCGCGCTTCTTCTGCCCGCTCGCCGCGGTGCGCGCCTTCGCGATGGCTGCGTCGATACGCTCCTTCGCCGCGGGTACACGCGGGGCGAGCAGCGGCAGGACCTCGAACGCGCGCTGCTTGACGGCCCGAGCGCTCCGATCGTTGCCGTAGTCGATGGTCAGCCATTCGACGAGTCTATCCACTGCCGCGGTCGGGTCCGCGCCGCGCTCGAGCAGCAGCGTGACGACTTTCGGGTCGGCGGGTTCCGCCGAGCAGCAAGCGCTGAGAGAATTGCCCCACGAGTCGGTCGCGTTCGGGTCGGCCCCGGCATCGAGCAGGAACTTGCACACATCCAGGTGTTGCCGTTGCGCCCCGAGGTTGAGCGGCATATCGGGCGGCCTCCAGGCAAGATCGTCGGGCCCGTTGGGCTTGGAGGGAGGTGGGGTGACCGGTGCTCCCGCGTCGAGCAAAGCCTTACACACCGCGACCGATCCACTCTTGGCTCCGACCGCGAGCGCGTACGACAGCTGCGGCGCCGAATAGCCGTTCGGGCCCGCCTTCGCGAGAAACGACTTCACGCGTGCGAGGTCACCCGCGGCCGCCCCCATCACGAGCTCGTCCCAAAGCTTCTGTGAAGCTCCCATCGCGTCCTCCCGCGGTGTCTCTGCGTGAGGTGGCACCGCCGCCGGACAGTACCCAAGCACAGCGTAGTGGTCAACGCGTCCACGGAGGTGTCGTCGTCGCCGGAACGCGCGACAGTCCGTCGCGCGCTCGAGGCGCCCCGGCTTCCCCGCCAGCCCCGCGGGCCTCTTCTTCGTCGGTTCCGGTGCGACAACCGGAGCGACAGGCTCCCATGTCGGCACTACCCGCCCCTCACCTTCGCGTGTGGGGCAGGCGCTCCGTCACCGTGAGGCTCGGCGCCTGCGTAGCCGTATCGGGTGCCTGCGACCGACGTCGCTGGAAGCGCGCTGCCGCTGCTCGTGAACGCAGCGCCCACGGCCGCGGCCTGCCCGCCTTCGTCGAACGCGAGCTGCGCGCTTACGTGGATTGCGGAGTCCTGGCCCGAGGTTTCGGGCGAGTTCGCTGCCCCGCCTGTGGTTTCGAGCGGCTCGTCGCCTTCTCCTGCAAGGCCTCGATCTGCCCCTCTTGCGCCACCCGGCGCATGGAGGACCGCGCCGACCACCTCGTCCGCAACGTCCTGCCGGCGGTTCCGGTGCGGCAATGGGTGCTCTCCTTCCCGCGCCGGGTGCGCTTCCTCGCTGCGCGGCGCCTGGCCCTCGCCTCCCGAGGGCGTGCGCTACGTCGCGGTGACCGGACCCGGCGGTGCTCCCATCGTCTCCGCCGGTACGCCGGCTGTGGCGTCGTCGTGGTCGCCGGCCGATGCGGGGCCCGGGCCGCGGCTCGAGCTCGGCCCCGGGGCGCGGGCCCGGGCGACAGGCCCGTTCATCGGGCCGGGCCGAGGCGCCGGATGGCGCGCGCGTACCGGCGCGCCGCCGGATGAGCCGCTGCCATGGCAGGCGCTGGCCGACGCGCGCATCGTCATCGAGTTCGAGCCGCTCGCGCTACAGCAGCTGTCGGCGCATGCCCTCGCGACCATGGTCATCGGCGGCTGCGCCGCGCTGGTCCTCCTCGCGGTCCACCTGGGGCCCTCGTTCTTCGTCGATCAACAGAGCCTGAAGCTCGCGAACGGCGACCGGGTGGAGGTGAAGGGATCGCGCATCTTGCTGGACGGCACGCCCACCCTGATCGCTCAGGAGATCACGCGAGGTGACGAGTCGATGGTGCTGCGTGACGCGAACGGGTTCCCGCTCTGGGCAGGGTAGGCGAGGCCACCGCATGTGCGGTTCCTCGTCACCGCTCGAAGTGCTCGCCGCACCTCGTTTGGCGCGAGGTCTCTTCGGCTGGGACCCGTGCGCCGCGAAGCCCCCGCCAAGCGTTCAGCGGACAACCTGGATACGCGCCCCGTCTTCCACCTGATCGCTCGGATGCAGGATGACGAGCTGTCCTGGAACGATGCCGTCCGTGATCTCGGTCGCATCGCTGCTTGTCGCGCCAGTGCGGATGATCCGTGGGGTGCGCTCGCATCGGTCTCGGGCGTGCAGGGCATCGCAGTGGCGGGATGGGCCGACGACGAGCGCCGCGCAATGCGGCATGCGGAGGCTCTGCTGTCTCGCGTTGTCGCGGCCGGTCAGCGCCCTCCTCGCGCACGGTTGGAGTGGGGCACCCCCGCTCAGGTGTTCATGGACGTGGCGAGAGAGCTGGGTGCCGACCTCGTCGTGGTCGGCAGCGGCGACCGCTCGAGTGAAGTCGGACCGGTCGCCGAGCTCGTCGCCCTGACGGCGCCTGTTCTAGTGGTGAAGTGCCCGATAGGCGCTCACCGCGAGCTCGGCCCGTTCGGACCGGATGCTCCGCGATGAATACCCTGGGACGTGGCCTTGCCAAAAGGAAGGAGGCCATCGCCCGGCGTGTCGGGTACAGTGCGAGCACTTACTGGAGTCACCGTGAGACGCTTGAAAGCTGTCAAGGTCAGCTCGTCCTCCTTGCAAGCAGCGCCAGGCAAGGTGTCGTCGTTGGGAGTCGTCCTCGATTTCCTGCGCTTGCTCTGGGCAGTTGACCATGGGCTGAACAGCATCTCCAAGCGCATGAAGCAGACCATGGGCGTGACAGGCCAGCAGCGCTTGGTGGTGAAGCTCGTGGGCCGGCGCCCCGGGATCTCGGCAGGAGCCCTTGCGGAGATCCTCCACGTCCATCCGAGCACTCTCACCGGTGTGCTGCGCCGGCTCGTCGAGCGGGGAGCCGTGGAACGTACGCAGGATCCTGCGGACACGCGCCGCGCGCTCTTCCGGCTCACGCGAAAGGGGCGCGAGCTGGATGCCATACGGACCGGGACGGTCGAGGCTCGTGTACGCAGTGCGCTCTCCTCGATGTCCGCGGAAGATCTCGTCGTAGCGTCGAGCGTCCTTTCTCGCCTCGCCCACGCGCTGTCCCCGGACAAGCTCTGAATATGACGCGCTCTTTTCGCCGGGGGTCGGTCGTGGTCATCCACCTCCCCCGCGCTGCAGGACGTCGACCAGCCTCCAGGAGAGGCGATCCCGCTGCCGCAGCCGCGCAGCGTCGACGAGCATCCGCCCGGCCCATCGATAGATGTTGAACTCGCTTATCAGGGTTCGCATCGAACGCATGCGTTCCCCCTGCTCGTGTCCGGACATGGTGAGGGCAGCCGCGAGCGCGGAGCTCGCCTCCTCCAGGTCGTAAGGGTTCACGACCAGCGCCTCGGTCAGCTCTCGCGCCGCGCCGGTGAACCTGCTCAGGACCAGTACTCCCCGCTCGTCATCGCGCGCCGCGACGAACTCCTTCGCGACGAGATTCATCCCATCGTGGAGGCTGCTCACGTAGCAGAGGTCCGCGGCTCGGTAAAATCGGTAGATGGCGGGCGGCTCGTGGTGCTCGCGCAGGAGGACGATCGGGCGGTACCCAGGCGCTGCGAAGCGCTCGTTGATGCGAGCGGCGAGCGCTTCGACACTCTCGTTCAACTGGCGATAGCGCTCGATGGCTGTCCGGCTCGGAGCCGCGATCTGCGCGAAGACGAAGCGCCCGCGGAACTGCGGGCACCGCTCCAGGAGGCGATCCACCGCGAGGAGTCGCTCCTCGATGCCCTTGGTGTAGTCGAGGCGATCCACGCCGATCCCCAAGAGCGCAGAAGGAGGAAGACCCAGGCTGCGCCACACATCCGCCCGACACTCATCGACCGGTGGCGTTCCCTGCGCCCAGCGGTTCGGCCAATCGACGGAGATGGGGTAGGACCGGACCAGTGTGGGCCGCCCATCGAGGATGATGGCTTGCTGCTCGCGGTCGATGCGCGCCTCGAGATAGCGGTCAACCGCGTCGACGAAGTGGTTGCAATGGTACTGGGTGTGGAACCCAAGAATGCTGCTCCCGAGGAGGCCGTGCAGGATCTCGGGGTACCAGGGGCAGATGCCGAACTGCTCCGAGTTGGGCCACGGGATGTGCCAGAATGTGATGACCGTCGCGCGCGGCAGCCGTTGCCGGAGCATGCGTGGCAGGAGCGCGAAGTGATAGTCCTGCACCATGACAATGGGATCGTCGCTATTGGCTTCAGCGCAGACAGCATCGGCGAACTTGCGGTTGACTTGCTGGTAGACTTCCCAGTCCTGCGCACGGAAGGTCGGGCGCGTATGCACGACGTGACAAAGCGGCCACAGCCCCTCGTTCGAGAACCCGTAGTAGTAGCCCTTCTCCTCCTCGGCAGACAGCCATACGCGCCGGAGCGTGTACGACTCCTCGCCAGGGGGAACGCGCACACGTCCTTGGCGGTCGCAGACTTCCCTGTCCGCGGGGCCGCTGCCGTGCCCGATCCAGACGCCGGAGCAGGCGCGCATCACAGGCTCGAGCGCGGTCACGAGCCCGCTCGCGGGGTGCCGGACGACGATGGACCCATCTTGGGCGCGCGAGTGGATATAGGGTTCCCGATTCGCTACCAGGATGACACCTTCGCCCTCGAGGTGCCGAGTCAGCGCCTGCCTCAAGCGTTCTGGTGACCATTGCCCCGTCGAGCCGGCGGACTGCTCGGAGGCCAGGCGGTTCGCGAGTTCGCGCACGTCGCGGAGGATGGGCTGAAACTCGCGGCGGCCGGATGTGCCGCTCAGCAGCCGCCGCAGTTCCGTGGTCCAGTTTCGCCACGAGAAGCGCTCGACGAGGACCGTGACGATGGCGGCAGCGAGAGCGACGATCGCTATAGCGCCCAAGAGGAAGCGGCGCGTCGCCGCCTCGCGCCGATCGACGAAGCTCACGTCATGGACGAGGAGGACGTATCCGAGCGGCTCGCCGCCATCAAGGACGGGAATGGCGTTCATCTGAAGGCGCGCCCCGTCGAGGAGCAGCGACTCGTCGAGGGCGGCTGGAGCGACGTCGGGGCGCGCCCGGCTCGCGTGTGCCCGCACGATGTCGCAGCCGAGCCGCGCCGGATAGCCGGGGGTCGCAGCGACTCGATCCCCGAAGAGCGTGCAAGCGGCCGTGGCCATGACACGCTCGTCGACGGCGATCTCCTTGAGGACGCGGGCGATCCCGGCTGGATTCGAGCTCCGCCAGTGCAAGGCGAGCGCCTCGCGCGCTCCGCTGACGGCGAGCTGTGCGCGCATCGTCACGTCCTTGTCGAACCAGCGACGACTCGTGGTGCTGATGAAGATCGACGCGCCCCAGGCGAGCGCGCCGAGGAAGAGCAGGAGGGGTAGGAGGAAGCGTAGCGCTTGCCGCAAGGAGTCGATTCCGATGATCTAGTCTCTTAGAAGAAGATCAAGCATATCGCCCACTCGTTGTCGCACCAACGCCCGCCCGTACTTCGGTGGGCCTCGACACTCTCCTCGTCCTCCACGCCTGGTCTTCTCTGGATCTCAACACCTGCGAGCCTCTCTCCTGTGGCGCTTCCCTGCCGCACGTGAGGCTCCCACCCTTCGGCTTGGTGGGTGGTGCTGTGGTTCAACGGAGATTCACGATGTTCCAGGTGTTCATGATATTTTGAGCTGCAAGCTATGTCCAGATCGCGCGCCCCGCCGCGGAAGGCCAGTGCGTTTCACCAGGAGAGCAAATCACTGTCAGCCGCTGATCGCGGAGGTCGCATGCCGCACGCAGCCAGCCAGCGGGCCACGACCCTTGCGCGAGGGATGGAGCCTCGCGGAGTCCATTCCCCGAGGACGCCATGTCGGAACGTATGAGGGAGGCTTTCCTCGAATTCCTCTCACGCGTGCTTGCTGCCGTGGCCGCAAGACTTCCGGCGCTCCTTGCGGCGCTCCTTATCCTCTTCTTCGCGGCCCTCGTGGCGTCTGTCGTTCGAGGGATAGTCCGGCACCTATGTGGTCGCATCGCCCTCGACCGCGGCGCGCATGAATGGGGATTCGCGGCCTCGCCCGCTGGCGAGGCCAGATCGGCGGCGCCATCGGCGGGCTCGTGGGGAGGTACCTCCCGACGAGCCGACGAGAGCGCCGGGTCCTGATCGTGGCGGGGATCGCGGCCGGGATGGCGGCCGTGTTCCGGACCCCGCTCGGAGCCGCCTTGCTCGCGACCGAGATGCTGTACCGGGACGACTTCGAGGCCGACGCGCTGGTTCCAGCCATCCTCGCCAGCGTGATCGCCTATTCCGTGGTCATCTCTGTGTTCGGCGAGACGACGCTCTTCGGCTACCCGCCCCGGTTTCCATTCGTGCCCGCGCACCTCCCCCTCTACGCCGTCCTCGCGCTGGTGGTCGCGCCGGCGGGGATCCTGTTCCTGAGATGCCTCAGGCAGGTGCAGCGGGTGAGCGCGCGCCTGCCCATGCCAATCTGGGTGCGCCCAGCCGCCGGGGGGCTCCTCATGGGAGGAGTCGGCACCGCCATCGTGCTCGCGATGCCGCACTTGGGCGTGAGCCCACGCCTGGGCGTGTTCGGCGGCGGCTACGGCCTCATCCAGGTCGCCCTCAAGGGGGGCGCGGGCCTCCCCGGCGGATGGTCGCTCGTCCTGCTCCTCGTGCTGCTCTGCGGCGCGAAGCTCGTGGCCTCCACGTTGACCATCGGCTCCGGAGGGGCGGCAGGCGACTTCAGCGATCACGGTTCGCGAGATGCTCGCGCTGGCGCGAGAGGCGCGGCTCCAGAAGGTGCTGCCCGTCCTCGGCGGTGACGGAAACCCGCGAGGGCTCGTGGATCTGGCGATGCTACATCTGCTGGCGGCCGACAACCTCGGCTGGGCCAACGCCCATGACGTGATGATACGGTTCACCTTCGTCGAGCCGGGCGCCACGCTCGCGGCCGTGAGCCGCCGCCTGCTCGAGGTGGGCCTCTCGCAGCTCCCCGTGGTGGAGAAGGGGGAGGTCGTTGGCTATGTGGGCGAGACGGAGCTTGCTCGCGCCCACGCCCTGCTCAGCGCTGGTGCAGGCGCTGTCGCATGAGGCGTGAATCGTCAACCGCGTGGAGCGCTGCTCGGAAATGCGGCGCCAGCGTGACACGGGACCGGGCACAAATCTTTGGCCCGGCTGAATTCCCCTGAAGGGCGTGACTCTCATCCGGCATCCCAGCTGCATGGGGCTCGGCCGGCACGTTGGCCGGGACCCGTGACCTGCCTCGACCATACCGGTCGGGCGTCGCCCACTCATGGAGATACTATCGATGACAGCGCCTTTCCCCCTCGCCATGCTCGGCCGCCTCGCCGCCACCGGCGCACTCCTCCTTGTCGCGCATCCCGCGCTCGCCGAGGAGGCGGCGGCCGCCGCCCCCGTCTTCACGAAGGAGATGGCCGACGCCATCGCGAGCCAGAAAGTGTCCCTCGACACCATCTGGGTGATGATCGCCGCGTTCCTCGTGTTCTTCATGAATCTCGGGTTCGCACTGGTCGAATCCGGCTTCTGCCGCGCGAAGAACACCGTCAACATCCTCTTCAAGAACTTCGTCGTATTCGCGGTTTCCTCGATCGCGTTCCTCGTCCTCGGCTTCGGCGTGATGTTCGGCGACGGGAACCCGCTCTTCGGGACGAGCGGCCTGTTCTTCGCCTCGGGCGCAGACAACAGCCCGGCTATGGCCCAGACATACCGAGGCGTCTACTCGGCGCTCAACTGGACCGGCGTCCCGTTCTGGGCGAAGTTCTTCTTCCAGCTCGTCTTCGCTGGCACCGCCGCCACGATCGTCTCAGGGGCGGTCGCTGAGCGCATCAAGTTCAAGGCCTTCATCATCTTCACGCTCTTCCTCGTCGGCGTGATCTACCCCGTCGCCGGCCATCTGATCTGGGGCGGCGGCTGGCTGGCCTCGAAGGGCTTCCTCGACTTCGCCGGATCCACCGTCGTCCACTCGGTCGGCGGGTGGGCGGCCCTCGCCGGCATCCTCGTGCTCGGCCCACGCATCGGAAAGTTCGGCCCCGGGAAGAAGATCAACGTCATCCCGGGCCACAACATGACCTCGGCCGCGGTCGGGGTGTTCGTCCTGTGGTTCGGCTGGTTCGGGTTCAACCCCGGCTCGACCATGGCGGCGGATGGCGCTTCCATCGCCCACATCGCCACCACCACCAACATCGCGGCGGCCGCCGGCACCATCTCGTCGATGATCGCGGCCTGGATCTTCTTCAAGAAGCCGGACCTCGGCCTCACGCTCAACGGCTGCCTCGCGGGTCTCGTCGCGATCACCGCGCCGTGCGCCTTCGTCAGTGTCGCGAGCTCGGTCGTGATCGGCTGTGTCGCCGGCGTGCTCGTGGTCGGGGCGGTGGTCTTGTTCGATAGGATCAGGATCGACGACCCGGTCGGCGCGACCGCAGTCCACCTCGCGAACGGCGTCTTCGGTACGATCGCGGTCGGCCTCTTCGCCGATCCGACCGTCGCACCATCCGCGGCGGTCGCGAAGCCGGGCCTCTTCCTCGGCGGCGGGATGCAGCAGCTCGGCCCGCAGCTCATCGGCGTCGCGCTGGTTGGCGGCATGGTGTTCGTCCTGTCGATCGCTTTCTGGCTCGCGACGAAACTCGCCACGGGCGGTATCCGCGTCACGGCCGAGGAGGAGATCGAGGGCCTCGACATCGGTGAGCACGGTAACTCGGCCTACCCCGAGTTCCAGGTCAAGTCGGGCGGCGTCTTCGCCAGCACCGGCTCGGGCCATGGGGCACCGCAGCCCACCTCGGCCAAGGTGGGCGCGACGTAGGACCCGCGGTGCGAGCGCCGCGCCTGGCCGCGGCGTCCAGGGCCATCACGCAGGCCATCACGCCCCAGAACGAATCTCCGCAGAACCCACCGGGGGCAGAGGAGGGGGCAGAGGTGTGCTTCTCCGTCTTCGGTGGCGGCTTCCGTCAGCGCAATCCCACCACCTTTCCTTCCTCGTCGAGGTCGATCGTCTCCGCTGCGGGATGCACAGGCAGGCCAGGCATGAGTTGCATCTCGCCCGCCACCGCTGTGACGAAGCCGGCTCCGGCAGACAGCCGGACCTCCCGTACCGGGAAGCGGTACCCACGCGGGGTCGCGCCGAGAAGTGGGTCGTGCGAGAGCGACAGGTGGCTCTTCGCGGTGCACACGGGAAGGCGGCCAAAGCCGAGCCGCTGGAGCTCGTCGCGCTGCGCTGCAGCTGCGTGCGTGTACTCGACGCTGGCGGCGCCGTAGATCTGCGTGGCGAGCGTCTCGATCTTCCCATCGAGCGGCATGTCGTCCGGGTAGAGCAAGCGAAAGCGGGCCGACCCGTCCCGCGCGACCTCGGCCACGGCTCGGGCAAGCTCGACAGCGCCCGCGCCGCCCTCGGTGTAGTGCGTCGCCACCAATGCCGCCCGAGCTCCGGCGGCCATGGCCTCCTCGCGCACGGCGGCGATCTCGGCCGGCGTGTCGGTGGGGAAGGCGTTCACCGCCACCACCACAGGCAGGCCGAAGCGCCGCACGATCTCGATGTGCCGCGAGAGGTTCTCGGCCCCGCGCCGCACCGCGGCCACGTCCTCGGACTCGGGTGCTCCTTCCGCGCCGCCATGGCGCTTGAGCGCGCGCACGGTGGCCACCATCACGGCGGCCGCGGGCTCGAGGCCGCTCTGGCGGCACTTCAGGTCGAAGAACTTCTCCGCCCCGAGCTCGGCGGCGAAACCGGCCTCGGTCACGACCACGTCGGCGAGACCGAGGGCGACGAGGTCGGCCGCGACCGAGCTCGGACCCTGCGAGACGTTACCGAAGGGTCCAGTGTGCACCAGCACCGGCGAGCCCTCCAGCGTCTGGAGCAGGTTCGGCTTCATCGCGTCCCTGAGCAGGACCGCCATCGGGCCGGCCGCGCGGATCTCCTCCATCACCGCCGGCATCCCGTCCTTCTTCCGGCCCAGCACGATGCGCCCGAGGCGGCGGCGCAGATCGGCCAGGTCCCGAGCCATGGACAGCGCGGCCATCACCTCGGAGGCGGCGGTGATGACGAAGCCGGTCTCGCGCACCGGGCCGTTGCTCCGTCCGCCGAGCCCCACCACGATGTCGCGCAGCACCCGATCGTTCACGTCGAGTGCCCGCGGCCACGAGACCGAGCCCGGCTCGATCCCGAGCGCGTTGCCGTGGTTGAGGTGGTTGTCC
>Ga0214473_10002562_pt1 | contig 22300 bp, 14 predicted proteins | sample RVTome_7_FD_203509 | JGI IMG/M metagenome (GOLD analysis project Ga0214473, IMG submission 203509) | Soil microbial communities from uranium-contaminated site in the Upper Colorado River Basin, Wyoming, United States - RVT98D197 | ecosystem: Environmental > Terrestrial > Soil > Contaminated >... | reverse complement strand
ATGGTAGTCATCCTCGTACCATCATGGCAAGCAGTTATTGCCGGATCGATTCTCTTTCTGTCATGGACTGCGATTTCCCTTCCGTCAACCATGGGCCTGGTATCGGAGGTCTTACCAAAAAATAAGCGTACCATGGGTGTGACTATTCACTCACTGGTTCGGCGCATACCCATGGCCCTGGGCCCCGTTGTCGGTGGCCTTTTTATTGGTATCTGGGGTGAACAGAAAGGTATACGGTACGCGTTTGTCTGTGCGTTGATACTCGCCATATTCTCAGCGATTGCACAACAGATTCTGATTGAAGATGAAGCATCGGATAAGAAAAAGAAAAATGCCGAAAAAAGCCCGTTAAAACTTATCGGGTTGATGAGTCCGGCATTGCGAAGGCTCCTGGTTGCCGATATTTTAATACGTTTTTGTGAACAGATCCCTGCAGCCTTTGTGGTTGTCTGGTGTATGAAAACAATTATGCATCCTGTTTCCGGTGTGCAGTTTGGTATCTTGTCAACAGTGGAAATGGTGACTGCAATACTGATTTATATACCTGTTGCTTATTTCGCCGACAAAGGATCCAAAAAGCCCTTTGTGGTGATGACCTTCGTGTTCTTCACGTTGTTTCCGCTGGTGCTGCTATTCAGCAGGTCCTTTATTCTGCTGATTCTCGCGTTTGTTGTTCGAGGTCTCAAGGAGTTTGGTGAACCCACACGCAAGGCACTCATAATGGATCTGGCGCCTGAAGACCGTAAAGCAGGGATGTTCGGTTTATACTACCTTCTGCGCGATGTCATTGTGACCGTTGCTGCGTTTGGGGGTGCATTCCTTTGGGAAATCAGTCCGGCTACCAACCTGCTCACCGCATTTGGATTCGGTATTCTCGGGACGTTGTGGTTCGCATTGTGCGGAAGCGATTTATCTGTCGAGCAGAGAAAGGCCAGACAGGCGCAGTTGACAGTGTAGCAGAAAGCTTGGCGGCCTCCAGGGAGCGCTTCTCGCCACTCTTGCCATTTTTCTCCCTTCGTTCATTTTCGTCGCTATTTCCAACCCACTGATTCCTCGCATAGGGAAATCGGCGTGGGTGAGTGGTTTGCTGGATGGCGTGAATGTAGCTTCGCTTGGATTGATGGCCGCCGTCACCTGGCAATTAGGCCGAGCTTCCCTGACAGGACCCCTTCCTATTTCCATTGCTCTCGGTTCTTTCATTTTGTTGATATGGTTCAAAGTCAGTTCGACATGGTTAATCGCAGGGGGGGCTCATCGGGTTGTTGAGCACTCTGTTGCGATGAAATCCTATCGTTGAAATTGGACTGAAATGATGCCGGACCTCAGGTATGTGTTCGTGCCCAAATCAATCGGCATAGGAATGGAGATATGCGTCCGCTGACCATTTGCCTGCCCCTACGATAAGCAGGAAGATCGACCCTGGAAACCGTCCTGCAAAGAGCGTTAATCGTCCTTTCGATCCGTTTGTCTGCCTTTGCGCACAGCAGAATCAATCGTAGGGTATTCGAGCTTGTTGCCCATCTCTGCGATTTTTCCCGGAGCAAAGTTAGGAAAGGGCATCTCGCCCTGTTCCCGCCACCCCTTGACGATCTCCATCGCTTCCTGACTTTTCTTTCTGTCAAAACCTGTATCCCGGCTTACATGCATCATCCAGGATGGGAAGGCTAAAGCACTACCACTTGCCTCCACTATGTCTACAATGCGCAGCAAAATGTCCTCTTGAACCTCGAGGAAGGACTCAAATGCGGTCTCCAAAACGTACGCAAACACTTCAAGCTCAAATGATGAATCCTTGAGCCCTGTGAAGCGAACCCGGGCAGACTCCGTCTCTACTTTGGGATGTCCGTAAAGCATCCTCCGTATCTCTGCAATGACGTAACGGAGCTGATCTGGCAAGGTTTCAGACCCCAGTTGCATCCGGTGATTGAGCAAAACCTTATCCCGCATGGTTAAGTTCTCCAGGCTCATGGTCGCAAGTTGGCCGTTTGGCACGAAGACGACTGTCCGGTTGAGTGTCCGCAGTCGTGTCGATCGTAGCCCGATATCTTCGACGACGCCCTGATAATCACCGACCCTGCAGAAGTCTCCAATGCGGATCGGCTGGTCCGAAATAATCGTGATGCCGCCAAACAAGTTCTCAAGAGTCTTCTGAGCGGCAAACGCAATGGCAATGCCGCCTATACCAAGACCAGTGAGCACTGCGGTGAAGTTGATCCCCGCACTATAGAAGATGATTACACCACCCACAAGCACGATCAGCCCCTTGGAGAGCTTGCTGATGAGACGCGTCATGGCGATTCGACCTGACGACACAGTCTCCTGTGGACGCTCTTTCATCCGACCGACAACAACGTCGACCAGACGGAGACAGAGCCAGGCTATGCCGATCGTGACAAGTGTTGTTTCCACCATGCTCCAAAACAGACGATCCGTCAGGGAGTACGAAAAAAAGGAGTAAATGCGAAAAGCAACGGCCAGGACCAAGAGGCGGATCGGGCCTCCCATTCGAGCAGCAAAGTATTCGGCTCCTCTCTTGGTGAACCGGTGAATGAGCACTCGGACCAAAGGAAGGAGAGCGCGAGATATGATCCAGGCGACCAGCAGCGAGAATGGAAGCCCCAGGATGAATGCAATCCAACGCCAGACTGGGTATCCGAGGAATCGGGTCTTGATCAGTGGTTTCGGGATGTAGGGTTCAGCCCAGTAATCGCCAAGCCCCTCGTAGATCTCGGGCACTTGTCTGAGGGTTTGGGACGAGAAGAGCCAGACCGGCGGATCGTTCCCCTTTTGCACGCGGTCGAGCACAATATCGTAGCTGCCGGACTCGGTCTTGACATCACCAATTTTTTCACGGTTTGCCGGAAGCAAGTCATCAAGATCCCCCTCCGGTTTCCTGCTCAGCTTGGGCAGGCTGGCGAATAATCCCCGGTCCAGGATGAACTGGAGATTGCGGGCGAGCTGCTCGGCACGTTTTGGTGACTGCTTGGTGTCAAGATACTCCACAGCGCGCTCGTAGTCTTCCCTCTCAACGGCCTTCATGAAACCAAAGACGGTACCCTGAGGCGTGCTGCGACCCAAGGGATCGTCAAGAACTGCTTCTTGCGTGGAAGTCTGTCCCCCCTGAATTGAAGTTGGAAGCGGCCCTGACTTCTCAGCTGAGTACCCAGCCTCTGTGGAGAGTGCTAAAATCAAAAGTCCGACTCGTAATGCTGTTTTAACCATGGCGGTCTTCCTTTCTAAGCTTGCACGTCATGCCCCCAGACTGAGGTTATGGGGCGTGTCATATCACTCCACTCATTGAACTGAGTCAGAGAAGTATTTCCGGTTCGGCGGCTCGCAGATGGTTGCTGACCACTTTTGATGCCTCTATTCACCTTATTTTACTGCAAAGCAATGAAGCAAACCGTGAGATCCGCAACCAGTTCGGCAAACCTCAGTTGTTTTTTGAACCCTTCCTGTAAAGTCTTGGGCGATTCAGTCATCGGTCATTACCACTGCCTCAAACGGGTTTAGGTTGGCTCGGGAAACGATCTCCTGCTACCGAGGCAAAATATCGGGTTTCCATATTTTTACCATTTTATTTACTGTGGTGTAAAGCAAAGAGGGAACAGATGATTGGCTTCATTCAATCGTTAAAACGCTGGGCAAAGTATCTTGCCAATACAACTCATCGAAAAGAATAAGGAAATCTCTATATTTGATCTTCAAACCGGCATAGCAGCTATTCACACCCCCGGACCGCTCCTTTTTATTGAATCCGACCACCCCTAATTGGGTGGACGAAATGTGAACCGCCAGAAAGCCCGTGAGTAAGTTGGCTGAGGAGTTCAGGTCATTACTGGAGACCCTATTCAAGAATCGAAGATTACGAGTTGAAAGGAAGCACAGAGAAGGCTTCAGGCAAAAGAAGGCAGAGCCATTTCTGACCCTATCTTTGGTCTTCGACAATTGAATATGCCGATTGACTTCTTAAACTTCTTTCGTAGCTATGAAAGAGGGATTCTACGCGCTTTAAATCCTTGTTGAATAATGCGGCTATCCTACATACTACAGCGACATATATACCCCATCCCCCTCCTGCCCTCCCCCTTGAAAGGGGAGGGATTGGAAAAACTTCCATGATAGTGAGAAAAACCCATAGAATCTCCCCCATGTAGGGAAAAAACCCCATAAAATTCCCTCCCCTTCAGGGGGAGGGTTAGGGTGGGGGTGGGGTTCTTGATGATCTGTCGCTGTAGTTCTAATGTTTTCTTGATAAAGGTATCCTCATGATCTACAATACCGGGTATGAAGCCCGAGGGATGGAGCAAATGCGGTTCGTGTATGAATGAGCATGGGGTCGTAAATGAATTTTAACGTTTTCGTAAAGAGGCAAATTATATCCTCAGAAACAGAAAGGAGGGCAAAGATGAAAAGAGTGTATGGGTTGGTAGGAGTTGGGTTTATCGTTTTATGCGTGTTCGCTATCCAAGGATGCGTGGTTAGAGAGACTTACCCCCCACCATCCGGTCAAACCTTTCACCATGGACAGCTGCGGGTAAATGAATTGGCGATGTCCCCTGATCCGGCCAGGGAGGGCCAGAAGATTAGGTTCTCTATGCTGATGGTGAACAATTCCTCTTACTCCAGAAGGGTCAGTATTGCGATACGCGATGGTGATGAATTAGTAAGCGAGGTCTCTGATATATCGATTCGTTCCGGTGCCAACCAAATCAGATTTCCTTACACCGGTTACCGATTCAGCCGGCAAGATCATTGTTTCGTCGTTTTAGTCAATATCGAGGGGAATTATAAGCCAGTGGACCTTGCCAGGAGATTCTGCACTCAGCGGACCAATCGGGGGTGGACTCTGTCGGGGAACTGATAGGCAAATAAGATTAAACGGAAGAATGAAGCATAATCTTATTGCGGGGTCTAAAAGACCTATGTCCACACAATTTGTTAGTTAAGTTCTTATTTTTTCCCTTTGCGGTCAGCCCCCTTTGAGAGGGCAGCATGAAACCTCCACACATTTGAGGCATAAGAAATGGCATAAGAAATGTCTTGACAAATGGGTCGCAGGACAGTAATTTAATAGAAAAAATTGGGTTGATCGAGATAGGATGGATTCAGTATTTAGTTAAAAAACTGTACTTTGAATTCTTGCATGGGCTAATTGTAAATTGGGTATTTGCTCAGGTCTCTTGTTTAGAACGCTACTCAACTCTTGACAAGAGTTCAACCCCGCTTAGGAAGGAGGAAGGTTATGACTGGTCAAAAGTTAGAAATCCTTTTCTGGCAAGGTCATCCTCCTAGTCATGGTGGACATCCCGGATTTAACCCCCGGACTGAAAAGGCAAGGGGAATGATTATCGAGCGCGATGCCGCTGTCACGATGCGTGATGGCGTAAAGATTTACACTGATATCTTTCGCCCCGAGAAAGAGGGGAAATACCCCGTTCTTGTTTCTTGGGGTCCTTATGGTAAACATGGTAGACCCTATCCACCGAACTCCGACGTGAGGCACGATCTTTCTAAGTATACCGCCTTTGAAGGGGCTGACCCTGTTTATTGGTGTGCGAACGACTATGTGATTATCAACCCAGATCCACGTGGCGCCTATTATTCTGAAGGTGATCTAACGTTCATGAGTCCTCAAGAAGCGCAGGATTGTTATGATCTGATTGAATGGGCCGGTGTCCAAAAATGGAGTAACGGGAAAGTCGGCATGTACGGTGTCTCCTATCTAGCTTGGACTCAGTGGAGAGTCGCATCACTCAATCCACCCCATCTGGCAGCGATTAATCCTTGGGAGGGAGTAAGCGATTTTTACCGCGAGTTTTGCTTCCACGGAGGCATCCCAGAGACGGTATTTACGACAAGGTTACGGAATGACGGGTGGTGCCGTACGACGACAAGAATAGAAGATTTCGTAGGAATGGCTCTGAGGCATCCACTGTTTGATGACTACTGGGCAAGCAAGAACGCTGATCTATCAAAGATAACGGTGCCGGCGTTTGTCGTGGCGAGCTGGACAGACCATGGCTTGCATACGCGTGGGACGCTCGAAGGCTTCAAGAAGATCGCTTCAAAGGACAAGTGGCTCCTGGTCCACGGGCGAAAGAAGTGGTCTTTTTTTCACGACCAAGAAAGCGTGGAAAAACAGAGACAGTTTTTTGACAAGTTCTTAAAAGGTATCGATAGCGAAGTAAAAAATTGGCCTCGGGTCATGTTGGAAGTGAGGCGCCGATATGGTGCAGGTAGTTTCCGAAGCGAAAATGAGTGGCCACTCGCCCGAACTCAGTATACAAAGCTATTCTTGAACGCGAGTGACGGAAAAATGAGCACATCACCGTTTGAGAAGGAAGCCCAAGCTCGCTATAATGCTGGCGATTATGGGGATAAAAGACAAAACGCCCAGTTTGAATTCGAGTTTGATAAAACGACCGAGCTAACAGGACATATGAAACTAAGATTATGGGTGGAGACGTTAGGGAGTGATGACATGGATTCGTTTATAGCGATACACAAAATCGATCGTTTAGGGAAAACTGTCCCATTCGCATTCTGTTGGGTCCATGAAGATGGCCCGGTCGCTCTTGGCTGGCTTAGAGTTTCCCATCGGGAACTTGATGAGGAGCGGTCAACACCTTATCAGCCCTTCCTTAAGCACCGAAAAGAAATAAAACTCAAACCAGGAGAAGTCGTTCCAGTTGAGATCGAAATCTGGCCTTCAAGTACCCTGTTCGAACGAGGTGAGAAGCTTCGGGTTATTGTGGCAGGCAGTGATCTTTGTATGTACCCCGGTCAGATCGCCACGTATGGGCATTTCTCAACTGTAAACCGGGGCGAGCATGTAATTGATACAGGCGGCAAGTACGATTCTCATCTTCTTGTACCAGTCATTCCTGCTGGTTGAACCTGTATTGTCATCGATAAACACGAATCGCGATTTTGACAGTGCATGTTTCGACCGGGGTTAAGGGTGGACCGTGGCTTGCATACTTTCCAGAGCGACCAGGCGCCTATCCATTGGCTCAACCGATCTTACCAAGCGACGTATATATCAGTGGAAGTTGCCTGGGGCTCTATTTGAATAGAGCCCCAGGAATAATAGTTATTTCCGCTAATATAGATGGCGACATGGCCAGATGCCCAGTCTTACCGCCTTACCTTCCTGCATCTGGTCAACACCTACCGCATCAACGCCCTCGACTTTACCCGGACCATAGGTCAGGGGTGTACTGGTCATGCCGCCGGTGCCAAGGTTTTTAATCTTGTAGAAGCCATGATCCAGGACTGCACCCGGCGTCAGCTTTTCAAAGGGGACCTCTTTTAAGGCAAGTCTTAACGCCTCAACCTGGGTCATGACCTCAGCCATGCCTGAAAAATACGAGCCGTCGCTAACCCATTTGTCGGGGTGATACTTCTTCTGCAGTTCTGTAGAGAACTTTACCCCGGGTAGGTCTCGACCCCAAGTAGGTTGGCTACCGGCAATGAGAACACCATCACCCAGCTTACCCATGTCCCTTTCGAACATCGCAGCGGGACATGCTCCGCCAAAGCCAAATACGATCTTATACCCAAGATGGGGTCCCATACCCAGCCTGACCGCCTCCTTTATGGTTGGCTGCGCACCGGGGTTAATCATAATACCGAGGGCAAGATCAACCTTGTTTTGCTTGAGCCACATAAGCTGGGTGGTGGGTGGAGAGGTAGGTACCAGAGGCACATACTGGCTGCCAGCAAGTTCATATCCCACCTTCTTGAGATACGCCTCCATCTCAGGAATCTCAATCGACTTACCCATGGCGTTATCGGCAGTAAGGTAGGCAACCCTCGGTTTTCTTGTTTCCTTCCATTTCTCTTTCAACCAATCTGCGATGGCTGCCAAACTATCGCTATAAATAGGGTAATGGGTAAAGATGGTTTGTGGCGGCTTCAGGAGATAGGGCCCACTAGCGAAGCTAACGGCACCCATACGGTCCTCATTCAGCCTGTCCTTCAGTGCCAGCGCCTGCGGCGACCCAGATACCTTGAAGACCAATATCCCTTTGGCCTTAAGCTCCTCATAGATAGAGAGCGCCTTAGCCGGTTTGAGCTCATCATCTCGCCACAGCACCTCTAAGGTTATGTCAGGGGGGAATTTCTCGTCTCGCCACGGAGCCAAACGCTTGGTCTCATTTACATATTTAGCATAGTCCTGAAAAGCAGCCAGAACCGCCGCGACATTCTCAGCGTAGGCGCCGGTTAGCGCCATGCTGCCACCGATGGTTAATGTTTTTGCAGCCTTAACGCTTGTAGGAAATAGCGATGTGGCAACCAACATAATGATCACAGAAGTTACAAAGGCCAATCTAATTTTAGCCATTTCTCTTCTCCTCCTTTCCATTCTTGATTTAAATATACCATAAGTTATGGCATTTTTCTAACCTTGATCGCCTCCCTTTCTTTCTCGCCGGTCTGTTGAGTTGGCGTCAGCCGGTCTATTGGGGAAGGCCTTCATGAGCGAGCTTTCTCCTACTGTTTGCGCAGACCTATTCTAATGGCGATCTCCAGGACCTGCTTGTACTCCTCTGCCCACATCTTCTTGAACTCCATGGGCGGCTTGTATTCAGTCAGATTTCCCATGGGATCGATCTTGGATTTCGAATTCTTGACCGCCTTCTCAATGGCAGGAACCAGGACCTTCTTCACGTCTTCCGGAATTCCGGCGGGGGCGAAAATACCGAACCAGCTCGTCAGCAGACCCTGTTTGTAGCCGAATTCAGTAATCGTCGGGACATCGGGCAAGTCGGACATCTTGGTGGTGATGAGGAGAAACCTCAGTTTTCCTGCATCCACATGAGGTTTAAGCTTCTGGATGTTATCGCAGGTGGCTTCCACGTGTCCTCCCAAAACGGCGGTGACCACGGATTCCCCTCCCTTAAAAGGGACATGGGTCAGCTGAGCACCGGTGATTGCCTGAATCATCTCCACGGCGAAGTGGGGGCCGGAGGCAACACCCGTTGTGCTGACCCGGATCTTCCCGGGATTCTTCTTTGCATAGTCAACGAACTCCGGGAAGTTTTTCCAGGGGGAATCGGACCTCACAGTAATCGTGTTTGGAAAGTAATAATAGAGTCCTAAGAACTCCAGATCCTTGGCCGGGTCGTATTGAACAGACTCGGGACTGGTAATGGGAGCATAGGTCAAGGCCGAAGTGCCGGTAATGAGAATCGTATAACCATCTTTTCTTGCCCGGATGGCGGCATCGGTACCCAACACAGTCGCTGCCCCGGGTTTGTTGACCACAACAATTGTTGTTCCGAGAACCTTCTCAAGTTCCGTTGCCAGTATTCTGGCCGAAACATCCATCGTGGCCCCTGCCACGTTCGAAACAATGAACTGGATGGGCCGGTCAGGATAACGCTCCGCACAAAACCCAGAGGACGTGAGGGAACCCAACGTCAAAATGAAAAAAAGAACAAAAAAGAAGAGATGTTTTGTTTTCACAGTCTTTACCTCCTTTTCTATTTTATGAGCAATTCAGCCGATCCTTGAAGGGGTAAGTTTTCCTTCTTACGCAGGCCTATCTGAGTGGCAGCCTATCGATGTGGCAACCCTGAGTTTTACAGGTACTTCTTGGCATAGCCGATGGATGATAAGAACTTCAGTTTAAGGTATCAGACCGTTGATTCGAATTATGATATTGTAACAAAATGCGTCGTTCCCGACAAATTACGCCCAAACATCATAACCAGGTGCAGTATGAAGCCTAGCCCTTATGCTTCGCCTTTCCCACTTTGGCTGGGTCTGCGACAAATCCATAGTGCCGCTCCAACTCTCCATAGGCCCGGTTCAACGTCGGATCATAGATGTCTGCTTTACCACCCCGGCCTTCGGATTATCCAGGACCCCCGAAGCGGGTATCCCCCAAAGAATTCGAAAGCCCTGCCAATTGGCCCCATTCTTCTTGACATTCAACCCCGTTTTTCATATATTCGACTCATTCTTGGTCAGGCCCTTATAATCGAGCTGGAGGGGACGTTGACGCTTGGGTGCACCATCTCTCCAACAACTTCTCCCGGTTCTCTGATGCGCGGTTCATGGTTCTGGTATTTACCCCCAAATGCCGCGCAGTCTCGGCCATGAAGGATCCCAACCTTCTGTCAAGAAGAAAGTGCTGAAAGCATCAACGTCTCTTCCTGCTTTATCCTAAGGAGGACCGAAATTAATGTGTGGAGTCTCGGGAATTGTGTCTCCTCCCACCAACGACCTACAGGATGCCATTTCAAGCATGGTTTCCGTGATGCATCACCGCGGGCCAGATGGGCAGGGCACGTTTATCGACCGAATCAGCGAAATGGTGGCGCTCGCCTTAGGACACAATCGTCTTGCCGTTATTGACGTGACAGAGAATGCGGCCCAGCCCATGAAGAGCCGGGACGGTCGCTTTGTGCTCATATATAACGGCGAGGTTTACAACTACAAGGAGGTCGCCCAGGATCTCGATCGACGAGATTTGCCGGACGGCTTCGGAGACACGGCTGTGGTGCTCGCGGCCCTGATCAAATGGGGACCACAGGCGCTGAGCCGGTTCAACGGGATGTGGGCTCTTCTGTTTTATGATATACAGGAAAAGACACTCCTTGTCTCGCGTGACCGTTTCGGTGTCAAGCCACTCTATTTCTACCGCGACGAGAAGTCGTTATACTTCGCCTCAGAGATTAAGGCGATATTGGCCGCCAGTGAGGCGCGAATGGCGGTTAACCCGGACGTGGCGGTTCCCTATCTCACCCGCGGATTGCTGAATCTTGGCGACGAAACGTTCTTCGCAAATATCCGACAGTTCGCCCCTGCCTCATACCAGTTGATCGATCTCCGGTCCCAACAAGGATTTCGGTATTCGCCAGTGCGTTTTTGGCATCACCCTTTTGAACAGGGACAGAAACCGTCGGCGGGTCGCGTGTCACCGGATGATGTCAGGGATTTATTTATTGACGCCGTCAAACTGCGGCTGAGGAGTGACGTTCCGATTGGTATGCTCCTATCGGGCGGCATTGACAGTTCTGCGATACTTGGGGGCATTGCCGCCCTTCAGGCGATGTCGGGGCTCACTATTTTCTCGGTCACGAGTGATGACCCAGCGGCGAACGAGGAGCCGTTCATCGACCAAATGGCAAGATATGTGGATCTGACGCCACTGAAAGTCAACGTGTCCCAGGAGCCGCTCGCGCTGCTGGATCGTTTGAGTGACGCGACCTGGTTCAACGATGAACCCGTGCTGGGCGGGATTGCAGGGATCGCATATCTGCGCCTGATCGAGGCTGCGCGCGCGCGAGGTATCAAGGTCCTGTTGAGCGGCCAGGGTGCCGATGAGCAGTTAGGGGGCTATCATAAATTCCTCTATTTCTGGCTGTTGACGCTGCTGAAGGCGAACCGGTACGTAGAGGCGCTTAAAATCTTATTCCAGTCCGCATGGCAAAGCAGCACGCTTTATGAGTTTCGGCTGGGCGAAGCCATGAGATACATCGGCAGACGGCGTCTAGCCTCGGCGACATTTATCGCTCCAGCATACCAGGAGCGGGATGATATTGACCTGGGACTGCAGGATTCGTATGAGAGAAGAGAGTGGATCGATTTGACGAGTACCTCCGTGCCGGCGCTCCTACATTGTGAAGATCGCATGTCGATGTCGCAATCGATTGAGGTGCGCGTTCCTTTTCTGGATTTCAGGCTTGTTGAACTTTTGGCTCGGGTTCACCCTTCGGAGAAATTTGACGGAGGCTGGACAAAGTCAATCTTCAGGAAAGCGATTTCGGGTCTGGTACCGAGAGAGATTCAGTACCGACGCGATAAGAAAGGATTTAGTGTTCCGGAAGACCATTGGATGAAAGGAGCGTTTAGATCCCGGACGATGAAGATGTTCCATTCTGAGATGATGGCGGAAGATCTTGGCTTGATCGACCGGAAATTACTACTGTGCTTATATGAGCGGTTCGTTGCCGGCCGTGGGTATCTCAATGGTAGACACTTCTGCCGCGTATATGCATTTGAGAGCTTCCTTCGGCGCTTTGCGACGAACATATCCGGGTGTGAATCCCAGTCGTCCTGAAATGATCTGACCAACGACTCACGATGCAAACAAAACTTGTTATCTTCTGTGATAAAGTGATCGAAGCGGGCTGGTTAGCAGGCATCGTCGTTGTTTCCCTTTTCTTCAATATCTATTCCCAGCGCAGCTTTGAGCCGGATAAGCTTCTATTGTTGCGTTCTATTGCATTCATGACGGCAGTTGTTTGGCTCATCCGCAGGCTCGAGAGTGGCGCTGTTCGCGACAATTCTCGTATTCAAACATTGCGGGGGACAAACCTGAGAGACTGGGTATTCGGTACGCCCCTCGTTCTTCCTGCTTTCCTGCTCGCCGGCGTTTATTTGGGAAGTACGCTTCTATCTGTGGCCCCAGCCATCAGCCTGTGGGGATCCCACACCCGCCTGCAGGGGACGTTCACCCTCTTGTCTTACCTTGCCCTCTTCTTCTCTTTATTGGGGGTGATGAGGAAGTGGGAACAATTAGACCTTCTGTGGAACGTCCTCATACTTACCAGCATTCCTGTCTCATCCTATGGCTTGTTGCAGCATTTCCATGTAGATCCTGTGCCTTGGAGCGGCGAAGGAGGAGCAAGTGTGTCTTTGAGGGTAGTTTCCACGATGGGCAATCCTATCTTTCTTGGAGCTTACCTCATCATGGTCTTGCCAATGACTCTGGCTCGAGTCATCGAAGGCCTCTCTATCTGGCTTCATCAGAGGCAAAGATCTATTTCAGTCATTGTATTTGTCTTCCTGTATAGCTCCGTGATCGGACTTCAACTGCTTTGTCTTCTATTTACGCAGAGTCGGGGGCCTTTGCTGGGATTATTCGGCGGAATTTACATGTTTATATTCATTAGCTTGCTTTATCTTTTTCGGAGAGAGGAAACTCAGGTTTTTTTAACTCTCGAAGACACCATCAAAGTCTGGGCCTTCACAATACTCAGCATCCCTGTGGGAGTGATTCCTGCCTACCTTTTCTTCATCATGTTAAAACGGGGTTTCCGTTGGCTATGGCTCAGTTGGATCGTTCATACGGTAATAGGACTTTTGGCCGTCTTGGCTCTGCTTTATGTTCCTCTCTCGTCCCTCCAGAAAACTCCCTACCTGGATCGCTTCCTCCAACTCTCTCATGCCCAAACCGGAAGCGTCAGGGTTCGCATGCTCATCTGGGAGGGAACAATAGAGTTGTTGAAATCCGACCGTCTAAGAGCACTCACTGGCTTTGGCCCAGAAACTCTCGAAACTGTTTATCCCCGTCATTATCCCCCCGAACTGAGTCATCATGGTCACCGCTTTGAATCGGTGGACCGATCACACAATGAGACGTTTGATATTTTGGTGACCACAGGCCTGTTCGGTCTTGGAGTTTACATATTCTTGACTGGAAGCATATTCTATTTTGGTTTGAAATGGCTTGGATTTCTAAAGACAAAACGAGAGCAGTACTTACTTCTTTCGCTGATGACCCTAGGGCTGATCACGGGAGTCGTTCTGCCCAAATGGATCGAAGGGACTTACAGACTTTCAGGGGCAGGGTTGCCTCTCGGGATGATCTCCGGGACTATCTTTTACTTAATGGTTTCTCCCTTCATTTCTCATACGAAAGGGGAAGGCTTCATTCCTGTAAAAAGGCCGTGGTTATTTATCGGATTATTCTCAGCCCTAATCGCTCACCTGATTGAGATCCAATTCGGTATTGCGGTGGCTGCGACCAGGTTGCATTTCTGGGTCTTTTTGGCGGTATTTGTCCTGTTGGGTCTGAACCGGATTGAACAACCGTCCCGAGAAGAAGCCGCCGAGAGGCCGACCCTGGAAGATTTCCCGTCTCGACGATTGAACATCGTGCTGGCAGGCTCGTTTATCATGGCCATTTTGTTGTTTACTCTGGGATTTGAGTTTATCCATAACCCAAACGCAGAGCAGAATTGGCTAAAGATCATCCGACAATCCCTGACGACCCTCGGAGTCCCAGGCGAATTCAAGTCCTCCACTGGGGTGCTTGCTCTGTTTCTGGTTACGTGGGCCATCGGCGGCTTCATTCTGCTCTCCGGGAGCGAAAGTCCAGAGATTAAGAAGACCGAAGGATGGATCTCGGGCTCAGGAATCTACATTTATGTAACCCTATTGGTCGTCGTGATCAGTTTTATCATCCATGCCCGTAATCTAAAATCGACCACGGACACTTTGAATATTATCGCTTATTATGCGACGGGGATCGGTGTTCTTACTCTTCTCGTCGCGTGGTCTCTTTTCCTGAACGTACCGGTACCCGATAAACGCTGCACCAAAATTGGCTTATGGATTTACCCGATCCTCGTATCGATTTCCGTTTACGCCATTTTTTCCATCAATATCGCTCCGCTCAAGGCCGATATCTACTTCAAACAGGCTAAGATAATGGAGGAGCACAAATCGAGCGACGGAGGCATTCAATTTTATCGACGTGCCGTTGCACTCGCACCCGATCAGGAAACTTACCCTGCAGAGCTTGGCCGAGCCATGATGATCAAAGCAGCAACGGCGAGTGATTCCAAAACAAAAAGCGTCCTTTTCGAAGAGGCTTTCAAATCACTGGATCGGGCGCGGCAGGTCAACCCGCTGAATTGGAAACACTATTCCCTTCTGGGCCACCTTTTCCATGCATGGGCAGAAACCGATTCCAGCCCTGAGGTACGAGCAGAAAGACTGAATCGGTCTCATTCCTATTATAAGCAGGCAATCCAGTACGCTCCGCGCGATGTCCCAACCTACCACTCGTGGGCGGCGGTCTTCTTAACTCAAGGAGACTTGATTGGCGCCGCGGAGAAACTCAACACCTCTTTATCCTTGGACCCTCGCTTCGGTACCACCTACTTCAACCTCGGTGCAATCTATTATTCTCAGGGCAAGCTTGAGGAGGCTGAAAAGGCTTATCGGCAGGCCATCACCTATGAACCAAACCTCTCGAAGGCCCATAGCGCCTTGGGTTACCTTGCCTTCAAAAGAGGCAATCTCGTAGAGGCTAAGGAGATCCTTCTTGAGTCTCTCGGGATGGATCCAGGTCAAGCCGCAGCGCGAAGCATCCTCGGACTGATCTATCTGAAGTCTGGTCAAATGGAAGAGGCGATAGGGCAAAACCTTGAGGTCCTTCGCCTTTTACCTGACGATCTAAGAAGCCACAGGAATCTCATGTTGATTTACCGCAAGATTGGACGAAGTGAAGAAGCCTTGATACATGCTCAAAAGGCTTTGGAATTATCGCCTGAAGAGGAGAGGCCCGAGGTCCAAAAATTTATTGATCGACTCAAGACGAAAAGGTCAACCGGTAGGCCGAAATGATCGAGGAAGAAACCAAATGCTGAAATATATGCTCATCTTTGTGAGCGCCCTGGCGATTGCAGCAGGAATCATCCCTTTCCTTAAGCGAGTGGCCGCTCGTTGGGGATTTATGGACAAGCCCGCGATCAGAAAACTTCATACTAAACCTATTCCTCTGCTTGGAGGGATTGCAATCTATCTGGGGTGTGTGATCGCCCTGCTTTTGTTCAATCGCTTTTATGTCCCCCAGGTCGTCAGCATCCTGATCGGTGCAACCGTCGTTTCCTTGCTGGGGCTGTGGGATGATCGTCGGGCGCTCAACCCCTTTTTGAAACTTGCTGGACAATGTTTGGCAGCGAGCATTCCGGTGCTCTCCGGTATTCAGGTCCAGTTTCTTCATCACCCGGTGCTCAACCTGGTTGTGACAGTCCTCTGGATCATCGGCATCACCAATGCAATGAACCTGCTGGACAACATGGATGGCCTCTCAGGGGGCGTGGCCATGGTGGCCTCCATCTTTTTCTTCCTGTTGGCGGTCATGAACGGGCAGGTTCTTGTCGCGAGTTTGGCGGCGGCCCTTCTCGGCTCCTGCATCGGGTTCCTCTATTACAATTTAAACCCTGCAACCATCTTCATGGGAGATTCGGGGAGCCTCTTTCTTGGCTTTATGCTCTCAATGGTCGGCATTAAACTACGCTTTCCCCATAATGTTGACTTCATCACCTGGATGATCCCGATCATCGTTCTCGGTCTTCCCATTTTTGACACGGCCCTGGTGGTCATTTCACGATTGCGACGAGGGTTAAACCCCTTTATCACTCCTGGCAAAGATCACCTTTCGCACCGCTTGGTTGCCCTGGGAACGACAAGACGCGAAGCGGTATTGATCCTTTATCTCATATGTTGTGGGCTCGGGGCAATCAGCATGTTCATTATGCATGCCAATGTATATGAAGCGTGGTTGGTGGGTGGATTGCTCTTTGCCTTTGCCGTCTATGCCGCGTGGCGACTGGAACGAGTGAAGGTCAGTGAAAAGAGAATGGACCAACCTGTGTTGAACCTATGAAACGGCTGCTCGAAGGACAATTCGAAAGACAAGTGGCGGCTACTTTCTTCGGTCAGTCGATCGGGGTGATTATATCCATTGCCAGTTCCGCGATCATTGCTCGTTGGCTAGGTCCCGAAGGAAAGGGGATTCTTGCGATCACGCTCCTCCTGCCCGGAGCCTTGGTGATCTTCTTGAACTTGGGTATCGGAGTTGCCAACGTATACTATATCGGTACTCGCCGCTTTGATGTTTCCACCCTCAGCAAAAATTCCGTAACCTTTGCTCTATTAACTTCTGCGCTTGGAACGGTTCTGATTGTCGGCTTTTTGGCGTTAGGATGGATCCAACCCTTTTTGCCGGGAGTTCCCGCTTGGCTGATCCTTATAGCAGCGGTGTTATTTCCTATCGGAATACTCGCAGGATATTTCAATACTATTCTGCAAGGCTTGCAGTCCATTATAACGTTGAACATAATTCATCTATCTCAGAGAGTTCTCACACTGATTTTCCTTTGTTTGTTCATTATTATTCTCAATTTAGGCATACTGGGCGCCTTAGTATCTCATTTAGGGACGGGCCTAGTTGGACTCATCGCCTTGACCGCCGTTGTGGGAAGGAAGGGAGGTATCTTCAAGCCAAGCTGGAATTCCAGAATCATGGGGTCTACGCTTTCATTTGGTCTAAAGGGGCAGATCGGTAACATACTTCAGTTTTTCAATTACCGCCTGGACCTTTTCATTCTGAATTACTTTTTAGGTCCGGATCATGTGGGGATTTACACGGTTTCAGTCGGGCTCGCCGAATTGCTATGGCATTTTCCGGATGCAGTGAGTTTTGTCCTTCTTTCTAAGGTCGCCAATACTAAGCCGGGATTACTGGACAGCTTCACTCCGCGAGTGCTCCGATCTACTCTGGGAGTCACAGCGGTGGGAGGAATTGGGCTGCTCATTCTGGGGAAGTCGATCATCTCAATCACTTATTCGCCGGTCTTCCTGGCTGCCTACATTCCCCTGGTGGCTTTAATACCCGGTGTAGTCCTCCTCGGAGGAGCGAAGGTACTTACAAGCAACATCGCGGGACGGGGCAGTCCTCAATATAACTCCATAACTTCTGGACTGGCATTGATCATCACGGTCATTCTTGACATCGTTCTCATCCCGCGATATGGTGTTCTTGGCGCGGCGCTGGCGTCCAGCATTGCCTATACGGTGAGTTTCTTCGCATCAGTGGGCTTTTATCGCGTTGTGAGCGGAAGGAAGAAAGAAACTGAAAAGATAGGGTGTACATGCGCAAGGTATTAATCGTGCCAGCACGATCTCATAAGTATCAGCGCCATTCTGACTGTCGTATTCTTTCAGCGCGAAGCCGATCTGCCTTTCCGGGCTGTCCTGCTCTGCCCAGAGGATCTCGAAGTGCTCAGGAGGCTGAGAACTCTCCTGACGGGGCGCGCTGGTGCCCCGAAGGTCATGGACGGAGTAGCCCCAAACATGTTAGGCCGACTTATCATAGTGCCTTCATGGTATCCAAGCGCAGCGCAAATAGCCAAGTTCCTTCGCCCATACGCCGAGCTTTTTTGAGAGGACCGGGATGTCGCCGAGCATGATCTTCCACTATCCTCGTCCAATCAAGGCAGAAATTTCTGGCAGTCAGGTCCATATCAGCCAGATGCTGAAGGCTTTCAGACAACTGGGATACCAGATCGAGATGGTCACCGGCTACGCCCGGGAGCGAGCGGCCACCTTTAAGCGCCTCCAGCGGGAGGCGACTATGGGCCGCAGGTTTGACTTCCTGTATGCCTGGTCGCCCACCATGCCCACGCTCTTGAGCAGGCGTAACTTTTATCGCCCGTTTCTCGACCTGCGGCTGTTCGCCTGGTGCCGTGCCCAGGCCATCCCTGTCGGGCTCTTCTACGGCGACGTGCACTGGCGCTTTCCGCACTATAAGAGCGCAGCGCCCTGGCTCTGGCGCACAGTGGCAATCCCGTTCTACTGGTATGATTGGCTGAGCTATCGCTGGTTGGTAGACCGCCTGTTCCTGCCGTCGCTGCAGATGCTGAATGCCCTGCCGACGGGATGGCGGCGCCGGAGGGTGAGCGCGCTGGCGCCGGGATGTAATATCGTCCCACTCCCCCCGCGGTCCCCTAAGGCGCCCGATGAACTTTTGGAGCTGTTCTACGTGGGAGGGGTGACTCCGCCACTGTACGACCTGAAGCCGATGTTCGATGTCCTGAAGGACCTGGATCACGTCCATTTGACGGTATGCTGCCGCCAGGAGGAGTGGGAGAAAAACGCATCCTACTACAGTCCGCTCCACGGCGACCACATCCGCATCGTCCACGCGCACGGTGAGGAGTTGCGGCGCTACTACGCTGCGGCCGATCTGTTCGGGCTGTTCTGGCAACCTAATCCCTACCTGAACGTTACGATGCCAGTGAAAGTTTTCGAGTCCATAGGCTACGGGGTGCCGATTGCCACCACCCGGGGTACCGAAGTGGCCCGGTTCGTGGAGCGCGAACAGGTGGGGTGGGTCGTTGCCTCGGCCGACGAGTTCTGTGAGCTGTTGGTCCGCCTGCAAGCCGATGGGAGAATACTGGCCGACATGCGCCGGCGCGTGGCCGTGGTGCGCGAGCGGAATACCTGGGAAGCGCGTGCACAGATGATTGCCGATATTCTGCAGGCGACCCGCGAGAGATCCCCGGGTGAAAGCAGAGGTGGAACCGGAACTTGGCCGAACGTCTGAAAATCCTCTTCCTGACTGCGTGGTATCCAAGCCAGCAGGCCCCACTGGCCGGTCCCTTTGTGCGCGAGCACGCCAAGGCCGCCCGGGTCCACGATGATGTGGTGGTACTCCATAGCGCGGCCCGCGATCTAGGAGCAGGGGGCTTCTGGAAGATCGAGCAAGAGACTGATGAGGCGTTAACGGAAGGCATTCCCACCTACCGGGCGCGGGCGCGCCGGCTGGGGCCGTTTTCCTATGTGGCTCGCCTGTGGGGGATCGAGATGGCATACCGCCGGATCGTGGCAGACGGTTTCCGCCCCGACATTATCCATGCCAATGTTTACCCCGTGGGCCTGCCAGCAGTGCTCCTCGGCCGACTCCACCGGATTCCTATCGTGCTCAGCGAGCACTCCTCGGAATTCCAGAGGCGAGCTCTGTCGCCGATGCGCTTGGCGGGCGCCCGGCTGGCGTTCCAGCAGGCGCAGTGGGTGCTGCCCGTGAGCCGGTCTCTGCAGCAGGCCATCGAAGCGTATGGCATCCGGGCGCGCTTCCTGGTGGTACCCAATGTGGTTGATACAAGGCTGTTCCGCCCCGGGATAACTCCGGAAGAGCAGGCCGGGACCAGGGTCTTGCTCTTCATCGGCTCCTTAGACAAAGACCACAAGAAGGGTGTGCCCTTTCTGCTCCAGGCGTTAGCACAGGTCGGCCGACAGCGCTCGGACTGGCGTCTGGAAGTGTTTGGCGCCGGACCGGCCCTCGCGGAATACCGGCAGTTGAGCGCCGAATTGGGAATCGGGGAGAAAGTGGGCTTCCGGGGCCCCGTCTCCCGGCGGGAAGTGGCCGTCCAGATGCAACGGTGCAGCTTCTTCGTGCTGCCCAGCCTGCACGAAACCTTTGGCGTCGTGCTGATTGAAGCTCTGGCTACTGGCAAGCCCGTGCTGGCCACCCTCAGCGGGGGACCTGACGAGATTGTGACGCCGGAAGTAGGTCTGCTGGTACCACCGGGGGACGCCGGGGCACTGGCAGTAGCCATCGACTACTTGCTGGATCACTACAAGGAGTACCTATCCAGCCGGCTGGTCTCTTATGTACAGCAGCGGTTCAGTTACGAGGCCGTTGGACGGCAACTGGACTGCGTCTACCGGAGCATGCTGATCAGAGGCGCAAGGTGAACCGATACATCCGCGTGCTCCACCTGCCGGTCAACAATGGATCCAGGACGTCTCACACGGTGCGGGCACTGCGCCAGATTGGAGTAGACGCGTTTGGACTGGTGCGGACAAGAGCGCTGGTGCAATCGCCGGCAGGGCTGCGCATCATCAACCTGGGGTCCCGGCGGCCCTCGGGGCAGCTACTCCGGTCCATCCTGCCCTGGGTCCACAATTTCCTCAAGTATGTGCGCTGGGCGGACGTTATCCACTGGTATTCGGGGGCTATGGCGCTGCCCTTCGGGCTTGATCTGGCGCTCGTGCGGCGACTGCACAAACCGGGGATCGTGGAATGGCAAGGCTCCGAGATTCGCATACCCGAGGTGGAGTTTGCAGAAAATCCTTACTACCGTCAGGCCTATCCAAACGGTTATGAATACCGAAAGACTGAGAGTCTGGACCAATCCCGCTGTCTGCAGAAACGATTTCACGACGCTGGCTTTGCCACTGTATCGCCGTTGGGTATGCTCCAGTACGTCCAGCGTGATCTCTTTCCGGACGTCTACGTGGTGCCGGTGCGGCTGATCATGTCCGATTACGAGCCGGCGTTCCCCTCGCCGTTCAGGCAAAGAGCCGTCGTTATCCATTCCCCGACCGCTCCCATCACCAAGGGGACTGCGGCGGTGCTCAGCGCCGTGCAGCAACTCGAGAACCGTCTCGACTTCGAGTTCCGGCTGGTGCAGGGCCTATCGCGGGACGAGGCCATCCGGCTCACACGAGAGGCGGACGTGTTCCTGGACCAGTTCGTCCTCGGCGATTTTGGCTCGGCGGCCCTGGAAGCAATGGCCTTCGGCAAGCCGGTGATCTGCTACATCAAGCCATCGTTGGCCACTCTCTACTCTCCAGAGCTCCCCATCCTCAGCGCGACACAGGAAGAACTGGCTTCCGTACTGGAACGAGTGCTCACCGATCCAGGACTGAGACATGACCTGGGGCGACGCAGCCGGGCATATGTTGAGAAGCATCACAATGCCTTGAACGTGGCTCACCGGCTTAAGGAGATTTACGAGGAAGTGGCATGAAAGTTGGACAAATCCGGTTCCTTACGAGCCGGAGCAGTGATCGATGATTTGGGCTCAATTCGCACAGCATTAGCAGTTGAGAAATACAACTGGGACATGGCCCAAGAGAATCTTTTAGAAGTTTATCGACAACTCGAGAGAAAACTAAAGATCTCAGTATGATGCATATCCTTTACCTCTCACAATATTTCCCCCCTGAGGTGGGTGCGACACAGGCCCGCGCCTATGAGATGGCGCGAGGTCTGATCGATGCCGGTCATCGTGTAACGATGATCAGTGAGATTCCAAACCATCCAAGCGGAGTGATTCAACGTTCCTACCGAGGGAAAATCTGGGAGAGATCCAGTCTAGATGGGATCGATGTCATCCGACTCTGGGTGAAGACCTCGCCCGTAAAGAGCACATATACGCGACTTAACTTCTATCTCAGTTATATGGTTCATGCGACCTTAGCAGGGCTTCTCCTCGCTCGGAGGTCCTACGACCTCATCTATGCCTCCTCTCCCCCCCTTTTTGTTGGCGGTGCAGCTTTGGCGCTTAGCCTTCTCCACCGTACGCCCATGGTCTTTGAGGTGCGTGATTTATGGCCGGAATCGGCAGTCGCCTTGGGAGAAGTAATGAGCCCCAGAGCTTTTGGATTGGCTACCAAGTTGGAAGAGGCCTGTTACCGACGAGCCAAAGCCATTGTCGCGGTCACCCAAGGAATTTTGAGTCGTTTGATTGAGCGCAAAATTCCAACCCAGAAATTGGCCTTTATTCCCAATGGGGCCAATGTTGATCTATTTCAATTTCGCCCTGAGGGTCGCATTCGGATCCGTAACACACTCGGATTGGAAAATAAGTTTGTAGCCATCTATGCCGGAATCCATGGGGTCGCTCAAGGCTTAGAAACCATCGTCGAAGCGGCAAAGCAGCTTCAAGACGATAGGAACATCCACTTTCTGATGGTTGGA
>Ga0214473_10002561_pt1 | contig 22304 bp, 19 predicted proteins | sample RVTome_7_FD_203509 | JGI IMG/M metagenome (GOLD analysis project Ga0214473, IMG submission 203509) | Soil microbial communities from uranium-contaminated site in the Upper Colorado River Basin, Wyoming, United States - RVT98D197 | ecosystem: Environmental > Terrestrial > Soil > Contaminated >... | reverse complement strand
CCCGCACGCGACCCACCGCGACGACGTGAAAGGCCATCACGCGTACATGCCGCGGAGCCGGTGGACCACCGCCACCCGCTCGACCGCGAGCATGTACGCGGCGGTGCGCATGTTGACCTGATGACGCTCGGCCACCGACAGCACGTCCTGAAACGACCGCTGGAGGATGGACTGGAGCCGGTCGTTGACGGTCGCCTCGTCCCAGAAGTAGCCGGACCGGTCCTGGACCCACTCGAAGTACGAGACCGTGACCCCGCCCGCGTTGGCCAGGATGTCGGGGATCACGAAGACCCCCTGCTCTTCCAGGATGCGGTCCGCCCCGGGGGTGGTGGGCCCGTTCGCGCCCTCGCAGATCACCCGCGCCTTGACCCGGGCCGCGTTCTTGCGCGTGATCGCGTTCTCGACGGCGGCGGGCACGAGCACATCTACGTCCAGCTCGAGCATCTCGGCCGGGTCGATCGGATCGGCGCCCGGATAGCCCACCAGGAACCGGTGCTCGTGAATCCACTGAAGCGCGTCGTTGATGGAGATGCCGCCCGGGTTGTGAACGGCGGCGGACTTGTCGCTGATCGCGACGATCCTGAGCCCTGCCTGCTCCAGCAGCTGTGCCGCGACCGAACCCACGTTGCCAAACCCCTGAACGGCGACCTTCGTGCCCTGGAGCGGCAGGCCCAGATGACGCAGGGCCTCCTTGATGACGATGACGCAGCCGCGGCCGGTGGCCTCCCGTCGACCGAGCGAGCCGCCCATCTCGATCGGCTTGCCGGTGACGACACCGGTGACGGCGTGGCGCTTGTGCATGGAGTAGGTGTCCATGATCCACGCCATGACCCGCTCGTTGGTATTCACGTCGGGCGCGGGGATGTCCGACTCCGGACCGAGCGTCTCGATGAGCGAGGCCGTGTAGCGCCGGGTGAGGCGCTCGAGCTCCGAGATGGACAGGACGCTCGGGTCGCAGACGACCCCGCCCTTGGCACCCCCGAACGGGATGTTGACGACGGCGCATTTCCAGGTCATCCACGCCGCCAGGGCCTTCACTTCATCGAGCGTCACGTTGAGATCGAACCGGATCCCGCCCTTGCCGGGCCCCCGCGACGTGTTGTGCAGCACGCGATAGCCGGTGAAGACCTCGACTTCGCCGACGTCGCGCATGACCGGCACCGCGACGATGATCTGCTTCTCGGGCTCACGCAGCACTTTATACATCCCGGGATCGAGGTCGAGCAGCTCGGCCGCGTGATCGAACCGGGCCATCATCGCTTCGAACGGGTTGTCCTCGTTGAGGACCGGGTCCTTGCTGCGCCCGATGATCTCGCGGGCGGTGCGGACGCCGGCGGCGGAAGCGTTGGTGTCAGTCATGCCATTCCTGCGGCCGTTCCAGCGGCCGCGTGTGTGAAGCGTGATTGCGCCGGCACTCCGGGCAGGCAGGCCTCGAGCGTGCTGGTCACGAGGTCCTCGCCGGCGTCCCAGGAGATGGCCAGGTCGGCCACCAGGACCGGCGGGGCATCCGCCGGCCAGACCGAGCGGAGCTTCACCGCGTCCTTGGCGGTGGTAACAACGTAATCGACTCCGGCCAATTCGGCCGCCCGCGCGATGCGGTGCACACGCGACGGATGGTACCGTGCGTGGTCGCCCAGGAAGCGGCGGGCCCGCACGTGCCCCACCTGCCGGGCGTGGGCGGCAAAGGGGCGGGGGTCGGCAATCCCGCACAGCGCGAACAGGGCTTTCGTGGCGAGGGCCGCGTCCGAGACTGGAGGCCCGCCGGCGAGCGGACGCCAGCCGGCGACGGCGAGGTGCGCCCGGGCGATGGGGACTCGGGGGTAGGCGCGGCGGACTCTGGCGTGAGCCTGATCCGCGTCCCGGGGTGATGCCGACTTCCGGGTCAGGACGAGCACGTCGGCGCGGCCCGAGTTCCACCGCTCCCGCCACGGGCCCGCCGGGAGGAGCCACGCCGGCCCCATGAGCGCCTCGACCCCCAGCAGCAGGACCTGCCGGTCCGGGATCGCCCGAAGGTGCTGAGCGTTGTCGTCGAGCACCGCGACCTCGGCGCCGCCTGCCAGGGCCGTCCGTGCTCCGCGGAATCGATCGGGATTCTCGACCACGAGGGCGTCTGGCACCAGCTCCCGGTGGACCAGCCCCTCATCGCCCCCATATCCGCGCAGCAGGATGCCCGGCCGAACCCCGCGCGCCAGGTACCAGGCGGCCGCCCATGCGGCGAGCGGCGTCTTCCCCGCCCCACCCACCTGGAGGCTCCCGATCCCCACGGCGGGAAGCGGCAGGGAGCGAGGGGCGCCCCAGCCGGCGGCGAACGCCCGCTGGCGGAGCCGACTCGCGACGTCATAGGCGAACGCCGCGGGGCGTAGCGCCATCCTGGCGGCCGCCGCCGCCGGGTGGCGCGAGGTCCACAGCCGGGTCAGGCCGCCTCCGACGAGCGAACGGGGAGAAGCGCGTCCAGGGCGCGACCGAGGAGGACGCAGGCCGCGGAGGTGTCCGCGTGGGGCGGCACCGGCCGGCCGTATTCCACGACGATGCGCGCGAACGGCTGAGGTATCGTGAGCCGGTCCCAGGACCGGAGCCGCCAGACGCGATCCGCGCGGGCGGCCACCGGGAGCACCGGCACGCCGGCCCGATGCGCGGCGCGCACCGCCCCCGGCTTCACGATCCCGGTGGGTCCGGCCGGGCCATCCGGTGTCACCGCCACCACGGAGCCTGAGGCGAGGGCGCGGAGCAGCTCGCGGTAGCCGGACACCCCGCCGCGCGTGCTCGATCCACGGGCGAGCCCGTACCCGATGCCGGCCGCGGCCCGGGCGACCAGCTCGCCGTCCCGGTGCCGGCTCACGAGGAGCGTGATGCCCCGGTGGCGGTGCCACCAGAGCAGCGGCAGGAGTGTGTGATGCCACAGGGCGAAGACGAACGGTGATCCGGAGACGCGAGCCAGATGGCTCCCTCCTCTGATCTCGAACCGCCACGTGGCCGCGAGCCCGTGGAACGCCGCGGTGACGGAGCGCTGGGTGATCCTGGTCATGCGACGAGGCTCAGCGCCAGATCCGCCGTCCGGCGCGCGGCCCCCGCCGGGCCCAGTCGCTCGGCCAGCTCACCGAACGCGGCCCGCTGACGGGCGGCGGCCGCACTGGCCGGCGCCAGCAGCTCTTGCACGGCGCCCGCGATGGTGGACGAGCGCGCGGCAGATTGCAGCAGCTCCGGCACGATGGGCCGGTCCAGGACGAGGTTCACGAGGCCCACCCACCGGACCGAGACCGCAAGGCGGGCGGCCGCGAACGTCACCGGGTGCATCCGATAGGCGAGCACGTGCGGCGTTCCGGCGAGCGCGAGCTCGAGGGTGGTCGTGCCGGACTTTGCGATCGCGGCATCCGCCGCGGCCGCCACGAGCGCCGCCGGCGCGAGTCTCGCGTCGAGCGTTCCCAGGCCGGGAACGCGTGTGTCCGGGGGGCCCGCCACCAGGACGCGTAGCCCCGCGTGGGACGCGAGCAGCGCCCGGGCGGCATCACGAAACCGCGCCCAGAGCTGCGCCACCTCCCGCGGCCGGCTCCCGGGAAAGAGCCCCAGGACGAGCGCGTCCTCCGAAAGCCCGAGCTGGGCCCGCGCCGCGGACCGCGGGATTGGCGGGGTATCCCGCAGCGGGTGCCCGACGAAGGTTGCTGGGACCCGTCGCGCTCGGAAGAACGGCTCCTCGAACGGCAGGATCACCGCCGTGTGGGTCACGGTCCGCCGGTGCCCCGCCACACGCCAGCCGCCCCATGCCCAGAACTGGGGCGCGATGTAGTGCAGGACCGGAATCCCGCAGTGCGAGGCGGCGGCCGCGACCCGCCGGTGGAACCCCGGGTAGTCCACGAGCACCGCAAGGTCGTAGCGTCCCTCACGCAGCTCCCGGCGCGCCATCCTCAGCGCCCGCAGGTGCGCCGGCAGCGAGCCAGCCGATTCGACGAGCCCGACGGCCTGCAACGGGCCCAGGTCCTGAATCAGCCGGACGCCGGCCTCCGCCATCCCTTCGCCACCGATCCCCGCGAGCCGGCAGCCCGGTGCCGCGGCCAGCAGCGCGCGTGCCAGGGAGGCCCCGTGGCGGTCGCCCGAAGGCTCTCCCGCGGACAAGAAGATGGCGGGGCCGCTCACCCGACCAGGACCCCGCGCGCCGACGTGGCAACGAACTCCACCAGGCGGTCCACCTCCGGCACGCAGCCCGCCTGGAGGCGCAGCTCCTCGAGTGCGGCTCCGGTGGGTCGGTCGGAGTTGAACAGGAGGCGAAACGCGTGTTTGAGCGCGAGCCGCACCTCGGGCGGGACGCCGGCGCGGCGGAGCCCCACGGTGTTGATCCCGTACAGGCGCAAGGGGATGCCGGCGACGCACGCGTACGGGGGAACGTCCTGCGGAACCCGCGATCCGCCACCGACGAACGCCAGCTCGCCGATCCGCACGAACTGGTGAATGGGCGTCTGCCCGCCGATCCAGGCGTGAGGGCCCACCTGGACGTGCCCGGCCAGCTGGACCTGGTTGGCCAGGACCACGTCGTCGCCGATGGCGCAGTCGTGGGCGACGTGGGCATACGCCATCACGAAGCACCGGGCGCCGATCCGCGTGACACCCGTGGCCGACGTAGCGCGATGGACGGTGGCGTACTCGCGGATCCGCGTCTCGTCGCCGATCTCGACGCGGGTGGGTTCGTCCCGGTAGTGGACATCCTGGGGCGCGCTCCCGAGTACCACTCCGTACCCGATCAGGCAGGCTCGGCCCACCCGGGTGTCGCGCTCGAGCACGGCGTGCGCCTGGATCTCGGATCCGCCGCCGACCTCGACGCCGGGGCCGACGATCGCGTGGGGCCCCACGATGGTGTCCTCCCCGAGCTCCGCGCGGGGATCCACCACGGCGGTCGGGTGGATCCGGGGGCTCACCGGTCGATGATGCGGGCGGCCATCTCGGCCTCGGCGACGCGCTCTCCGTCCACGTACGCCACGCCCCGCATCCGGCAGTTGCGCCCGCGGAACTGGAGCATCTCCAGCTCGAAGCGAAGCTGGTCGCCGGGCACCACGGGCCGACGGAACTTCACGCCGTCGAGGGACATGAAGTAGACGACCTTGGTCTCGGGATCATCCACGGCGCCCATCAGCAGCATCCCGCCGGCCTGGGCCATGGCCTCGATCACGAGCACGCCCGGCATGACCGGGTGATCCGGAAAGTGGCCCTGGAAAAAGGGCTCGTTGAACGTGACGTTCTTGATCCCGACGATCCGCTCGGTGCCCTGGACCTCGAGCACGCGATCCACGAGCAGCATGGGGTAGCGGTGCGGCAGGGTGCCCAGGATCTCCTGGATGCCGAGCACCGGCGGCGTGCGCAGCGCCGCGAGGCGCCGCAGGGCGCGGGCGACCGCGACGTTCCCCGCGTGACTGGGGCGGAATGCGGTGATGTCGGCGGACACCCGGCCTCCGGTCAGGGCGAGGTCGCCGATCAGGTCGAGCGCCTTGTGCCGCACGAACTCATCGGGCCACCGCAGCGCGCCGGCCGCCAGACCGGTCTCGGTCAGCGCCAGCGTCGTGTCGGCGCTGGCACCGAGAGCGAGGCCGCGGGCCCGGAGCGCCGCGTGCTCCGCGACGAAGCCGAACGTGCGCGCCGCGGCCAGCTCGGCCGCGAACGCCTCGGCGGTCACGTCCACGCACCGGCTCTGGCGACCGATGAGCGGGTGCGCCCATTCGATCGTCACGGTGAGACGGAGGGCCGCGGCGGGTGCGAGGACGTACTGCGCATCGCCCTCCCGCACGACGAGCGGCGCCTGGACCGTCCAGGTGGTGGGCGCCGTCCCCGCGCGGTCGGCCACGCCCGCAGCGGACAGCGCCTCCAGGTACGGGCGCGCGCTCCCGTCCCCGATCGGCATCTCGGGCCCATCCACCTCGATCGCGAGGTCGTCGATCCCCAGGGCGTAGGCGGCCGCGAGGCAGTGCTCGAGCGTGCGGACCTCGGCGCCCTCGGCTCCGAGGGCGGTGCCGCGGTCGGTCGAGTGGACATGGTCGGTGACGGCGCGGATAGCGGCCCCGTGTACGTCCGTCCGGCGGACGGTGATCCCGGCGCCAGCGTCTCCGGGCTTGAGGTCGGCCGTGACGGGGCGTCCCGTGTGCAGGCCGATGCCGCCGATCCTGGCGGGCCGGGCAAGCGTGCGTCTAGTCGCGGTCGGCATGGTCTCGGGTCATCCGTTCGAGGGTCGGAAGAAGCGGCGTGAGCCGGGCGAGCGCGGCGGTCTGGCGCAGCACGGTCCGGTGATCGCGCGCCGGGTAGCCGGAGACGGTGGCCGCGCTTGGCACGTCACCGATCACGCCGCTCTGCGCCGCGAGTCGGGCGCGGGCGCCCACCCGGAGCTGGCCGGCGAGGCCTGCCTGGCCACCGATCTGCACGTCGTCGCCGATCGTGGTCGTCCCGGCGACGCCGACCTGCGCCATGATCACGCAGCGCTCCCCGATGCGCACGTTGTGCGCGATGTGAACGAGGTTGTCGATCTTAGTGCCGTCACCGATCTCCGTCGCTCCCAGCGATCCCCGGTCCACCGTCGCGTTCGCCCCGATCTCGACATCGCTCCCCACGCGACAGGGTCCGCGGTGCGGCACCCGGCGGTGGCCGTGCGCCTCGGGAACCCACGCGAATCCGTCCATGCCGACCCGGGCGCCCGTCTTCACGCGGGTTCGGCTGCCCAGCGTGGTCGCGGACGCCAGCAGCGCGTGCGCCTCCACGATGCACGCGTCCCCCAGTGCCGCGCCATCCCCGATCACGGCACCGGGACCGACGCGGCAGTCCCGCCCGAACCGCACGTCCGTCCCGACCACCGCGCCGGGCCCCACGGCGATCCGGCCCTCCCAGCGGGTCCGCTGGCCCAGCCGGGCAGTCGGGTGCACGCCCCACGGGGGGGGCGCCGGCGACTCGAGCCCTGCCAGCACCGTCAGCATGGCTGCCCGCGGGTCCTGCACCAGGATCCGGGTCTGGGGGCCCTCCGACGCGTCGCGGAGTCGAGGGGGGAGGAAGACCGCGGCGGCGTGGGTCCGCGCCAGCGCCGCGCGGTGGGACGGGCCGGTGGCGAACGTGATATCGCCGGGGCCGGCCTCATCCAGCGAGGCGGCTCCGGCGATCGGGATGTTCGGGTCGCCGACCAGGTCGCCGCCGACGAGCCTGGCGATTGCCCCGGCGGTCAGGCGGCCCTCGGCCATGGTCGCGCCGGCGGCCGTTACTGAGACTGCAGGCGTTGGACCACGACCGCCGTGAGATCCAGCGCGCGATCGGCCGCCACGATGTTGTTGCCCGGCGCGCCGACGTCGAAGATGAAGAGCAGGTTGCGCTCCGCCCGCAAGCCCTCGATCACACCCTTCACGCGCTCCTCGAGCGGCGACACCAGCTCGCGCTCGCGCGTCGAGGCCTGCGTCTGCAGCTCGTTGTAGCGCGCTTCCAGGCGTTGCTGCATCTCCTGGATCTCCCGCTGTTTGGCCTGGCGGCTCGTGGGGGAGAGGGCGATCTGCTGCTGGTCGAACGCCCGGATCATCGAGTCGAGCCCGGTCTGCATGCGCTGCACTTCCTCGCGGAAGCTGGCGATTTCGGCGTTGAGCGTGGACTCGGCGGCGGCGTATCCCGGCACCTGGCGGATGATCAGCTGGGAGTTGACCCAACCAAAGCGCGTGCCCTGGGCGGGGGCGGCCTGCGCTGCCACCGGGCCGGTGAGCAGTGCGAGCAGCAAGGCCGCGGCCACCGGGACGCGCCGCATGGTTGGGACGGACGGAAACGGGATCATGATGGTCATGCCTGTCGGAGTTAGAAGATGTTGCCCAGCCGGAAGTGCAGCTTCCAGGCCGGAGCCGGATTGCCGAGGAAGTCTACCCGGTCGAAGCCGTAGGCGTAGTCGAGGCCGATCGGGCCCAACGGCGACAGCACGGCGACGCCGATCCCTGCGCCACGAAACAAGCGCGTGGGGTTGAACCGGCCGGGCTGGGACCACACGTTGCCCACGTCGTAGAACAGGCTCATGTACAGGGCCTGACTGAGTCGCATCCCGAACTCGGTGGTGGCAACGAAGTAGGACCCGCCGAACGCGTCCACCGTGCTCGCCTGACTGCCGCTGGCCGTCGGGTCGAAGCCGGCGGGCGTGATCGAGAACTCGTCGTACCCCCGCAACGGGATGCCGTACTGGGTGCCGCCGAGCGCGAAGAGCTGGCGGAAGTGCGGTCCGGGGTCGCCCCACACGAACCCGATCTCGGATCGGAAGCCGAGCACGAACCTGACCGCGTTGCTGCCGGGACGGGCCCCGCCCAGCTGGAACAGCGGCGCGTACCACCGGCCTTCCCCCGACAGGCGCCGAAAGTCGCCGTCGCCGCCGATGAGCCCGCCGTTGAACGAGAACCGTGTCTCGTAATAGGAGCCCCCGGTGGGGAACGGGAGATCGACACGGCGATCCCGTACCAGCCCGAGACCGATGGCGGAGAGCAGGCAGTTCTGACAGTTGAAGCGCGAGGTCAGCGTGGGCGAATCGTAGCTCGATTGTTCCAGCGTGTACGACGTCAGCAGCCGAGTGTACCGCGAGCCGAAGAACGGGAACCCCAGCTGGATGCTCCCACCCCGCGTCTGGATTCTCCCGAGATCCGCGATCGTGTAGCGGAGCCGCGTGCTGTGCAGGTTGAGCGATCCGGAGATCAGGCTGCCACGGATGGCCGGGTCGCTGTACGTGACGTTGAAATCCTGGATGTTGCGGCCGAACTGCCACTGGAACTGCATTCGCTTGCCGCGCCCGAGCACGTTGGGCTCGTCGAGGCCGATGAACCCGCCGACGCCGGTGCCCTGCCCGACCGACGCGCCGAAGTTGATGTTGCCCGTCCGGCGTTCCTCGACCTTGAAGACCACGTCCACGTCCACCCGGTTGTCCGTCGGCTGGATCTGCGGGATCTCGACGGGCTGCTGGAAGAACCCCAGGTTCGAGACGTTCTGGTATGCCTGGATCAGCGCGTCCTGCCGGAACACGTCGCCGGGGACCAGCGGGAACGTGGCGCGGCGCACGACGCTCTCGTGGGTGATCGAGTTGCCGATGATCGTGATCTTGCGGATCGTGGCGGGATCCCCCTCGACAATCTGCCACCGCAGGTCCACGAATTTCCGGCCGTCTGTATCCGTGCGGCGGGAAGTCACCGGCCGCACGTCGGCGTAGAGGTAGCCGTTGTTGCCGTACAGTGTCTGCACCTCGCGCGTGGCCTCGGTCCAGCGCTCGTCGTCGAAGTGGTTCCCGATCGGGCCGCCGCCCAGGCCGAGGAAGCCCCCGCCGGAGCGCAGCGCGCCGAACGGGTAGAACTGCTGCAACTGCTCCGAGGAGAAGCGCCGGTTGCCGAGGATCTCGAACGTCCCGACTTCGTACGGGTCGCCCTCCTGGACCTCCAGCACCAGCTGTCCCTTGCTGGTGGCCTCGTTGACGATCAGCGTGTCCCGGAGGACGCGGAAATCGATGTACCCCCGGGCCGCGTAATACGCCGGTAGCCGCTCGCGGAGATCCCGTTCGAGCTCGTTCTCGTTGTAGTCGCCCTGCTGGAACCACCAGAACCCCTCCGGGCCCGTCTTCATCTCGCCGGCGACCTGGCGGTCGGTGAACGTCGTATTCCCCTCGATCAGGATCTGACTGATCGCTACCCGGCGGCCTTCGTCCACGTCGAACACCGCCCGGATGCTGCCGTCGTCCTGCGGCAGGGTCCGGATCGTGGTGTTGCTCCGGTAGAATCCTTCTTTGCGATAGAGCGAGTCAATGGCGCCCAGCGATCGTTGCGCGGCCGATGGATCCCAGGGCCGGCCGTCCTCGAGCCGCACCTTGCCCCGGACGCTGCGGACCGTGAGCCGTTCGACGCCCCGGACGCTCCAGCCGAGCAGGATGGGCCGTTCGACGACGGTGAACCGGAGGATGCGGCGCCCATCCACCTCCCCCTGGGACACCTGGATGTCCTCGAACTGCCCGCTGCCGTACAGGGTGCCGAGGGCCCGCTGCACGTCCCGGTAGGTGATCTCCTGGCCGAGCGGGATGCCGGCGAGCGAGAGAATCTGCGCGCGGCCGACCCGGCTGGCGCCGACGACGTCGATGCTGTCGATGATCGTGGTCAACTGACCGGGCGGTTCCTGCGCGGCCACCCAGGTCGGCGCCGCGGCCACGGCCGCGGCGAGCATCACCGCCCGGCGTGCCACCCTATGGGGCCTTGGTGGTGGACAGCACCCGGAAGGACAGCCGGTCGCCCTCGGGCGCGACGTCGACCTCGATCTCGTCTCCCTTGCCGATCTCCTGGAGCAGGATCTTCTCGGAGAGGGGGTCCTCGACGTAACGCTGGATGGCCCGCTTCAAGGGGCGGGCGCCGTACTGCTCGTCGTACCCGTGATCCACGAGGAATCCGGTGGCCGCCTCGGTGCGCAGCAGCTTGAACCCCTCCTCGGCCACCCGGCCGGCGACCTGGGCGAACAGGATCCCGACGATCTGCACGATGTGATCGCGGCCCAGGGGGTGGAACACGATCACGTCGTCCAGGCGGTTCAGGAACTCCGGGTTGAACACCCGGTTGATCTCGTCCTTCACCTTCTCGGACATCTTCTCGAAGCTTGCCTCCACGCTGGCGTCGCCGAATCCCAGCGACCGGCCCTTCGTGATGTCGCGCGCGCCGACGTTGGATGTCATGATCACGACGGTGTTCTTGAAGTCGATCACGCGGCCGTAGTTGTCGGTCAGCCGGCCCTCGTCGAGCACCTGCAACAGGATGTTGAACACATCGGGGTGCGCCTTCTCGATCTCGTCCAGCAGCACGACCGAGTAGGGCTTGCGGCGCACGGCCTTCGTGAGCGTTCCCGAGTCCTCGTACCCTACGTACCCCGGGGGCGCGCCGATGAGCCGGCTCACGGAGAACTTCTCCATGTACTCCGACATGTCCACCCGGATCAGCGCCTGATCGTCGGCGAAGAGGAACCGGGCGAGCGCGCGGGCCAGCTCGGTCTTCCCGACGCCGGTGGGGCCCGAAAAGATGAAGCAGCCGATGGGCCGGCGCGGGTCCTTGAGGCCGGCCCGCGACCGCCGGATGGCGCGGGCGATGGCCTGGATGGCCGGATCCTGGCCCACGACCGACGTGTGGATCTCCTCCTCCATGCGCAGCAGGCGCTGCGTCTCGGCTTCCTGCAGGCGCGTGACCGGGATGCCGGTCCAGCGGGATACGATGAAGGCCACGGCCTCCTCGTTGATCACCGGGCGATGGGTCTCCCGCTCCCGCTCCCATTCCTCCTGGCGGCGCCGAATCTCGCCCTGGAGCTCTCGCTCCTGGTCGCGCAGGGCGGCGGCCCGCTCGAAATTCTGGTCGCGGACCGCTTCTTCCTTGTCCTGGTTGATCTGTTCGAGGCGTCCCTTGAGCTCCCCGACGTCCGCGGGCGGCACCTGGGCCGCCAGCCGGGCCCGTGCCGACGCCTCGTCGATCACGTCGATGGCCTTGTCCGGCAGGAACCGGTCGGTGATGTAGCGCTCGGCGAGCCGGGTGGCCTCGTCGAGCGTCAGGTCGGGAATCGTCACTCGGTGATGGTCCTCGTAGCGCTGCCGCAGCCCCTTGAGGATCTCCACCGTCTCGTCGATGGTCGGCGGATCCACGATGACGGTCTGGAAGCGGCGCTCGAGCGCGCCGTCCTTCTCGATGTACTTGCGGTACTCGTTCAAGGTCGAGGCGCCCACGCACTGCAGCTCGCCCCGCGCGAGGGCGGGCTTGAGCATGTTGGAGGCGTCGATGGCCCCCTCCGCGGCGCCGGCGCCCACGAGGGTGTGCAGCTCGTCGATGAACAGCACGATGTTCCGGTTCTGCGCGATCTCGTTCATGACCGCCTTGAGCCGCTCCTCGAACTGGCCCCGGTACTTCGTGCCGGCAATCACGGCCGCCATGTCCAGCGCGAGCACCCGGTGCCCGCGCAGCGAGTCCGGGGCGTTCCCCGCGGCGATGAGCTGCGCGAGGCCCTCCACGATGGCCGTCTTGCCGACGCCCGCCTCCCCGATCAGGACCGGGTTGTTCTTCTTGCGGCGGGACAGGACCTCGATGACCCGTTCGATCTCCGGCTGCCGCCCGATCGTCGGATCCAGCGCGCCCTCGGCGGCGAGCGCGGTGAGGTCGCGGCAGAAATGATCGAGCGCCGGGGTCTTCGACTTCTTCTCGGACCGCTGCGCCTGCTGGCCCGCCGGCTGGGCGGCGCCGGCTGCCTTGGACGTCTGCGGAACGTCGCCCCCCAGGAGCCGCAGGGTCTCGGCGCGGGCCTGTTCGAGGTTCACGCCCGCGTCCGTGAGGACCTGCGCGGCGATGCCCTTCTCCTCGCGCAGCAGGCCGAGCAGCAGGTGCTCGGTGCCCACGTACGAGTGATTCAGCTCGCGCGCCTCGCTCATCGCGAGCTCGAGCACCTTCTTGGCGCGGGACGTGTACGGCAGATCGGGGGGACCGGCCGCGGCCGGCGCTTTGCCCTTCTTGACGGTCTCCTCGATCTTCTGCTGGATCTCCTCGAGGTCGACGCTCAGGTTGCTGAGCACCGCCGCCGCGACGCCTTCGCCCTCGCGGATCAGGCCCAGGAGGATGTGTTCGGTGCCGACGTACTCGTGGTGCAGGCGTGCCGCCTCTTCGCGGGCCATCTGCAGGACTTTCCGTACGCGATCCGTGAAGTTGTAGCCGTTCATGGTCTCATCACTCAGGCTTCTGACGGTGACGCGCCGCCGCGCGGTTTGCGCCGGGCGTCCTCGTCCAACAACTGACGCACGAACTCCGCCCGGATCGCCGGAAGGTCGGGATCCGTCAGTCCGCGCTCGGCCCGCCGGGCCACGTGGGCCGGCTGGGTGAAGACGAGCAGCTTGTTCAGCGTATATACGCCGACATCGCCGATCAGGTTCAGCCCCGCCCCCAGCCGCACGCCGCTCAGTAGGTTCATCGTCTCTTCGAAGGAGAGGCTGCGTGCATACCGCAACAGCCCGTACGCCCGCCACACCTTGTCCGCGATCACCGTCGGCGCGTTCCGCAGCAGGACCTCACGCGCCTGCCGTTCATAGTCGATCACCTGGCGGACGATCTTCCCGAGGTGGTCGAGCAGCTCCTCCTCCGACTTGCCGAGCGTCGTCTGGTTCGACAGCTGGAAGAGGTTGCCGACGACCTCGCTTCCCTCGCCGTACAAGCCGCGAAAGGTCAGCCCCACCTGGGTCAGTCCCTGGAGAACCTTCGCGATCTCTTTCGTGAGGACGAGGCCGGGAAGGTGAATGAGGACCGACGCGCGGAGCCCCGTCCCGGCGTTGGTCGGACAGGACGTAAGGTAACCAAACTCCCGATGGAAGGCGAAGGGAATGCAGGCGCCCAGCTGGCGGTCGGTGCGCTCGAGATCAGCGTACGCGGCTGCGGGCGCGAAGCCCGATTTCACGACCTGGAGCCGGACGTGATCCTCCTCGTTGATCATCACGCCGGTGGCGCCGGCGGTCACCAGGGCGGCCCCACCCCGCACGGCGCTTCCCGGACCCAGGCCGGCCAGGTCGCGCGAGATGAGGTGGCGCTCGTGGAGCAGCTGCCGCTCCAGCCGGGTCAGCTCATCCACGTGGACGGTGACGCCGCCCGCCAGCTCCTCGGTGCCGCGCACGGCCGCCTCGACCGTATCGCGCACCTGCGCCCGCTCCGCGTCGCTCGCGCGGGGCGGAAACGGTGCATCGCGCAGGTTCCGGGCGAGCCGGATCCGGGTCGAGAGGACGACGTGTCCCTCCGGCCCGCTCGCATCGAGCCACGGGACGCCGCCGTCGGGCAGCAGATCGAGGTCGAGGGTCAATTGCGCCCCCGGATCTCGTCGCGCAGGCGCGCGGCCAGCTCGAAGTTCTCCGCCTCGACCGCGCGCTGCAGCTGCTCGCGCAGCGCCGACAGTTCCGGTGGCGCGACCGCGGGTCCCCGCGCGGCGGCGGCGCCGTCGCCCCCCGGCGAGACGTACGGCTCACCCATGTGCCGGCTCGCGCCGTGCACACGCCGCAGCAGCGTGCGCAGCGGCGCCTCGAACGTCTCGTAGCAACGGGCGCAGCCGAGCCGCCCGGTCTCCCGAAAGTCCTGGAGGGTGGCGCCGCAGGACGGGCAGCGGGTGGTCGCCTCCGCCGTGGGCAGCTGGGTCGCCGCCCCCTTGCTCAGGCTTCCCAGGAGGTCGCCCACCGGGAACTTGGCCAGGCTCGCCTCAGTCTGGATCCCCTGCTGCGCCGCACACGCCTCGCAGAGGTGCTGCTCGGTGTGCGTGTTGTCCACGATGGTCGTCAGCTGGATCACGGCCGGCCGTTCCCCGCAGCGCTGGCACTGCATCAGGCCATCGCCTCGGCCGCGGTCGCGGGACGCAGCCGGCCGTGCTCGAGCCACAGGATCCGGTCCGCGCGCTCGGCCAATTCCCGATTGTGCGTGGCCACCACGAGCGCCGTTTCCAGGGACCGGGTGAGTCCGGCCAGGAGGTCATGCAGCGCGCGACTGTGCTGATGGTCCAGATTGCCGCTCGGCTCGTCGGCCAGCAGCACCCGGGGATCGTGCACGATGGCCCGGGCCACCGCGCAGCGCTGCTGTTCGCCGCCGGAGAGCTGCGCGGGGCGATGATGCAGCCGCTGCTCGAGCCCGACGCGACCCAGCACGGCCGCGGCGCGGGCGCGCGCGGATCTCCCACCCATCCCGGCCACGCGGAGCGGCATCGCGACGTTCTCGAGCGCCGTGAACTCCCGCAGCAGGTGATGGAACTGGAACACGAAGCCGAGGTCCTGGTTGCGGAGCCGGTCCCGCTCCGGCGGGGCGAGGGTTGCATAGGAGCGCCCGCCCAGGCGCACCTGGCCGCTCGTCGGGTCGTCGAGGGCTCCCAGCAGGTGGAGCAGCGTGCTCTTCCCCGCCCCGCTGGCGCCGACGACCGCGACCATCTCCCCTGGGTACACCGCCAGATCCACGGCGTTCAGCACCTCGATCTCCGCCTTGTCGCCGCCGACGTAGACCTTCCGCAGGCCGACCGCTTCGAGCACGGGCGTCATTCGTGCCGGATGGCCTCGACCGGGTGCAGCGCCGCCGCCCGCCGGGCCGGATGAATGGTGGCGATCACCGCGATGAGGAGGCTCGCGGCCGTGACGATGGCCACGTCCAGCGGGTCCACGCGCACGGGGATCCGGTTGATGAAGTAGACGGTGGGGTCGAGCCGCACCAGGTTGGAGCGGTCCACCACGCGCGCCACCACGAGCCCGAGCCCCATCCCCAGCAGCGTTCCCACAATTCCGATGATGGTCCCCTGGAATAGGAAGATCCGGCGAATGCCCGCCGCGGGCATCCCCATGGCGCGGAGGATCCCGATCTCCCGCGTCTTGTCCGTGACGATCATGGTGAGCGTGCTGACGATGTTGAAGGCCGCCACCAGGACGATGAGCAGCAGCACGAGCCCCATCGCGAGCTTCTCGAGCTGGAGCGCCGAGAACAGCGAGGCGTTCTGCGACTGCCAGTCGAGCGCGCGGTACGGGTACCCGAACCGCTCCTCCAGGCGCCGCCCGATCGCCTCGGCGAGTGCCGGGTCCCGCAGCCGGATCTCGATCCCGGTCACCGCCGTGTCGAGCCCGGCGAACTCCTGCGCGAGGGCTCGCGGGAGGACGGCGTACGCGTTGTCGTACTCGTACATCCCGGTCTCGAAGTAGCCCGTGACCTCGAACGTCCAGTACCGCGGGACGAACGCGCCGACACTCGCGTTGAAGCGGGACCCGCCCGGCGAGATCGCGGTGACCGTCGCGCCGGGGAAGGCGGAGAACCGCTCGGCCAGGCGGCGGCCCAGCACGATGCCACCGTCCACATCGTCCCGGGTGGTGGTGAAGGTGAGGTCGCCCCGGACGAACGTCTGCGGCAGGCGCGTCACCGCGGCGGCGCCCGTGTCCGGCTCGATGCCGAGCAGGTACGCGCCCTCGTGGTAGTCGTGGCCCGCGGAGAAGAGTCCCTGCGTCAGGACGAACGGCGCCGCCGCCACCACATCGGGATCGCGCCGGACCTCCGGGAGGACCGCTGCCCAGGCGTCCATCCGCAGGCCTTCGCCGAACGTGAGGAGCCGGAGGTGCGGACTGCCCAGGAGGATCTTCTCCCGCAGCTCGTGCTGCAGGCCGTTCATCACGCCGAGCACCACGATCAGCGCCATCACGCCGATCGTGATCCCGCCGGTGGCGATCAGCGTGATCAGCGAGACGAACCGGGCGGAGCGCCGGCTCCGCAGGTAGCGGCCCGCGATCACGCCCGGCAGGCCGATCACGCGTCGCTCCGGAGCTGCGGAAACAGGATGACGTCGCGGATCGAGGCCTGCTCGGCCAGGAGCATGACCAGGCGGTCGATGCCGAGACCCACGCCACCCGTCGGCGGCATGCCGTATTCGAGGGCCAGGACATAGTCCTCGTCCATCAGCTGCGCTTCCTGGTCGCCCGCGGCGCGCGCCGCGACCTGCGCTTCCAACCGCCGGCGCTGGTCGTCCGGGTCGTTCAACTCGCTGAACGCGTTGGCCAGCTCCCGGCCGAGGACGAAGAACTCGAACCGTTCGGCCAGCGTGGGGTCGCCCCGCTTGGGCTTCGCGAGGGGGGACAGCTCGATCGGGAAATCCACCACGAACGTGGGCTGCTCGAGCGTGGGCTCGACATACTGCTTGAATACCTCGTCCATCAGCTTGGCCCGGCTCATCCCGTCCGGATCCGTGCCGCGGGCGTGAACGGCCGCCCGGAGAGTGCGGTCGTCCGCGGACGCGAGATCGATCCTGGCATGGGTGCGGACCAGGTCCCGGTACGTCGCCCGCTGCCACGGGCGGGTGAAGTCCAGCGTCGTGCCGAATCGCTGGATGCGACTCCCGCCGCAGATCTCGCGGACGGTGTCCTCGACCATGTCCTCGGTGAGGGCCATCATGTCCTCGTAGTCGGCGAACGCCTGGTACAGCTCGAGCATCGTGAACTCCGGATTGTGCAGGCGGTCCAGGCCTTCGTTCCGGAAGTCCTTGCCGATCTCGTACACGCGCTCGAGGCCGCCCACGATGCAGCGCTTGAGGTAGAGCTCCGTCGCGATCCGCAGGTAGAGTCGGCGGTCGAGCGCCAGGTGGTGGGTCACGAAGGGCCGGGCCATGGCCCCCCCATAGATGGGCTGGAGGACTGGGGTCTCCACCTCGAGGAAGCCGCGCTCGTCCAGGAAGCGGCGCAGGTAACTCACCGTCAGCGCGCGCACCCGGAACACCTCCCGCACCGCGGGGTGCACGGCAAGGTCGGCGTAACGCTGGCGGTAGCGGATCTCCGGATCCGCGAGCCCGCCGTGCAGCTGCCCCTCCGCGTCCGCTTTGCCGATGGGGAGCGGCCGCAGGGCCTTGGCCAGCAGCGTGAGGGCGGCGGCCCGGACGGTGATCTCGCCGGTCCGCGTGGTGAACACCGTGCCGTCCACCCCGATCAGGTCGCCCAGGTGCAGCAGCCCCACGATGGCGTAGCCCTCCTCGCCCAGCCCGTCCTGCCGGAAATACAGCTGGATCCGGCCGGTGGCGTCCTCGAGGTGAGCGAACGTCGTCTTGCCGTGTCCGCGCAGGGCGACCACCCGGCCGGCGACGCGGACCGGCGCTTCGCGGTCGGCGGCGAACGCGGCGAGCGCCTCCGCGGCCGTGTGCGTGCGGTCGTACCGGTACGCATACGGCTCGTGCCCACGCGCGCGGAGGGCGGCCAGGGCCTCCCGCCGCACGGCCTCCAGGTGGTTCTCCGGCGCCTCGCTCACGCCGCCTTCCCCCCGAAGCGCTTGAGGTAGGTCTTGATGAACTCGTCCAGGTCGCCGTCCATCACGGCCTGCACGTCCCCCACCTTCAGCTCGGTCCGGTGATCGTTCACCATGGTGTAGGGCTGGAACACGTACGAGCGGATCTGGTTGCCCCAGCTGATGTCCGTCTTGGTGGCCTCGACCACCGCCCGCTTCTTCTCCTGCTCTTCCAGCGCCCGCTGATACAGGGCGGCCTTGAGCATCTTCATCGCCACCGACCGGTTCTTGCCCTGACTCCGTTCCTGCTGACAGGACACGACGATCCCGGTCGGGAGGTGGCGCAGCCGCACGGCGGACGAGGTCTTGTTCACGTGCTGCCCCCCGGCGCCCGAGGCGCGGAAGACCTCCATCTCGATGTCGTCGTCCCGGATGTCGATCTCGATCGTGTCGTCCACGTCCGGGTAGACGAACACCGAGGCGAACGAGGTGTGCCGCCGCGCCTGGCTGTCGAACGGCGAGATGCGGACCAGGCGGTGCACACCCTTCTCGGCCTTGAGGTAGCCGTAGGCGTAGTCACCGGTGATCTCGATCGTCGCGGACTTGATCCCGGCTTCCTCCCCCGGCAGCAGGTCGAGAATGCGAACCTGATACCCGTGCCGCTCGGCCCATCGGGTGTACATGCGCATGAGCATCTCGGCCCAGTCCTGCGACTCGGTGCCGCCGGCCCCGGGATGGATCGTGAGCAGGGCGCCCCGCAGGTCTTCGGGCCCCTGGAGCATCGTGCGCAGCTCGAACGCGTGGAGATCCGCGTCGGCCCGCGCGAGCTCCTGCGGCAACCCGGCCGCGACCGCAGGGTCGGGATCGTCCTCGATGAGGTGGGCGAGCTCCAGCGCGTCGGCGATCCGCAGCCGCAGGTCGTCGTGGGGCTCGATCCAGCGCTTCAGGGTGCGGACTTCTTCCACCACCGCGCGGGTGCGCTCCGGCTGGTCCCAGAACCCCGGCTCGGCCATCCGGCGCTCGAGCTCCGTGAGGCGGGCGCGCTTGGCGTCCAAGTCAAAGATAGCCTCGGAGTTCGCCGAGTCCGTTCTGCAGCTCCGTGAAGCGTTCTACGAAATCGATGTCGGTCACTGCGGGCTCCCCTGGATCCGTACGCAACGGGCCGTCGCCTCCGTGAGTCGAAGGGACGGCCCGCCCATGGACGAAATATAGGCCCGCACGAGGGGCGAAACCACCCGGCGGCCTAGAAGATCTGCTGGCCCCCGGCGAGAATCTCGTTCAGCGCCTCCTGCCAGTAGGGCGTGCTCGTCGCCACTTCTTCCCCGACCTGCTCGACGTACTCCTCCCAGCTCTTCTGGATCTCCTCGTCGAACTCGGCCTTGAGCGTGCCCGCCGCGAGGGCCCGCTGCCGTTTGGCCGGCTGGTACACGATCATGTCCGACACCAACGCCCGGGCGAGCCGCCTCGCCTTTTGTTTGGGGTCGCGTTGGAGGAAGGGGTTGACCGGCCGGGCCGCCGTCTGTTCCGTGGCCGCCGCGGCCGGCGCAGCCGCAGGCGGCGGCGCGGGCGGTGCGGCGGGACGCGGGGGCGGCACGGTGACGGGCTGGCCCGGGGTCGGCCGGAATACGGGGGCGGACGGCCGCGCGACCGGTGGCGGCGCCGACGCCGGTCGTTCGGGAGCCGCGGGCCTCGGCTGAGCCGGGGGGGCGGGGGGTGCCGCGGGTGCGGCCACCGCTGCCGGTGCGGCCGATCGCGGGGCCACGAAGGGCTGGCTGAGGCGCGGCGCCCGGGGCGCCGCGGGAGCCGGCTCCGGCTCGGGGCGTGGTGCCACGGGCGGCGCCGCCGCCTGCGGGACCCGGGCCGGCTCCGCGACCACGGGACTCGGCGGTGCCGACCCGTCCCGGCGGACGTCGATCGTCGCGGCGCACACCGCGCATCGGGCCCGCACGCCGGCCTCGGGGACTTTGGCCGGATCCACGCGGAACACCGTGCGACAGGACGGGCAGCGCACGTTCATCGTTCGGACTCCCTCCTCACTCACGCCTCATCGGCTTCGTCGTGGCGACGATCCACCACGAACACGGAGCCGGGCAACGTCTTCGCATAACTCTTCATCTCGGTGGCCAGCGTGCTCACCTGCGCCGGATGCGTGAACGTCCGCCGCTCGTTCGTCACGATGCCGATCGAGAGTGTCATCAGCGGCACCCGGTACAACTGCCCCCGGCGGTCCTTCCCGAAGAAATATCCCGCGCGGCGGTCCGGTTCGGAATACTGGAACGGGATCAGCGTGTCGAAGACCTCGATGATCTCGGTACACACCGCCGACACCTGGTGCTCGGCCACCACGAAGATGAAATCGTCCCCGCCGATGTGGCCCACGAAACCGGTCCCGTAACACAGGCCCCGGACCACGTCCCGCAGCATCCGCGAGAGGAGAAAGATGACCCGGTCACCGTCGTAGTAGCTATAGCGGTCGTTGAACTCCTTGAAGTGATCGAGGTCCGCGTAGCACACGGCGAAGTGCTCTCCCGACTCCAGCCGACGGCGGATCTCCCGCTCGATATCCGTCGTTCCGGCCAGCCGGGTGGACGGATGCACCGCCACCGCCGTCTGCGCGCGCGTCAGCAGTGCATCGAGCCGGGCCCGCTGCTCGGACGGATCGAACACCGGCGTGATGACCTCATCCGCCCCGATCTCGAACCAGGCGCGCGTCACCTCGCTCTGGTGGCCGGGGGCGATCACCGCGACGGGGATTACCCCGGTGTAGGGATCGACCTTCAGCGCTTCGCAGAGCGAGTGTCCGTCGGCACCCGACTCGGCCGCCACCACGATCATGGCGGGAAGGCTGCGGGCCGCGATCATCTCCACCGCCGCCCGCGTCTCGGGACGGATCAGCGGCAGGCCGCGACCCGCGGACCACGCGGTCACGAGGTCGGGAACCGGCTGGTCCGCCGGCCCGAAATAGATCACGGATTGGCGGGATCGCACCTCGTGCCCCTCACTCGTAATTGCATGGCGGGTCGAAACTTACGAGTCGCCAGGTGAGAAGTCAAACACGCTGCCATTCTACAGGCCGATCGAAACCGCGGCGGAGAACCCCGGACGGCGTCCCCGCCCCGTCGTCCACATGCCCGTCTGCAGTTGCACGGGACGCCCGGCCCCGGTCAGGCGCTCCGTGATGAACGCGTCCACCGCACTCAGCAGGTGGTTCACCAGCAGGATACCGAGCGTCGTGGTCGCCCCACGGAACGCCTCGTCGCTGGCGTCGATGGTCTGGCGGTAGAGATCCTGCTCGAGCCCGGCGTTGCGCCACGACCAACGGAAGTTGGGGCCGATGGCCCGGCTGGCGTAGAACGCGAGGGCGCGCTGGTATTCCGGGGAGTCCACCGGCGGATCCTCGGTGGGATCGGGGAAGAACGTCGTGCGGGCGAGCTGCCAGATCTGCCCGTTGTAGGTGCGCTCGTCCACCGGGGGAACCAGGGCCGGGCCGGGGTCGGTATCGAACGGTCCGCTCTCGACCCAGCGGCCCATCTGCTCGTAGTACTCGAACACGGTGTCCTGCAGGACGGGCTCGTACGGTGCGCGGGCGACGACCGTGGCGAGTTCCCGGTAGCGCTCCTGGTCGCGGCGGCCCTCGGAGTTGAGCGTCAGGGCCCGCGTGATCAGGAGTGCCTCGGCCACCAGGTACACCGCGCCGCGGGCGTGCCCTCCCAGGAGCTGTCCCGTGCCGGGCACGAGGAGGGAGGCGAGCGGCCGCACCCAGAGCGCTTTGCCGGGATCGGTGAGCAGTGACTGGCCGCCGCGATCGCCGGACGACTCCGGGGGCTCCTGGGCGGGCAGTTCCCCGAGGGCCGCCGGTGCCAGCGTGAGCGCCAGAACCAGCGGCAGCGGCCTCACAGCAGGATCCGGAGGCCGACGTGCAGCGGGTCGTCGAAGGCGCCGGTCTGATAGAACAGCCGCGTCAGGTCCACGATGAAGCGTTCGAAGCGGATGCCGACTCCCAGCGAGGCACCGCGCGATTCCGACTGAAGGAACGCGTAGCCGGCACGCAGGAAGATCGCGCCGCCGTAGGCAACCTCGACCCCGGTGCGGGCGTCGGGGCTCGCGTATTCTCCCCAATCGTCCTGCAGGTCCAGCAGCACCCGCGCCGAGAGGTCCGGGGTTGCGCCGATGGCTTGCAGGGGCAGCAGGTACTCGAGCCCCACGGCCACCTGCGTCGGCAGCGGATCGGCCTGGGCCTTGTTCTCGACCTGGAGCTTGAACCCCGCGTGCCGCACGGCAATCCCCAGCCGCAGCGCGTCCGCCCGGCCGAACGCGACCTGCGCCCCGACGTCCACGGCGTGCGTGGTGCCGCTCACGTCGCCGAGGGAGCCGCAGTCGCCCTGACAGTCCTGCCGGAACTGGATCAGCTTGTAGCTGACCCCGAGCGCCACGGCGCTCCCGACCTCGGTCGCATACGACGCCAGGAGCTGAATGTTCTTCGGGGCCAGGCGTCCGGTCGGCAGCCCTCCGTCCTGTGGGCGGACCTCCTGGGAGCCGTAGTCCACGAGGTACGCGGTGACCCCCACCGTC
>Ga0214473_10002560_pt1 | contig 22304 bp, 17 predicted proteins | sample RVTome_7_FD_203509 | JGI IMG/M metagenome (GOLD analysis project Ga0214473, IMG submission 203509) | Soil microbial communities from uranium-contaminated site in the Upper Colorado River Basin, Wyoming, United States - RVT98D197 | ecosystem: Environmental > Terrestrial > Soil > Contaminated >... | reverse complement strand
AGCCCGAAGCTCCATCGCATCCTTCTTGGCTCACGGGTGCCGATTCCGACCCGACGGGAAAGCTTCCACATGTCCCGGCCCTTATCTTGGATGAGGCGGGCGCTCTCCCGCCCGTGCGCGATGAAGATCTCGGACCGATCTCGGTCGAGGTCCCGGATTGGATGACGGAGCTGCAAGCGCCTCCGACGGCTGCCCCGCCCGAGGCGCGCTCCAATTTGGCGCCGGCCACACTGCCGGCGTGGCTCGAGGCCATGCGCCCGGTCGAGACCTTCCGTTCGGTTGTGGAGATCGAACCGGAGGAAGATCAGACGGTCGAGGCTGCCGGCCCATTGGCCGGCCTACGCGGCGTCCTCTTGGCTGAACCCGTGATGGCTATGCCGCGCATGCCGACAGCGGGCGGGGGCCGCCTGGAAGTCACCGAACGCCAATTCGCGCAGGCGGAACTTCTCCATCGGCTGGTGGAGGAGGAGCAGCGCGAAGCCCAGGTCCGGCCCCAGGCTCGGGCGCGCCCGCCGCTCCTTCGCTGGCTGGTGAGCATCGTCCTCTTCGTGGCCGTCGCCATCCCGACTTTCGCCGGCGGACCGGCCTTCCCCTTGCCTCTTCTCCAGCCGCGCGAGCTGGATGTGCTGGCCTCTTTGGTGGAAGGCGTGCCCGCAGGTCAACCCGTGCTCGTCGTCTTCGACTATGAAGCCGGTTACGCGGGAGAGCTGGAAGCAGTGGCCGGCCCACTGATCGACCACCTGATGAACCGCGGACTTCCGCTGGCCACCTTGTCCACACGCCCCACCGGCCCGCCTTTGGCCGAGCGGCTGGTGGCGCAGGTTGCGGCCCGTCATGGCGCCGTCCGCCAGGAGGCTTTCCTCCACTTGGGTTACCTCTCGGGCGGGCCGACCGCCGTTCAGCTGTTCGCCGCCGCGCCGACACAGGCCGTCTTTCGCGGCTACCTGGGCCCCGGCGGATCGCCCTGGCTCGAACCCATGCTGCAGCGTGTCCACGCCCTGAGCGACTTCGGCATGGTCGTGGTCATCACCACGGGCACGGAGATCGCCCGGGTTTGGGCCGAGCAGACTCAACCCTGGCTCGCTGGGCGGCCGCTGGTGATGGTCCTGAGTGCCGGCGCCGAGCCCATGGTTCGGCCGTACTACGAAGCTTTGCAGCCGAAAGTTCAGGGGATCTTGTCCGGTCTGCCGGCGGCGGTGGCCTATGAACTTCGCCTGGCGGCGCCGGGAATCGCCCAGACCCGGTGGAACGGTTTCGGATTGGGGCTGACGGGCGTTGAGGGTTTCCTCATCATCGGATTGCTCTACGGGATCGTGGCCTGGATCCTGCGCGGGCGAGGAGCTTAGGCGGGCCATGACCGATGCGGCTCTGCTGGAACTGATCGGAACGGCCGTCGCCGCGCTCCTGACGATCATGGTCTTGAGTTACGCGCTGGGGGACAACGCCTTCTTCCGTTTGGCGGCCTACCTCTTCATCGGTGTGGCGGCCGGATATGCCGGCGCCGTGGCCTGGCACGATGTGCTCGAGCCGCGACTCATCGCCCCGCTGCTCGCCGCCGGCCCGGGCATTGTGAACGATTCGACCCAGCTGGTTCAAGTCGTGGCCCCCATTTTGCTGGTGATCCTGCTCCTCTCGAAGGTCGCGCCGACGATGGGACGGCTGGGCGGACTGCCGGTCGCCCTGATGGTGGGCGTGGGCGCCGGTGTCGTTGTCGGCGGCGCCATCACCGGAACGCTGGTGCCTCAGACTCTGGCAGCGATGGGCAGCCTCAACCCCGCCGGAGTCGCACCGCAGACGGGGGAGACCGGCCTCGAGCGCCTGATCAATGTGCTGATCGTGCTCCTGGGCACCGTCAGCACGCTGTCGTACTTCCGCCTGACGGGGCGGGGCGACCAGCCGGACTCGGGGCGCTACAGCATGCGGCCGGTCCGCACGCCCATCGTCACGATCTCCATCCCGTGGCCGATCCTGCCGTTCCTGGGGGAGATGTTCATCGCCTTGACCTTCGGGGTGATGTTCGCCGGCGCTCTGTCGGCCGTCATCCTGGTCCTCGTGGAACGCCTGCAGTTCCTCGCCGGCGCCGGCAATATCATCCTTGGCGGTCTCCTGGCCGCGCCATGAGCACAATGCTGGAGGCCGACACCCTGCTGGCGATCGACGTCGGCAGCGTCAACACCCGCGCCAGCCTGTTCGACGTCGTCGATGGGAAGTACCGCCTGGTGGCCACCGGCCGCGCCGCCTCGACGGCCGGTGCACCCCTTTCGGATGTGAGCGAGGGTGTGCGCGGGGCGCTCGAGCAGGTGCAGAGCGTGACGGGCCGCAGACTCATCGACGAGGCTGAGAGCCTGATCATGCCGGCGACCGCCGGCGGAGCCGGCGTGGATGTCTTCGTGGCGACGACGTCGGCCGGGCCGTTGGCTCGCACCCTGTTGGTGGGGTTGATGCCGGGTGTCTCCGTCGAGAGCGCCCGCCGCCTGGCGGCTTCGTGCTACCTCGACGTCGCCGGCGAGTTGGGGTTGATGGATCGCCGGCGGGAGGACGAGAAGCTCGATACCATCGTCCAGGCCAAGCCCGATCTTGTCTTGCTCGTCGGCGGGACCGATGGCGGCGCCACACACTCCGTCCTTCGCTTAGTGGACCTGGTCGGGGCCGGGCTGGGACTGTTGCCCGACCCCGAGCCGCCGAGGGTTGTGTATGCCGGAAACCAGCGGCTGGCTGCCGACGTGACGGCGCGGCTGGGGGAGCGCTTCCCCGTCACGGTCGTCCCCAACATCCGGCCCGCCATCGAGCAGGAAGAGCTGGCGGCTGCGAGGCAGCGACTCTCCGACGTCATTCACGACCTCCGCTCGTCACGCATCTCGGGATTCGAAGAGCTGCGCCAGTGGTCAGGGGGGAATCTGATGAACACGGCCGACGCTTTCGGCCGGATTATCCGCTACCTGAGCCAGGTCTACGACCCGGCCAAGGGCGTCCTGGGGATCGATCTGGGCGCTAGCCACACGACGATCGCCGCAGGCTTCGGCGGTGACCTGCATCTCCTGGTGCGCTCTGACCTCGGGCAGGGATCGGCGCTGCCCGGTTTGCTGCGGCACAGCACGCTGCTCGACATCCAACGCTGGCTTCCGATCGAGGTCAGCGAAGCCAGGTTGAGGGACTACATTTTCAACAAGGCACTTCATCCGGGCATTGTTCCCATCGGGATGGAGGAACTCCATCTGGAGTACGCCCTGGCGCGGCAGGTGGCGCGGACGGCTTTGGAATTGGCGCGGGCGGACTGGCCTCTCGGCAAGGACGCTGCCAGCCATCCTCTCCTGCCACCGATGGAACCGATCCTGGCCAGCGGGGGCGTCCTGGCGCGGGCTCCACGGCCGGGCTATTCGGCTCTGGCGCTGCTCGATGCCCTGCAGCCGACGGGGATTGCGACCCTCGTCCTGGATCCGTACAACCTGACTCCCGGGCTGGGTGTCGCCGGCGGGCCGCTGCCTATGGCAACGGTCCAGGCGCTCGACTCGGGAAGTTTCGTCAGCCTGGGCACCGTGGTGGCCCCTGTCGGGCGGGGACGACCTGGGCGGCCGGTCTTGCGGCTAAGGCTCGAGCGGGAACGAGGCGAGACATCGGAGGGCGAGGTTCGCTACGGCCAGCTTTCCGTCCTCCCACTGAAGCAGGGTGACTTTGGGAAACTGACTCTGCGACCGGAGCGCGGCTTCGACGTCGGATTCGGAGCCCCCGGCCGGGCCGGAGCGGTGCGGGTGGCTGGAGGGGCGGTGGGGCTGATCATCGACGCCCGCGGCCGACCCCTCCAGGGTCCTCGCGACAGCGGGCGGGCACACGATTTGAACCAGAAGTGGCTGTGGGACATCGGGGCGCTGGAATGAGCCTGGCACCGGACTTGCATCCTGCGGGTCTCGGAGTCTAGGAATCAGGAGACCATGCTCCCGATCACGCATGTCATCCCCCTGACCACGGTCCGCCGCGAGCGGTCTTTGCCTGCCGCCGGCACGGTCACGGCCCGGGTGAACGAGAAGGTCCAGGCCGGGGACGTCTTGGCCCAGGCCGAGCCGCCGGCTCGACATTACCTTCTCGACCTGGCACGTGCCCTTGGCGTTCCCGAGAAGGACGCCGTGCGGCACCTCCGGCACCAGCCGGGGGAGCGGGTGGACAGCGGCGACGTCCTGGCGGGCCCCGTTGGGCTCGGCCGGCGCACCCTGCGTGCTCCGGCGGCCGGACAGATCGTCTCGGTCGGCGATGGGCGAATCCTGTTCGAGGCTCACGGCGAGATGGTCTCGCTTAAGGCCGGCTACGCTGGCATCGTGGTGGCGACGGATGGCGTGCAGAGCGTCACACTGGAAGCCACGGCGGCCCTGGTTCAGGCCGTTTGGGGCAACGGACGCCAGGACTACGGCGTCCTGCGTGTGGTCGGAGGCGGCGCCGCCGACCGGCTAAAGACCGAGGACTTCGACATCAACCTACGCGGTGCCGTCCTGATTGCCGGCACGTGCACCCACGCCGCTCCTCTGCACCAGGCCACCGAACTCTCCTGTCGCGGACTGATCCTGGGAGGGCTGGGGTCCGAACTGATTCCGGTCGTCCGTCGGCTGCCCTATCCGGTGCTGGTCGTCGAAGGATTTGGGGACGTGCCGATGAACGCCGCCGCCTATTCCCTGCTGGTGACCAATGCGGGCCGAGAGGCGGCCCTTGACGGGCGTGTCGGCGGGTTGTACAGCCATCAACGGCCGGAGATCATCATTCCCATGCCGGCCAATCGGCAGGTTTCTCTGCCGGACGAAGTCATCCCCCTCCAGCAGGGTGTGCGCGTGCGCGTCGTCCATGCCCCGTACCATGGCGCGGTCGGGGTCGTGCGCGAAGTCCTGCAACGAGCGGTAGGATATCCCAGTGGCATCCTGGCGCGCAGCGCCCGGGTGGACCTGGAGGGAATCGGTACGACGAACGTGCCGCTGGCTAACCTCGAGATCCTGCAGTAAGGGCGGCTCGGGGGGTCGAGTCGCGAGGAGAAGAGACAATGGCTGAAGATTTTGAGATTGGCGGTCCGCCGCCCGAGGAATCCACCAACCGGACGTTCGTACTGGCTGCCGCCGGGATCGGGGGGTTGCTCGTCCTGAGCATGGTCTGCCTGGCGCTGTATGCCCTGGTCCTGGCGCCGCGCCAGCGACAAGCGCGAGCCGATCAAGCGACTCAAATCGCCCTGAACAATACCCAGGTGGCCCAGGCGGTGACGCAGACGGCCGGGGCCCAATTCCCATCGGCCACGTCCCCGTCGACGCGCACGGCGACGGCCACGGCCTCGCGCACGCAGACCCCCGTGGTCGTAGTCCCGACGGCCACGGCGACCGTCACGCCCGGTGTTCCGAGCACGATTGCCGTGACGACGTTCACGCCAACGGTGACGGCGCTGCCTACGACGGGATTCGCCGACGAAGGCGGATTCCCGATGCTGATCGTCCTGGCCGGCGTGTTGATTCTGGTGGCTATCGTCGCTCGTCGAATGCGCCTGCGGCCGGCGGCCTGACGCCAGCCCGGCGCTCACGATAGGTGCATCTCGGCAGGGTCGGCTCTTAGCCGGCCCTGCCGTCGCGTCTCGGAAAAGGATGACCCAGCTCAGATTGCGCCAATCGCGACGCGCGACACTGGTGGGGGGCGGGGGGCCGTCTCGCCATCCCGGCAGGACACCCCGTTCGGCCTCTACAGGCCGCCAAGGGCGGACCGCGAAGCCCCGGTCCGCCGGGGCGAGACGGCCGGGACGGTGCGCCGGGCCGCCGGGTCTCGCGGCCCCCCTGTGGTGCCTTCGGACGGGGACCTGGAGAAGTCACCGGATCTCCGCCGCCCGGCGTCCCGCGGCGGAAGAACCCACAAAGAGGGATGCCGTTCGGGCTTACGCGTGCTACTATGTGCCCATGTCGACACGGGTGGCGTCAACGGTCGAATGCCGGTTTCTTCATCTCGAATCGCCCGCCCTGTCCCACAGCCGGCCCTTCGACCCGTTGACCCCCTGAGCCTTTGACCTCCGACGCCTCCATGGATTGGCCTCTACCCTTCCCGTCCTTGTCGGAGCGCTTGCTCGAAGACCTTGCGGCCGGCGAGTGCGTCGCCGTCACGGGTGTGAGCAACACGGGCAAGTCCTCGCTGATGCGGGCGCTGGCCGGCGAGCCGGCCGAGTCGCTCTATCTCAAGCGTGCCGGCCGCCCGATCACGTTGATCTACGTCGACTGCAACCGGGCCGTGGCCATCAGCGCCCAGGCCTTCTACGAGGTCGTCCTGCGCTCCGTCCTGGAACGTGTGGGTTCGAAGGCCGCCTCCAACCTGGCGGCTTCGCTGCGCGCCCATCACCAGACCATCACCGATGCCTCGTCGTCCTTCACGGCCTCGTTGGCCTTCAACCTGGCCCTGACCGAGGTCTGCGAGCAGCTGGGGAGCGGGCTCGGGCTGCTGCTGGATGAGTTTGATGAGATCTACGCCGCGTTGGAGGACCGGGCGTTGCTCAACTTGCGCGCCTTGCGCGATCGCTTCAGCGACCGGCTAAGCTTCGTAACCGCCACGCTGCGCGGCCTCGAGTCGCTGCGCGGGCGCGCCCTCGACGACGAGTTTGCCGAGATGTTCGCCCGCTCAACCTACACCATGCCTCCCCTGAACGAGAGCGATTCCGATCATCTGCTCGAGGCGGTGGCCGGGGAAGCCCTCAACCGCGACGAGCGCCGCCTGTGCCGCGAGCTGGCCGGCGGACATCCAGGGCTGCTCGTGGCCGTGGCCCAGGTGCTGGCGGAAGAGCCGGCCGCCCACGGGGACGAGGCCCTGCAAAGGATCCGCCAACATCCTTCGCCGCGCGCCGAATGCCTCAAGATTTGGGCGCAGCTGCAGGAGGATGAACAGGCGGCGCTGACCTCCCTGGCGAGCGACGAGGCGGCCGGGCTCTCGCCGCAGCAGCGTCGACGCCTGGAAACCCTGGGCTTGATGCGCGACGGCAGGATCTTCTCATCGCTCCTGGCCGACTTCGCCCGGCGGCGGCTGCGCGGCGCCGGGGCGGAACGCACCGGCGTCCAGATCGACACCGACTCGGGCGATGTATGGGTGGACGGAATGCGCATCCCCGTCCTCACCGACCTCGAGTACCGGCTGCTGGAAGCCTTGAATTCGCGGCGGGACAAGCTGACGGATAAGTATCAGATCGTGACGGCGGTGTGGGGCGAGAAATACCTGGGGGAGGTCGACGATGCGCGGGTCGAGAAGCTGGTCAGCCGCCTGCGCAGCAAGATCGAAGCCGACCCGGCCGAGCCGCGCTACCTGCTCACCCAACGCGGGCGAGGCTACAAGCTGCTCTCGAGCCCCGTGCACGATGCGGAAGCGGAGTCCTAGCTGCCAGATGCCAGTTCCCGGTTCCCGGTTCCCAGTTCCCAGTTCCCAGTTCCCAGTTCCCAGCTCCCAGCTGCCGGCTCCAAGCAACCAGTCTTCAGTGATCATCTGGTCGACTGGAAACTGGACACTGGACACTGGTAACTGGAAACAGGAGAACTTCGTGCTGGTGGCTGGTGGCTGGGCGCTGGCGGCTTCCTATCCGGCCTTGCCTTCCGCCACCGACCGTCCATGCGCTACCAGGGCCTCGACCATCTTCGGGTCGCGGGCCTCGGCGTAGACGCGCAAAACCGGCTCGGTCCCTGAAGGGCGGATCAACAGCCACGAGTCGTCGTCGAGCAGGTACTTGACGCCGTCCAGGGCATTGACGCCCGCCACGCGCACGCCCCCGATCGAAGTCGGGGCCGCCTGCTCAAGCCGTTCGACCAAGCGCCCTTTCGCCACCGGCGCCGAGAGCCGCAGGTCGAGCCTCTCGTAGTAGGCCGGCCCGGCTCGGGCCAGCAGGTCGTCAACCAGCTCCTCCAACGGAGCTCCCATGGCGGCGACGATCTCGACCAGCAGAAGCCCCATCAGGATTCCGTCCCCCTCCGGGATGTGACCCTGGAACGACATCCCGCCCGACTCCTCACCTCCCAGCAGGGCTTCGCCACGCCGCATGTACTCGGCGATGTGGTTGAAGCCGACCGGCGTCTCGACGACCTCCAGCCCGTATCCCGCCGCCAGGCGGTTGAGCATTTGCGTCGTGGAGACGGTCTTGATCACCTTTCCGCGCCAGCCTCGGCGCTCGACGAGGTATTGCAGCGCCAGGCCAAGGATGCGATGGGGATCGACGAACTGACCGCGGCCGTCCATCGCCCCGATCCGGTCCCCGTCGCCGTCCGTCGCCAGGCCGAGCCGGCCGTGGCCGGATGCGATGGCGTCGGCTAGAGCCCCCAGGTAGCGCGTGATCGGCTCGGGGTGGACGCCACCGAAGCCCGGGTTCATCTCGCCTCGAACTTCAAAGACCTCGCATCCGGTGCCCTGGAGCATCTTGCGTATCAAGCCCCGCCCCGAGCCGTGCATCGAGTCGACGACAACCTGCTGCGGATGCTTGGCGATAAGGTCGAAGTCGATCAACCGGCGCAGGTGCGCCTCGTAGTCGGGAGAGGGGTTGAAACGATTGATGAGCCCCTCGATACGGGCGCGATCGTAATCCATCAGGTTGGGGCCGCGGGCGCGGCTCTCATTGTCGGTGATGTAGACCTCGACGCGGCGGCACTGCTCGGGCGTGGCCGATCCGCCGTAGGCGGCTTTGAGCTTGATGCCGTTGTAGCGCGGCGCGTTGTGGGAGGCGGTAATCATCAGGCCAGCGATGGCCCCCTGTTGGAGAACGGCGTGCGACAGGGTGGGGGTCGGCACGTCGGCCTTCGTCAGATGCACGCGGTAACCGTTGGCGGCCAGGACGCGCGCCGCCTCCACCGCGTAGCGATCCGAGAGGAACCGCGTATCGAATCCGACGACCATCGTGCGCGGGTCGGGGGCGCCGGTCGAGGGTGAGGCGCCGTTGCCCCATTCGTCGGAGGCGACGGCGTCGGCTACGGCCTGGGTGACCAGACGCAAGTTGTCGAAGGTGAAAGTGTCGGAGATGACGCCGCGCCAACCGTCGGTGCCGAAATGAATCGCCATGAGGTCAGGGTCCCTGGGGAGGAGAGCCCGCGGATTGTAACACCGCAGCGCGGAGGCAAGCGCCTCGCGCAATATTCTTGGCGAGAAAGAAACAAGGCGCGCAACACATAAGGCACATGGCTGACAACTGAAAGCTATGGCTGACAGGACGGCTGATGGTGTACGGGCTGCAGCGGGGCGGTGAGACGGCCGCGACCGTGTGGCGGCATCCTTCGACTGCGCTCACACCGTCCCGTCCGTCTCGCCCCCCGTTCGGGCCGGCGCCTTGGCGGGCGCCAGCCCGCCTTGGCGAACGGCCGGCGGACCGGGGCTTCGCGGTCCGAACGGGGTGTCCTTCCGGGAGAATGCCTCGTGGATGCACGGTAGCCGCAGGCTTTAGCCTGCGGCCCCGCAGTCTAAAGGCCTCTCTCCTTCGCAGTACAGCTCTAGGCGTGCTGAGCCCCTCAGCTTCGCTCGGGGTCGAAGCACGCCGGCATCTCGGTGAACGGAAGGCTCTGGAACTGGGCCGCGTTAGGCTGTGTAACGCAAACCCACGACCAGATCGGCGACATTCGTGCCCGTCGGCCCGGTGCGAATAAGGGCGCCGGCGGCCTCGAGGGCCGTGTAGGAATCGTGGGCTTCCAGCGAAGTCCTTGGATCCAAACCCCGACGCCGGATGTCTGCCGCGGTAGAACCGGTGACCACCGCGCCGGCGGCGTCGGTCGGTCCATCTATACCGTCTGTGGCGAAGGCCATGAACGCGACCCGTGGTTCCCCCTCCAGGAGCTGGGCCGCCTGCAGGCACATCTCCTGGTTTCGGCCGCCGCGGCCGGCGGTCTTGAAGGTCACCGTCGTTTCGCCGCCCGCCACCAGGCATGTGCCGCCGCGTTCCCGAAGCAGCCGCCGGGCCAGCCGCTCGCCGACGAGTCGGGCCTCCCCGCGCAGCGGGCGATCCATCCGATGCACGTCGAAGCCCAGGGTGCGGGCAGTTCTTGCGGCAGCCCGCACCGCCTCTCGGTTCGAGGTCACGAGCAAAGTCAAGGGTTGCGCGAGTCCCCGACGGCCGGGTCGGGGAGCGGAGAGGGCCGAATGAACGGCATCGCTCATCGAGGACCACAATCCGGCGCGCTCGAGAATCGCCCTTGCCCGCCGGCGCGGATCGGGTGCCAGGACGGTCGGTCCGGAGGCTACGGCCGCCAGCTCATCGCGCGGTACGTCGGAGATCACGAGACCGGCGACCCTAGCCGGCGCCGCCATCCGCGCCAGCCCTCCCATCTTGACGCGCGACAACGCCCCGCGCACAAGATTGACCTCGGAAATCGGGAAGCCCGAGCGCAGGAGTCCGCGATTGACCGCTTGCAGGTCGGCCAGCGTGATGCCGGGGGCGGGGTGCTCCAACATGGCCGAGCCGCCTCCGGAGATCAAGACCAAGACCAGATCCTCCTCCCCGGCACCCGAAAGCAGCCCGGCCAATCGTTCACCGGCCGCCAGGCTCTGCTCGTTGGGGAGCGGGTGACCGCCGGCGAAGGTCTCGATCAGCGGCGGCAGCTCGGAAAGCGCCCCCGCAGGTCCGGCGGCGATGCCCGCCTCCAGGCGGTCGCCCACCTGCTCGAGCGCGGCCTTGGTCATGGGCACCGCCGCCTTTCCCATGGCGACCAAGAAGAGACGGCCGCGCACGCGAGTCCTGCGGCCCGCCAGGCGAAGATCCTGGCCCCGAAAGACGAGACATCGGCGAACGGCCGCGGCGGGATCAACCGCCGCCAGCGCCGCCCCTCGAAGCGCCTGGAGATGGTTCGGGTGATCGTCGAATGCGGGTGGCTTGCGTCTCAACGGACGGCTTACGGAGAAGGAAGCGCCTGGGCGGCGGCCAGGGCAGCGGCGTTCGGAGTGAGCTGGCCGCTCAGGACGGAGTCAACGGCGGCGCGGATGGGCGTGCCGACGGCCGAGCGAACACCGATCGTCGGCATTGGACGGGCCACCTCGACGAGCTGCTCCGCCAAGGTCTTGTCCGTTCCGTCGAGCCATGCGTCCAGGGTTGCGCGGTCTACCGGCAGATAACCAAGCGCCTGGGTCCATGGGCCGAGGAACGTCGGGTCCGTAAGCCACACCATCAAGTCGTTGGCGAGCTGCTTTCGCTCGGGGTCGTGCGTGACTAGAGCCCACGACCAGGCCTGCGCCAGGCAGACTCCGGCGCCGTCGCGGGTAGGGAGGGGGGCGGCCCACTCCGTGGTCGGTCGACCTTCGGCCAGGAAAACGTGAAGCGGCGCGACGGCGCTCGACGCCCGGCCCTCGTGAAAAGCACCCCATGTCTCCAGCGAGGACTCGTATTGGCGCACGGTAAGCGGCAACAGGCCGGCGTTGTGGGCCGACCCGTAGAAGGCCAGGACTTCTTCCAGCCCAAGAGGATCGAGGCGGAGCTCGCCTCGCTCATCGGCCAGGGTGGCCTCCAGGGAAAGATACTCGGCCAGTGTCGTCAGGGCCTCGGCGTCTCCTGCCGGAAACAGGAAGGGCGGCTTGCTGGAAAGCAGATCCGACCATGAGCGCGGGGCGCGGGAGAACGAGTCGACGCGGAAGACCAAGACGTCGGCCCGGCTCCCAAACGGTTGGCCGTAGCGTTCGCCCCCGATCTCAACGGGCTGACGGGCAAAATCGAAGACGGCCGCCTCACCTTCCTCGGGGAAGGGGGCCAGCGCCACCAGGCCCGAGGCCGCTGCCGCCTGGGCCAAGTCGGAGGAATCGAGGGTGATCAGATCCGGCAATGCGGCGGGGGCGACGCGCAAAGCTGCCTGAAGCGTCTCGAGCAACCCGGCGGGACCGGCCTCGTCCTTCAAACGGATCTCCACCTTCACGTTGGGGTGCGCGGCTTCGAAGGCCTCCAGCCGCGCCTGAAGCAGCCCTCCGGCCTCGGATTGAGAATCGGGAGCAAAGGCCGGCGCGACCCAGGCGCGCAGGACGAGGGGAGAAGGCGTCGTCGTCGGCCCGGGCGCGGGCGTGAGGGTCGGCGGTACGACCGGCGCGGCGGTGGCTGTCGGAGGCTGAGGCGTCGGCGCAGGCGCGCACGCGCTGAGCGTGAGCGCCAGGGCGATGACAACGGACGGGAAAGCCGGCCGGGGATGCACGGAGGCATTATACAGCGGCGACCCACGACGGCTCCCGCTGTTGGGCGGCCAGAGAGTAAGGCGGTGCCCCAAAGAGGGAGAAAAGCCGGTGGGAGCGGAGGCGATGATCGCTATGCTAGAATCCGCGAGGTCATGGACGTTGCGAGCGAGCTGGCGCCGGTCCTGGAAGGGATTCCGGCCAAGCCCGGCTGCTACCTGATGAAGGACAAGGCCGGGCGGGTGATCTACGTCGGCAAGGCGGTCCACTTGCGGAGCCGCATCCGATCGTATTTCCACGCCTCGGCCGCCCACGATCGCAAGACCGAAGAGCTGGTGGCGCACGTGGCCGACGTCGAGTGGATCGTCGTCGATACCGAGCTCGAGGCGCTGATCCTCGAGATGACCCTCATCAAGCGCCATCGGCCGAAGTACAACGTGCGTCTGAAGGACGATAAGCGCTATCCCTACGTGAAGGTGCACTGGGCCGATCCGTTCCCCAAGGTCAGCGTGACCCGGCAGATGGTTGACGACGGCAGCCGCTACTACGGCCCGTACACCAGCGCCTGGGCGGTGCACGAGACCCTGGACGTACTGCGCCGGATCTTCCCTTACCTGACGTGTGACCGGATCATCACCGGGCAGGATCCGCGTGCCTGCCTGTACCACGATATCCATCTGTGTCTGGCGCCGTGCATCGGGGCCGTCGAGCAGGAAGGATACCGGGCGATGATCGGCGACCTGTGCCGCTTCCTGGAGGGACAGACGGACCAGGTCGTGAGCCGGCTGAAGGGCGTCATGGCGCGCGCCTCCGAGAGCCAGGCTTACGAAAAGGCGGCCGCCGTTCGGGACCAGCTCTTCGCCATCGAGAAGGTCGTCGAAGGGCAGAAGGTGGTCTCCCAGGATCGCATCGACTCGGACGTCATCGCTTTCGCCCGTGACCAGGGCGACGCCTGCGTTCAGGTGTTCTTCATCCGCAGCGGCAAGCTGATCGGGCGCGAGTATTTCGTGCTGGAGGGGGCCCAGCAAGCGGACGATCGTGAGGTCCTGCAGGCGTTCCTGACGCAGTTCTATACTGAGGCGGCCCACGTCCCCGATCGGCTCGTGCTGCCGGCCGATATCGAAGAGGCGCGCATTATCGAGTCGTGGCTCACCGGACGGCGCGGCGGACAGAAGGTCGAGCTGGTGGTGCCCCACAGCGGGCCGGCCCGCGAGTTGGTCGAGCTGGCCACGACCAATGCCGCCGAGACCCTGGCCAGCCTGCGCGCCCGTTGGGAAGCCGACCGCAGCAAACACGTTCAGGCGTTGGCCGAGTTGCAGGCCGCATTGGGCCTGCCGACCGCGCCGCAGCGGTTGGAGGCCTACGACATCTCCAACCTGCAGGGCACGGCGGCGGCCGGCTCAATGGTTGTTTTCGAGCAGGGTGCACCCGCCAAGCGCCTCTATCGGCGCTTCACGATCAAGACCGTCCAGGGACAGGACGATTTCGCCAGCATGGAGGAAGTCTTGCGCCGGCGCTTTCACCGCTGGCACATGGCGCGGGAGGAGGCGCAGAAGCCCGGCGGCAAGCTCGATCCGGCCTTCGGTCTCCTCCCTGAGCTGCTGATCGTGGACGGTGGGAAGGGGCAGCTTGGGCGCGCCGTGCAGGTGTTGGAGTCGTCAGGGCTGGCCGGAAAAATCCCCGTCGCCGGACTGGCCAAGGGCCACGAGGAGCTCTACCTGCCCGGACGCGCCACGCCGATCGTCCTGCCGCGCGGCTCGGAGGGACTCCATCTTCTTCAGCGGCTGCGCGATGAAGCGCATCGCACGGCCCTCACGCAGCATCAATCGCAGCGGAGCAAGGCGGGCTTGGCGTCGCAGCTGGAGACCATTCCCGGCATCGGGCCTTCGAGGCGCAAGGCGCTGCTGCTCGCCTTCGGGGACCTGGATGCCATCCGCCGGGCACCGGTGAAGGACATCATGGCCGTTCGGGGGATCACGCGCCAACTGGCCGAGCGCGTGAAAGCCGAGATCTAGCGGGGCAAGCCGAGGACAGGGAATGACGCAAGCCTGGATTGTCGACGACGATGACGAGATGAGCCTTGCCGTCCAGCTGATGCTGCGCATGCTCGGCGTTCAAGCCGAGATCTTCCGCGAAGCCCGCAGCGCCTCCCGTATGCTCCTCTCGGGTCGCAAGCCGGACGTATTGATCCTCGACATCAACATGCCGGAGGTCAGCGGCATCGACATGCTCGAGTTCATCCGGCGCACCGACTCGTTGAAGGGTCTGCCGATCGTCATGCTGTCGTCGGAGACGACGGATGTCCAGGTGGATGAGGCGCTGGCCAAGGGGGCCAACGCCTTTGTCTTCAAGCCGGTCACAGTCGAGGAGCTCGAAGGGGCGCTGGCGAAGGCTCTTTCCAAACGCAAAACGACGTAGGGGTGAGGCAGGGGCCAAAGACCCAAGAACCACGATTAACACCCAAGGCGTAGGGGCGAAGCACCCATCAATTGCGGTCTGGGCAGGTGTGCTTCGCCCCTACAGGTCCCATCAGTTGGGTACGTTTTCGACCGTCGCCGGACCGCCGGCCTTGCACACCCACGCCTGTGCAGTCCGCCCAGTGGCCGCCCGGTAGCCCTCCACCAGTTCCACCGCGAATCGCTCGGCGTGCGCCGGGTCGACCAGACTGACCGTCGAGCCGCCGAAGCCGCCGCCCGTCAGGCGCGACCCAAAGCACGCCGGCGATCGATCTGCCAGTTCGACCAGGGTGTCGACGGCCGGGTGGCTCACCTCGAATAGGTCGCGCAGGCTGGCATGTCCCTCTCGCAGGATCGATCCCAGTCCCTGGCGGTCCCCCTGGCGCATTCGCTCAGCGGCCAGCAGGACGCGACGGCACTCGTGCACCACGTGCTGCGCGCGACGGAGCAGAGTAGGGGGCAAAGTGCTGCCGACGGCCTCCAGCTGGGCGGGCGTGACGTCGCGCAGGGAGGTGACTCCCGGCAGGATCCCCGCCAACCGGCGCGCCGCCTCGGCGCACTCCTGGCGGCGGGCGTTGTAGGCCGAAGCGCCCAACGCGTGATGAACTCCACTATCCGCCACAACCAGCGCCAAATCGGCCGGCATCGGCACCGCTTCTCCCGCGGCTGAGCGCGTGTCGAGCAAGATAGCCTTTCCTTCCTGGCCGAAGAGTGCGACATAGGGGTCCATCAGGCCGCACTGGACACCGACGTACTCGTTTTCGGCGCGCTGGCACAAGCGCGCCAGGGCCAGGCGGTCGATCTCGAATCCGGATAAGGCCTGCCAGGCCAGGGCGAAGGCGACCACCACGGCGGCCGACGATGCCAGCCCGGCACCCATGGGGACGTCCGAAGCGAGGACTCCGTCAAGCCCTGGGAGCTGAAAACCGGCGGCCTGCAGGCTTTGCGCGACGGCGGCCGGGTAACGCGCCCAACCCGGAAGAGGGCGTCCGGCGATATCGATGCCCGCCGCCAGCTCCGTCAGGCGGAAACTCACACCTTCGGGGATGTCCAGGGCGCGCAGCGTGACGATGGAGGACGGACACACCCCGGCCGCTACGCAGGCGCGCATGTCGAGGGCGACCGGAAGGACCCACCCTTCGTTGTAGTCGGTGTGCTCTCCGATGAGGTTGACGCGCCCCGGGGCCGAGGCCAGGACGGCCGCCGGCGCGCCGAACGCTTCGGCGAAAGCTCGTCCGGCGCGGGAGGCGGAGGTCATGGGGACTCGCCGGAGGTGGGTGGCTCGAGCAGCAGACCCATTCGCACGGTCGCCGCCAGGAGGGCCTCTACGTCCCGCGCTCGCACGCGCACGGCGGTCGGGCCGACGGTCTCACCCAGGAAGCGGGCGGTGGCGCGATGAGTCTTGAGCTCGCGCAAGGTGCGTGCGTCGGAGGTTTCGAGCAGGAGAGCCGGCTCGACCCGGCCTTCACCTGCTCGCCGCTCCCAGCGCGACATGGCGGCGGCCAGCCCCGCGGGAAGGCTCTTCCCTGAAGCGTGCTCGAGGATGGCGGCTACGTGAGAGACAGTCAATCCCTGGGTTTTCGCTGCGGCCAGGGCGGAGGGGGTGACCCGGAAGACGTACCCTTCCGGTTCGAGGCGGGTCCACGCCGTCACGCGCCCGATCTGATAGCGCTGCGCCGGAGGGAGGGAGAGCGGGACCTGTATCCAACCATCCGGGTCGACCTTCGCCGCGTCGGGCTTGAGCGCGGGCGTGGTCGACACGGGGGCGCTTGTTTCGCCAAGCAGCACGCCCGAGGCCTGTGTCCGCCGAAAGGCCACGACACCGGTCTCGTCCAAACCGAGATCGAGCACTCCCAGCCACGCCAGCGGGCCCTCGATCAGGAAGCGCAAGAGACGGCCCTCCACCGAGTCCCAGTGAGCGAAGCCGGTCAGCGGCCGGCCGGTCCGCGCGTCGTGCAGGTACCACGAGTCGAAATCACCGGCCGGACGCTGAAAGGCGGGCCGTTCGTGATGAACGGCCTCCAGGAACGCCGTGAGGTCCCACCACGTGTCCGTCGGCAGGTCCTGGAGAAGAAGAAGGGCTGCGGAGCGAGTGACCAGAGGATCGTTCGGCCAGGAAGCGCTGCCGGCCGTCACCCCGGGAGTCCGCGCCAGATCGTTCCAGGCGCGCGACTCCAGCCAGGCCGCCGCGAGCTGTTGCAGGGCTCGGATCGGGGAGAGCTCGAGGAACTGCCGCGTGGCTTGAGGGTCCGGGCGAAGCTGAGGAGGCCGGACCATCCCCTGTTCGATCAGCACCGTCAGCAGGAGGTCGATGCTATCGGGCTGGCGCAGGAAGTCTGAGAGAGCGGCCTTGCGGGAGGCGGGAAGCTCGGCCGAGCGGGATGGTCGGCGGCGAAGGGCGGCCAGCAGAGTGGTGGCGTCGTCCACGGCAGCGGAGCCGGCCGTGCGCTCGCGCGGAGGGGCGGAGGCGGGGCTGCCGGGCGGAGAGGAGCCCGGCGGGCGAGCAGGTCTCGGGAGTTGCTCGAGCAGGTCGTGCGGGACAAAGGCAAATTCCTGCGGGCCGCTGGGTGTGTCGCCGAACGCCAAGGCGAGCAGGCCCCGGAAATAGAGGGCGTCGAGAGCGGCCTGGGGCTGTCGCCACGGCTTCTCGCGGTCGCGGCGACCGGGGCCCATCTGCGTCAGCGGCCCAAAGATCCGCGCGAGATCCGCCAGCGGAGCGCGCCCGCCGTGCGCCAGGAGATGGGCCAGGGCCTCGGCCGCGGGAGGCGGAAGGCTGGCGGCGGTGTCTTGGGCCGCACCGGGGGACAGCAAGGCCTGGGCCAGGGCGGCGACGGCCTGGCGTGCCGAGCCTTGCGGGAGATCGATCTCCCACAGCTCGGCTACGATGCGAAGGTGGCCGAGATCGTGATCCTCGAGCGTGCGCTGGAGCGACTGCATCAATGAGCCGGCGCCGCAGCGCCGTCAGGCGACGATACGCAGGGCCTGGGGAAGGACCTCGATCGTCAACTGGGTGACATCGGACGTGAACCCGGCGAAGATCTCGCCGTCGGTGTGGACGGTGACCGGCTTCTCGGTGGTGACGGTCATTGTCCGACAGGACCCCATGCGGACTTGCCGGAAGCGCCCATGGGTGCCGTTCATGACTTCCGGGATGAGGCGGAACATCATCAGCCGGGAGACCTTGCGGATCAGGGCGTAGTTCAGCACGCCGTCGTCGGGCACGGCGCCCGGCGCGACATGAAAGCCGCCGCCCTCGCGCGGGCCGTTGCAGACGGTGAGCATGAGGGTGTTCTCGTGAAGCGTCTCGTGGTCGGTCTTGATCGTCATGGCAGGGGCGTCGTGGTTGCGCAGGATGGTCTGAATGACGGCCCACAGGTACATGCTGAAGCCCTGCAAACGTGTGATCCGGTAGGAGTAGATGGTGACCGTGGCGTCGAAGCCGATGCCGAGGGTATTGTCCCAGAATTCCGAGCGGCCTCCGCCATCGGTGACCTTCGCCATGTCCACCGCCCGCGGGCTGCCGTGAAACAAGGTGTGCATAGCCTGCTCCGGATCCTTGGACAGGCCGATGTTGTTGCAGAAATCGTTGCCGGAGCCGATGGGGACGACTCCCAGCAGGGGCCGGCGGCCGGCGGGGGCGGCCATCAGCCCGTTGACCACCTCATGGACGGTGCCGTCCCCGCCCAACGCCGCCACGACGTCGAACCCCTCGCGCGCCGCCTGGAGGGCAATTTCGGAGGCGTGCCGTGGGTACTCGGTGGCCGCCCATTCGGCGCCGCCGTGGCGTTCGATCAGAGACTGCAGGTACGAGGCCGTGTCCCAGGCGCGACCGCGATCGGCATGGGCGTTGAAGATCACCTTCATTCGGCTCACGGGTTTGGCTCCCAGCCCGCCTCTTCGACGGCGAGGAAGATATCGGTAGCGGAGATCATCCCAACCAGCTGGCCGCGCTCGTCCTCGACAGGCAGGTGATGCACCTTGAGTTCCTGCATCGTCACCGAGGCCTGAACCAGCGTCCACTCGGGGCGGGCGAAGGTCACCGGCGCGGTTAGGATCTCGCTCACACGCACCCTCGCCGGGTCCCGCCCGGGGCCGACGATCTTGTCGCGGATGTCGGTGGTGGTGAGAATGCCGAAGGCAGGCCGACCGTGTGCCAAATCGACGACCAGGCTGTGGACCCCGCGCCGCCGCATCAGGGTCAGCGCCTGGCCCACCCACATCTCCGGCGGGATGACCACCACGGGACTGCTCATCCAGTCCCGCACGGTCTGGGGCATCGGTCCTTCCTTTGGCGTGAGCCGCGCCGTAGGCTGGGCGGCACGACGATTATAGTGCAAGCGGCTCTCGGGCCGCAGCCGTAGTACCTTTTTTAAGCGTGCCGCGGCTTGACTTCGCACACGGGCGCGGCTACAGTCATATCAGATAGAGCCTCAGGCCACCTAAGGGCTGCACGCTCCGTCGACCGTGGCTGCCTTCGGCCAATGACCCCGGGTCGTTCCCCACGACGACCGGTAGGGGTCCTGAGAAAGCTCGCCGGCCGAAGGGTTGCCCTTCCGTACGGTGTTACGACGGAGCCTACCGGCAAGAGCGGCAGTGCCGGCCGCCCTATGGATTGGCAGGGGGCTCTCCCCTTTAAGGTACTCCGGCTGCGCGGACTACTTCTTCTTCTTAGCCCGGCGGCGCCATTTCGTGCCCTGGCCGACCCCAAACGAACGAATGACGTCCTCCGAGCGGGGCTTGTTGAGCGCTCGCTCGGCGGCGTTGCGCAGCCGGATGGCGCGGGCCAACCCCTTGCGGCCTGCGGGCGCGCGTACGTAGCGCGTCAGGATCTTCCCTCGCCACCCCACGGTCACTTTATAGACCCCCTGGTCGGGCAAGTAGGTGATGCCTTTGTGGCCTGTGTTGCTCATTTCGTCCTAGGACCTCGTCGAACAAGAGTGTCTACGGGATGCCTCCCGTAGTCTACATCCAACCTCTCTACCTGGCTACCCGGCTCCAACAACTCGCTCCGGCTTCCCACTCAGGTGGCGCCTCCGCCAAAGGGGAGCCTCTGCCCGCAGACCTCGCTCGGTGAGAGGCGTGCGCTCCGCGGGAGATCCGAAAGATCTGCCGGACCGGCTGACGGCCGGCCCAGGACGCACTACGTTCCTCAGACCTTCGCCTCAAGCTGGTAGACTCGTCGGCGGGCGGGCACCGTCCGTTACGGGCCCGAACAACAACGCAAATGAATCCATCGATGTCCATCCACATAACCCCGCGAGCAAAGCTCTTGCGACCGGCTTATCGAAGGGCGCATGCCGGCCGGCTCAGGCTGGCTGTGTGCTGCGCTGCGCTAGGCCTGGGAGGGTTGATTTCCTGGACTCCTTCGCCGGCGGCAGCCGCTCCACGGGCGGCCAGCGCCTCGGAGGTCATCGACGCCGTGAACGCCTTGCGCGCCTCGTACGGACTGGGCCCCTACATCGTGGATCCAATTCTGACGGCCGTCGCCGAGAAGCAAAACAACTACAGCATCTCGATCGGCCAAATCACGCACTACGGTCCGGACGGATCACGCCCACGCGACCAGGCGATCGCCGCCGGCTACGGAGGTGGGGCCACGGTCTTCGTCTCGGAGAACATCGTAATGGGCACCGGATTGACGCCGGCGGAGGCCGTCGATTGGTGGACCGGCGATGATCCGCACCTTAACACCATGATCGGGTCCAACTACAGGGATGTGGGGGCGGCCGTCGGCCAATCCGATGGAGCGTACTATTACACCCTCCTCACCGGCTACGTCGCCGGTGTCGGGAGCGCCGGCTCTACCGCCCCGGGATCGCAGACGGCCGGGCCGAGCGGGCCGGCTCCCGTCGTCCAGGCCGCACCGCAGGCCGACGGATCCATCGTCCACACGGTCGAGGCGGGTCAAACGTTGTGGACCATCGCCGCCGTGTATGACGTCGAGCTGAAAGATTTGATTCAATTGAACGGGCTGACGGAGACCACCGTGCTCCATCCGGGAGATCAAGTCGTCGTCCGGCCCGCAGTAGCGGCTACGGCAACCGACGTAACGGACCCTTCCCCTTCCCCAGCCAGGCACGTGACGCTGACTCCGAGACGGGAAACACCGACGGTGAGCCCGACGCCAGACGCGGCCCCGGCGCCGGCAAGAAACCCGGCCAGCTGGGCGCTGATCGTAGGGGGCGCGGCGCTACTGCTATTGGGCGTCGTTTTGGGGGTGCGGAGGACCTAGGCCATCAAGGTGTGGCGGCGAAGCACATCTGTCCCCCTACGAGGTTGGATCATGGTCGGTGCGCCGCCAGTGCGCGGTTCACGGCCTCGATCGTTCGCGGCGTGCCGCTGAAGAGAATCGGCCGCATGCCGACCGCCCGGGCTCCCTCGAGATTGGCCGGAACGTCGTCGACAAACAGGGCCGCCGCCGCTGGAACGTTGAGGCGCGCGAGGGCCAGCCGGAAAATCGCCGGGTCGGGTTTGGCCAGGCCGACTTCGGCCGAGATGACCAGCTCGTGGAAGGTCGCTTCCCCGCCGCCATTCCCCATCACTTGACGAATCCCGGCCCAGGCATTGGAGATCAACCCCGTCCGGACCCTGACGCGCAGGGCAGCGATGTACTCCATAAGGACGGGATCGAGGCGATCGCCGGAAAAGAAATCGGCCGCCAGTTGGTCGCGGTCGGGGGCCGAAAGCCCCAGACTTCGGGCCAGATCGCCCCACACATCGGCGGCGGTCGCCTGCCCGACCATCGCCCGTCGACCGACTTCACCATCGAAGATACGTTGTTCGAGAGACCCGGGGCGAAGTCCGAGCCGCGCCTCCCAGGCGTGCCGCTTGCTCCAATTGACCGTTCGCAGCAGGACGCCGCCCAGGTCCCAACAAACGGCCAGCACGCGCACGGGTGGTTGAAGTTCCGCTGCCGGGAAAGCACCGGGGACTTCGCTCACGACGACGAGGGCCCTCCTTCCGCGGGCGCCGATGCGAGTCGCCGGCGGAAGACCGTCCATTGTTTGATCTGCCGATAGCCGAGCCGCTCGTAGACTCGCAGGGCCCCGCTCGGATTCTCCGCATCCACCGACAAGGCGGCTTCGGTCATACCGCGCTCCTGCAGGGCGGAAAGGCTGCGGGCGATCAGAGCGCTCGCCAGCCCGCGCCGCCGCCAGGGGCGCCGCACGGCGATGTCCTCCGTGTAGCCTCGGTGGCGGGCGTAGTGGGCGTTCTCGTCGCGGTTGATGAAACTCAGTACCATGCCGGCCACCTGATCGCCGTCCCACGCCACGCGCCACAGGCTCGGGTCGTAGTGGGGGAAGGTCACAAATCGTCGGTAGTTTTCCTCCGGCCAGGGAGTGTAGCCCCAATGGTCCTGGAAGGCCTCCCGCTGTGCTTCCCAGATGGCCCGATAGTGAGAATCGAGCGCCGGTCGGAGCTTGAGGCCGGCCGGAAGTGGGAGGGGCGGGATCGGTTGGCCCAGGTCGCGCTCCATCTTGAAGGCGTAACGCACTGGCTCGAAGCCGCGGCCCTGGACAAACGCCTGCGCGGCGGCCTCGGTGTCGGAGACATAGGTCTGGAGGAACGACGGCCGGCGTCCTTCGGGCCGGGATTCCCAGCTTAAGGAACGTCGCTCCATCCGATCCAGCAAGGCGGAGCCGAGGCCGCGCCTTCGCCAGGACGGATGGATATAGCCGCGAACCATATGAATCTCATCCCCGGCTGCCTCGACTCTGTGGCTGACCCATCCATAGCCGACGA
>Ga0214473_10002559_pt1 | contig 22305 bp, 15 predicted proteins | sample RVTome_7_FD_203509 | JGI IMG/M metagenome (GOLD analysis project Ga0214473, IMG submission 203509) | Soil microbial communities from uranium-contaminated site in the Upper Colorado River Basin, Wyoming, United States - RVT98D197 | ecosystem: Environmental > Terrestrial > Soil > Contaminated >... | reverse complement strand
CTGCTAAATAGCCCAACGAATCCAAAACGATGAGCCGTGGGCTTCAGCCCGCGCGGCGCCGCGCGGGCTGAAGCCCGCGGCTCCTTTCGCGCGTCGCGATAAGATGCGGTTCCAGCAGAACACGACACCAGCGTACGCGATGCCAGGAAGTTGTGTCCACCCGCGTCAGCGCCGTTCGAGCTTCTGAATCGGCGCCAACTCCAGAATAAACGTCTTCTCGCCACAACCGGCGAACTGAATCGCGGCGCGGGTCTGGCCCCCGCCCGGCCGAATCCAGACGACCTGTCCCACGCCGTACACGTCGTGCCGCACGAACGTGCCGGGTTTCCAAGCCCCATAGGGCGAGGAAGCCGCACCGACCTCCGCGGCGGCGGCGATGATCTCCAGATCCTCCCGGTCGGCGAATTCGTCTCTGGACCAGCGCGTCTTTCGTCGCGAGCGTCGCCGGCTTTCCTCCGGCGGCAGGTGGTCGTCGAGCGGGACGAACCCGTCCGCGTCGGGCGCTTCCGCCCGGACCCGGTTGCTCGCGGCGCCCAGGACGCGTCCGTCCGCAAGCGCCCGCTCGAAGCTGTGTACGACCGTGGCCGCCGGGTCCAGCTCGCGCAGGAATTGCGACGGCGCCCGCGGGGTCGGCACGCCTCGGATCACGCGTTGGGCGGCGTGGCTGAGGATGATCCGCTCCCGCGCCCGCGTGATGCCGACGAAGCACAGGCGTCGCTCTTCCTCGATGTCGCCGCGCTCGCGCAGCGCGTTTTCATGCGGCAGCAGACCCTGTTCGAGGCCGACGATGAAAACGATGGGGAACTCCAGGCCCTTGGCGGCGTGCAGCGTCATCAGCATGACCACGCCGGCGGACTCGTCCACCGCGTCCTGGTCGCTGACGAGCGCGACGCGGTTGAGGAAGTCGGCCAGCGACGGCGCCTCGGCTTCCTGGTCGTAGCGCTGCGCCGCCGTCACCAGCTCGCGCACGTTGGCCAGGCGGTCCTCGCCCCCGTCGTCGCGCTCCTTTTCCAGGGCCGCCTCCAGTCCCGACAGCGTGAGGGTGGCACTGACGGCCTGGGCGACCGTACCCGTCGTCGCGGCCTGGATGCGGTCGAGCAGCTCCACGAACGCCCGGACCTTCTTACCCGCCGTCTTCAGCGCGGCCTGCTCGATTGGGTCGCGGAGCACTTCCAGCAGCGGACGACGGCTGCGCTCCGCGGCCGCCAGCAGCCGTCCGACGGTCGCGCTGCCGATGCCGCGCGGCGGCGTATTGATGATCCGTCGCAGGGCGACCTCGTCGGCCGGATTCACGCTCACGCGCAGGTACGCCAGCGTGTCGCGAATCTCCTTGCGGTTGTAGAACGCGACGCCGCGGGCGATCTTGTACGGAATGCCGCGGGCCCGCAGGGCCTCCTCCAGCCCGCGGGACAGCGCGTTGACACGATAAAAGACGGCCACATCGCTATACGGCCGCCCAGCCGCGTGCAGCCGGACGATCGTACCGCCGATCTCCTCCGCTTCGGCCTGACCCTCGGAGAAACGCCACACCTCGGCCGGCTCGCCCGCGGCGTTCTCGGTCCACAGGTCCTTGTGCTTGCGGCGACGATTGCCGGCGATCAGCGCCGAGGCAACCTGCAAAATGCGCCCGGTCGAGCGGTAGTTCTGTTCGAGACGGACGACGACGGCGTCGGGGTAGTCGCGCTCGAAGTCGAGGATATTGTTGAGGTCCGCGCCGCGCCAGGCGTAGATGCTCTGATCGGGGTCGCCGGTCGCGCAGATGTTGCGGTGGTGCTGGGCGAGGTAGTGCGCGATCACGTATTGCGCGTGGTTGGTGTCCTGATACTCGTCGATGAGCACGTAGCGGAAGCGGATGTTAAGCCGCTCGACGATCTCGGGATGCGCGCGGAGCACCAGCGCCACGCGCATCAAGAGGTCGTCAAAATCGACCGCGTTGCGCTGCTCCAGAAGCTGCTCATACGCCTCGTACACGCGGGCGATTACCTGCGTGTCGAAGAATTCGGCCCGCTCCACGTACTCCGCGGGCGACTCCAGCCGGTTCTTCGCGGCGCCGATTGCGGACTGGGCGGCTTCGGGGCGGACCAGCGACTCGTTGACGCCGCAGAGTGCCATCGCCTCCTTAACGACGCGCAACTGGTCCGCTTCGTCGTAGATGCTAAAGCCGGCCTGCACGCGCGCCAGCGGCCCGAACTCGCGCAGCAGCCGTACGCCCAGGGCGTGAAACGTGTGCACCCACATGCCCCGCGATACGCCGAGGGCGTCAATCCGCCGGCGCATCTCGTCGGCGGCCTTGTTGGTGAACGTGATGGCGAGGACGTTGTGGGGCGGCACGCCGGTTTGCACCAGGTACGCGGCCCGCCGGGTGATGACGCGCGTCTTGCCGCTGCCCGGCCCGGCCAGCACCAGCAGGGGCCCATCGCGGTGCGTGACGGCTCGCCGCTGCGGCTCGTTCAAATCCACGAGTGTGGTCGAGAGGCGCGGGTCCAGCGTGGGCATGCCCCCATATATACCGGGGCGCGATTGCCGTCTACGCGGCGTTCACTTCACCCGCGCGGGAAGCGATGTCGGCGCGCGGAAGTCTGCCGGCTCGCGGGCATTGAACGCGTCGTAGCGGACCCAGGTCTCCACCTGCCGGTCCGTGGGTTCGGATGTGGCGTACGCGGCCCAGATCAGGGCCGAAAGCATGGCCGTGGCGTCGGCGAGCTGCCCGGCGACGAGCCGCTCGCCCTCCGGGCCGTCCAACTTCTGGTCGCGCTCCAGAGCATACAGCGCCGCCATCTGCGCGTGCGCGCGGCGTACGTAGGCCAGCACATCCTTCCACGGGTCGGCCGCGTCCACCTTGGCGTCGTACCGCGCGTGCGGCTTGAGGGCGTCATAGTCGAGCTCGTGTCGGTCGGCAAAACCCTCGTCGATGTACGCGTGGAACTTCGGCCGCCATTGGTAGCCGGCCGGGTTGTCGCCCACCCAGCCGTCGAAGTGCTGGGTGGCGTGCAGCGGCTGGGCGATGTCCGCGATGAAATGGCTCAGGGCCCCGATGTGATAGATCGCGATCGCCCGCGCCTCGTCGAGCTGGAACTGCCGGGCTGGGTCGTTCAGCCGCTCCAGGATCCGCACCTGATTGAACGCGGCCTGCAACTTCGCGTAATGCTCGGCGACCGCGTGCAGCACGAAGCCGGGCCACTCCTGCGTCCGTGCGGGGTCTTTGCTGACGTCGTACGGCTCGACGTTGTCCGGGTGAGCGTGCTTGGCGACCGCGAGCGTGCGGAGGTACTCGCGGCGAAGCCGTGGAATCGTTTCCAGCGTCAGGCCGAATTGTTCCAGCAACTCAACGTCCAGGTAGTGGTCGGGGTCGTTCTCGTGCCGTAGCACGTCGGCTTTCCAGCCGCGCCAACGGTCCGGCTGATTGGATTGAAACGCGATGCGTCGCCGTACCTCCGGCTCACGCAGCCAGGGAGGTGCCTCAGCCGGCAGGCCGTCGAGGGCGAGGTAGCTGATCGCGCGATGCACATGCGCGCCCCAGCCCCAAGCCGCCGGCAACATCCCCTGTACGGCCACCGACACGATCCAAAACGCTCCGCGGCGCATGGGTTTCTCCGAGGTTGACACGCAGGCATGGCGGGGCAGTGTAACCGGCTCCCCCGGGTCGCCACAGGTCGCCGCATTTTCCGCCCGGCCGCATGTCCGATAAGTCGCAGGCCGCGGCGCACGGCGGTGCGCACGTTCCCACTTGACAGCGCGCTAATTTATGGTACCGTATCAGCCCTATATGAGCCCTGGACCCGGGCCGCGCCGGAATAATCCGTTTGCCGCTCTGGTTGGCAGGGGTGTTCGGGAGACCCCGCGGCCGGCCAGCGGTCTGGCCCGCCGCGTTCCACACTGGCTCGTAAGGCAGAGGAGAAAGCGCATGAGAGGTTGGAATGTACCCGTGTCGCTGCTGGCGGTTTTGGCGCTAGCGGGCAGCGCGTCCGCCCAGTGCGGCAAGGAGAAGGTCGCCAAAGGCGAGCAGGCTACGATGAAGACCGTGGGCGGCGAAAGCTGCCACAAAGACCGGAGCGGCCTGGCCGGTCAGTCCGACGGGTGCTCTGCGAAGGGGAAAGCAGCACAGCAAGCGTTGGCCGCCGACACGCCCACCCTGCACTACAAGGTGGGCGACAAGACCACGTGTTGTCCGAAGGAAGCCGAGAAACTGGCCGAAGCGGATGAGGGCCAGATTCGCTTTGTCCTCGGCGAGAAAGAGTTCGCCAGCCGCAGCGAGGCCATGAGCGCCTGGCAGGCCGCGCTCGAACAGTATCTGGCACGGCTCCAGACGGTTCGCTATGCCGTCGGCGACCAGTGCGTCGCGTGCCCGACGGCGGCGCAGACGCTGGCCAAGGAGTCCGGCGGGAAGGTCAAGTTCCGCGTGGCGTCCTACGCGTTCGCGGAGCGCGACAAGGCTGAGGCCGCGGCCAAGGCCGCCCAGGAGGTCGCCGAGAAGGTCCAATTGACCTGCGTGGTCGACGGCCAGAAGTACACCTGCGAGAAGGAGGCCGGCCAGGCGTGCGAGAAGACCGGTAAGAAGTGCGAGTTCCTGGTGGGCCAGACCAAGACGTCCTGCCCAGTCAGTGCCAAGGTCGAATTGGCCAAGGCGCGGATCGAGGCGGCCCTCAAAGTCATTGCCGAGTACGCGGGCGCGTAAACGACGCGCGTTTCGCGATTTCCTTCCTTGCTTTCACGGCGTCCGAGCGTCGCGGGGCTGAGCCAGGCTCCGCGACGCTTGACGTGCGCGCCGCCGGCCCAACCTGACGCCTGGCCGACGTGTCTATACGGCAAGCTGGCCGTATACTCTCGGCGGCTGACCTGACGCACTCTGTCCGCAAGGAGCTGGACCGTGACGCGACTCGACTGGACGGGACGGTGGGGGGTGTGGGTGACGATGTGCCTGGCGGCGTGCCTGCTGACCGGGTGCGCGCAGAAGTTCACGCGCGAACGCTTCGACATGATCCAGGCCGGCGTCGACGACCAGGAGGACGTCCGTGAGATCCTCGGCAAGCCGTCGAAGACGATGACCGACCTGTGGTACTACGAGGACCTCGATCGGCACCTGCACGCCCAGATCTTCTTTGCGGACGACGGACGGGTGCTGAGCAAGGAGTGGATGGATGCCCACACGGGCGAGTGGGAGGGCAAGCATCCGCAGGCCGACGAGCCGCCTAAGGGCGAGGTCCGCGAGCGCCGCACCAAGACCCGCCGCATCGACGACGACTAGCACTGCCGCGCTGCTCTGCCCCCACCGAAGGCAACCGCCAAGACGCCAAGGACGCCAAGAAGACGGCACTTTTTTCAGCCCCGGGGGCATCCTCTGGGCCGGGGCGCGTTGCTACGCTGCCAGGGTCTGGGACCAGCAGAGATGACCTCCTCCTCTGGCCTCCTTGGCGTCTTGGCGTCTTGGCGGTTTCTGGCTCCACCGGGGCGCCGCCATTTTCCATTGACTTCGGCCCCCGCGGGGACGTAATCTGGGGCTGGATGGGTGCCGACCATCGTGCGTTTCGCCGCGTACGACGAGGACCGGCGTCTCGACGTTCCTCATGACCCTCGCCAGGAGTTGCGCTGTGAGAATCCCCTGCTGCCTGCTCGTACTGTTCACGCCCGTCGCGGTCGTCGGTGCCGCGGGGGGAGGCCCTGGCCCGGCCGGGGACCTCCAGACACATGAGCCGCCGACGTTTGATCCGGGCACGATTGACCTCGGGGAGCGGGAGTTCCGCGGCGACCCGGACTTCGGGTTCACCGCGATCACCAGCACCGGTTGGACGCCGCCGGACCCGCACATGGGCGTCGGACCCAACCATATCGTGGTCGTCACCAACGGCGCGATTGGGTTCTTCAACAAGGACGGCACCAAGACGTTCCAGGCCCCGATCGAGGGCGCCAACGGATTCTGGGGCAGCGTCGGGGCGACAAACTTCGTGTTCGATCCGGAAGCGCTGTACGACGAGCTGAGCGGGCGGTTCTTCGCGATGGCCGCCGAGGGCCGCGCCGCAGGGCGCTCGTTCGTGCTCGTCGCCGTCTCCGACGACGCCGACCCGAACGGCACATGGTACAAGTACCGTTTCGAAACGACTGCCGAGGCCGGCGACCTGTTTGACTCGCCGAACATCGGCGTCGATGACCGCGCGGTCTACGTAACTGGCGACGGGTTTGGTCTGGGGGCGAACTACCCCGTCTACACTTTCGACAAGGCCGCGCTGCTGGCCGGTCAGCCGCCCGTCATCCGGAAGAAGCTGCTCCTGCCCACGACGACGCAGTCGGCGGGCATACCGCCGGTGAGCTTCGACAACCCGCCGGCGCTCTACATGCTCGAGCACGCCGAGGGACCCAACGTCAACGCCGTGCGGTTCATCGCGCTGCGCGACCCGCTCGGCACGCCGTTTTTCACGACGTATACGCTGACCGTACCGACTTACGGCGAGCCGGAAGACCCGCCGCAGCAGGGCAGCGGTGTGCGGCCGAACACGTTTGACGCGCGTTTCTGGAGCGTGGCGTACCGCAACGGGTCGCTCTGGGCCACGCATCACGTGGACCCGACGCGCGTGCGGGCGCGGTGGTACGAATTCGCCATGAAGGGCTGGCCGGCCTCGGGGCAGGACCCTTCGTTGGTGCAATGGGGGGACCTCGACCTCGGGCCCACCGTGCGCACGTTCTTCAGCGCGATCACGGTGAACGCCGGCGGAGAGATGGCCGTCACCGCGGCCCGCAGTTCCCCGACCGAGTACATCTCGATGGTCACGGCGTGGCGGTATGCCAGCGATCCGGCGGGAACGTTGCGCAATCCCAAGATCGAGATCGCCAGCAATGGACCGTACAACTCTGCCCGCTGGGGGGACTATGCCGCGGTTTGTGCGGACCCGGCGGCACCGGCCGTGTTCTGGGCGCATCACGAGTATGCCCTCAACGGGGCCTGGCGAACCTGGGTCGCCAAGGTCGACGCGCCGCTGCGGCTCGGTGACCTGAATTGCGACGGAGTCGTGAACAACTTCGACATCGACCCGTTCGTGCTGGCGCTCACGGACCCGGCGGCTTACCGGATGGCGTACCCCAAGTGCAATATCCTGAACGGCGACTGCAACAGCGATGGTGCGGTGAACAACTTCGACATCGACCCGTTTGTGAAGCTCTTGAGTCCATAGGGCCGCGCGGCGAAGCGGGAGAGAGTCAACATGAGGCGGCGCAATGCTTCGGCGAGCACGGTGTGGATGCTGACGGTTGGCGGCGTGCTGGCGATGGTTGCCATCGCGCGGGCCGATCCGCCGACGACGTGGGACTTCGTCGTCGAGACGAGTGGGCAGGACGCGTTCTGGACCTCGCCGACACGCGTCAGCAACACGGCCGATCGGTACTACATGGGCTATGAGATCACCCTGCTCAAGGTGACGGTCAAGTATCTGATCTTCCAGTTCGAGGTGGACGTCACGAACCAGATTCCGCCCGAGCAGCGGACGGGGCAGGGCTTCTTCGACGGGCCGCCGCCGGTCGCGGTGTTCGACGGCGACGTGGTCTACCCCCTGCCGCCGGAGCCGCCGGGGTTCTCGGCCCATGTGAAGTTTGGCCTTACCGCGGAGGGCTACGGCCGGGCGGAGGTCACGAAGGTCTATCTGGGGACGATCAAGATCGTCATTCCGCCGTATGGTGAGGTGGAGGCGCAGCTCAAGAAGGTGCACATTGAAGGCAAGATCACGGCGCGGCCATTGTGGAATGGCGACCTGAACTGCGACGGAGTGACCAACAACTTCGACATTGATCCGTTCGTGCTGGCCTTGACGGACCCAGCCGGCTACGCGCAGCAATTCCCGAGCTGCGACCGTCTGCTGGCGGACTGCAACGGCGACGCGGCCGTCGACAACTTTGACATTGACCCGTTCGTCAAGCTGCTGACGCCCTGAAACGGTATGGATGTTCGCTCGAGCGCACAGCGGCGTCGAGCGCGGCACCGCTGAGCCGCACTCCACGGTGACCACTGCCCACTCGCGCTACTTGCGCGACTTGCCAGCAGCCCGCTCCCCGCCCGTTTCGAAGGTGAGCGAGGCCCAGAGACTCTCCCAATCGGCTCTGGTATCCGGCGGTGCGGGGACTCTGTGAACCGTGGTCACGAGCCAAATCCCGTTTTTGGATAAACGAAGCGTGGTGCGGACGCACGACGCGCCCCGATACGATCAGTACGATGCGCGGGAGAACCTGGATTCTCGACCACCGCGCGGCGGGGCCATCGACTTGCAGTGGGTCTGGTGGCCGAGACGGTCAACCGCCCGGCCCCTGGTCGCCGTACTATCCCCGGTGAGGCCAGTTATAGGACTGGTGGCGGACGGAGTTGAACCGTCGACCTTGGGGTTATGAATCCCACGCTCTAACCAACTGAGCTACGCCACCTCGCGCGGCCTGATCCACGTCTGGCTGCGATGGTTCGCGCCAAGCGCCGGCCCGTCGCCGCGATCCGTCGGGTCGGCACGTCGCCTGCGGCGGGCGCAACATCCGCCGGTCAGTATAGTCATCCGGTGCGTGGGCGGCAAAGAATGAGCAGCGGCCTCGGCGGTTGCCGGTGCACGCCGCGTTGGGTGGCGCGGATCAGATTTGCGCGGGAGCGATAAACGGCGGTCAAGCCTGACGGGGAGCAAACCGATATCGGTAGGCGTGGCGGCGCCCGCGGCGCGACGCTAGCAGGCGCCCCAGCGCGAGGGGACGAGCGTCAGCGGCGTCCCGCACGGGCGTGGCAGGAACCGGCAAGCATGGACAAGAGGCGGCCTGGCGCGAACCGGAAGCAACGGGGGGCGGAGAACTTCCGGGCAGCGCTGCCGGCCAACGATCGGAACGCAGCCGATCACAAGGCGGAGATTGGCATGAACGACAAAGAGGCAGGCAAGGCGCAGACACGGGTCCAGGCGGAGACGGCCGGAGCGACGTCGTCGATCGAGGACGCCAAGCAGCGCATCCGCAAGATCGCCAATAATCCGGAAGAATCCGAGCGGGCCATGCCGCACACCCTGCACGATACGCTCCTGGACGAGCGCAACGACGTCATGACGGTCATCAACGAGTTGGAGGACCAGCTCGACCGTCATCAGGAAATCCGCGAGGCGCTGGAGCGCGAGCTGGCGGAAGCGAACGAGAAGGTGCAGTCCGGGGCGCAGCGGAACCAGGAGCTGGAGTGGCAGGTCGTTTCGTTGCAGACGCGGGTCGAGGCGCTGGAGCAGGTGCGCCAGGAGGTCGCGCTGCTGGAGGAGGAAGTCGCCAGCGCCAACGCGCGCCTCCAGCGCATGAATGAGGAATACAGCACCCTCGAAAAGGAGCGCGGCCGCCTCAAGAACGAGCTCAAGGCCGCCAGCAAGCAACTGGAAGAGCTGTGGGCGGTCCGCAAGGAACGCGACGGCCTGCGCGCCGACGTCAAGGACCTGACCGTCAAGATCGGGGAGATCGAGCGCGGGCAGCGCGAGTGGACCGAGGAGCGCGGCCAGCTCCTGTCGCGGTTGCAGGAGACGCAGGTGGCCGTGGAGGAGGCCCGCACCGAGCGACATCAACACCAGATTCTGCTCCGTGCCGCCGAGGACCGCGCCCGTGAGCTCAGCAAGATCCAGGAGGAGCTGACGGACAAGATCGACGGCATTCGGGCCGAGAAGAAGAACCTGCAAGCGCAGCTCACGCACCTCGAGCGCGAGAACGCCCGCCTGATCGAGCAGCGCCAGTTCTACGAGACCGAGCTGACCTCGTTGCGGAGCATGAACCGCAACGCCGAAACCGCCCTCGCGAGCGTCAAGAAGGCGTTTGCCGAGGTGCGCGTCGCGCTAACCGAAACCAAGAGCCGGGCGCGTCGCCGGATGATCGAGACCTGGCCGCGGATCGGGATTCCGCTCCGCGGAATGGACGGCGAGGCGACGACGCCGACGGCCGCGGCCCGGCCCGGCTTCCATGCGGACCTCGAGCCGGGCATCGAAGCGTCACACGCCATCTCCACCCTCGACGAGGCCGATGGCGACAACGGCGAGCCGTGAGATCACGGATCAGAACCCCGCCCGCAAGGGCGGGGCCACGCCGGCCCGGCACTGGCGTGCCGGGTTCTGTTCGGCGCTCTAGGTCCCAAAGCCCCAAGCCATAACGCAGCGACGGCGCCGCCGACGATCAGCTCCGGCGCCGTCTTGTTGCGCGCGCCGCGAATCAGGCCGCAGGTCCATCTTGGCCGCCCAGCAGCACGCGCAGTGTGCCGGTTTGCACGTCGGTCGGCGCCGACCAGACCAGGAAGAACATCGCCTCCCGCAGCAAACGCTCCGCCGGGTGCGGATGTGCGTAACCGGTACCCTTGCTGATCGTCAGGTAGGCCATGCCCAGCTTGGCGACCAGTTCATTGACGGCGACGCGGATGGCACGGGCGTCGACGTCCCCGTTCTGGCGGCCGATGCGGCCGGCGGCCTCAAACAGATGGGCGCGTACGCGCCGGTACAACTGCGCGCCGGGCTTCAGATGCGGCTTGACTTCGGGCGTGACCGGATCGTGTGTGAGCCGATCGTGCAGCGCGCCCGCCAGGCCCAGACCGACCGCAGACACGACCAGCGGCTTGACCGGGGCGCGCATGGCCAGCGCGATGTCTGCCGGTCCGCGGATCAGTTGGTCGGGTGACACCCGCACCCGTTGGCAACGCACGCGACTGGTACACGAGGCGCCCAGCGCCATCAGCTTGAGCGCCGGTTCGACGACGACGCCGGGGTCTTCGCCGCTGACGCACGCGAGAATCTGGCGGCCGTCGGGCAGGACGGCGCCGGTGACAATCTCATCGCACTGGTCGGCCCCGGTGACCCAGGGCATCACACCGTCCAGGATGTAGTCCTGGCCGTCGTGCTTGGCGATCAGGGCCGGTCTGCGGCCGCGCTTGGACGTCGTTAGTTGCGCGATGCCGATGGACGTGAAACGCTCGGCACGGGCATACGCGCGGAGCAGGCGCTTCTTGAGGTCGTCATTTTCCCCGCGGGCGATCAGGTCGCAGGCGCCGTCGCGCTGCGTCAGGATCAAGGCGGTCGCGACGCAGCCGCGGGCCACGGCCTCATAAGCTTCCAGCAGCGCGACGTCGTCCAGGGCCGTACCGCCCCATTTCTTGGGGATCGCCCAGCGCCAGCACCCGGCCTGGCCCAAAATGTCCAGCGATCGCTGCGGCCAGCAGGAGTGCGTATCGTAGTGCTCGGCCAGCGCGGCCAGCCGCTCGGTCATATCGTCGAACTTGAGGGGCATGCGGCGGTCCTGAGTTCCGAGAAAAGCGCCGAAAGCGCAGCGCTCCGATTTCCGCGGCGGCATTGTACGCGCGTGGTGCGGGCGCGTCGAACAATCGCCGCGCGCTGGCGCGCCTGGACGTGCCCCGTATAATGGCGTTGGGAACGCGACGCGACGGCTGCGGCGGGGCGACGTGGAACCTGACCGGGCCGCAGACGTGCGGCGAAGGACGTACGTATGAAGTGTTGGCGCATGCTAGTCCTGGTGGCAGTCGTAGTGGCGGGCGGTTGTCCGCGGCAACCGAGCGGCGAGGGGCAGCCCGCCGTTACGGCGCAGATCACGATTTCGGCCACGCATGTGGACCCCGGGGTCGCGATCGTGGTTTCGGGCGAAGGCTCCAGCTCACGCAATGGCGCGCCGCTGCAATATCACTGGGATTTCGGCGGGCAGGCGGCGGCGGATGCGATGACGGCCACCTACCGCTTCAGCAGCCCGGGGTTGTATGCGATTCTCCTTCAGGTCACCGATCCGACCGGCGCCGTCGGTACGGCCAGCGTCGACCTGCGCGTGCGTGGCAGCGCGACGCCTGAAGCGGTCATTCAGGCCAGCACGAACAGCGGCTCCATCCCGCTGGCGGTGCAGTTCGATGGCTCGGGCAGCTCGGCCGCCGACGATGTGATTCACGATTACGAGTGGGATTTCGGCGATGGGAGTTCGCCGAGCGGCGAGCGCGCGCCGCTGCACATCTACCGGCGCGTGGGGACGTTTACGGTCACGTTGACCGTGACGACCGCGGGCGGGCTGAACGGCTCGACCACCACGGTCATCACCGCCGGCGTGCGCAACGGGTCGCTGCAATTCGACGGCAGCCAGGTGGCCACGCTGTCGCTCGGGCAGGCTCAGCCGCTGGAAAGCTGCACGTTGGAGGCGTGGTTCAAGGCGACGACCGCCGACGGCACGTTCGTCAGCATCGGCAGCGGCGCGCTCGTGATCGAGGTTCGCCCAAGCAGCAACACAATCCGCTTCCAGTACGCCGGGCAATCGCAAGAGGTCAGCGCGGCGAACCTGGCGGGCCTCTGGCGACACATCGCGCTGGCTTACAACGCCGCCGGCGACGCCACGCTCTACCTGGACGGCAACCCGCTCAAGAATGCACCTGGCCAGGGCGCGATTAGCGCCTCCGAGGTTTCACTCGGCCCGAGCTTCGTCGGCAAGCTCGCGGATGTGCGCTTCTGGTCAGTCGCCCGCAGCGGCGACGAGATCAAGGGCAACTACGACCGCCGGCTTTCGGGCACGCCCCAGGGGCTGCTCGGTTATTGGCGGCTCGACGAAGGCAGCGGGCAGAGCTTGGGTAACTTGGTCGGTCCGGCGGGCACCCGCGGCGCGAGTGACGCGACGGAGGCCAGCGATCCGGCGTGGAGCACGGACGGCCCGCCCTTGAAGTAACAACGCGTAGCGGACTGTGAAGAGCCGCGGGCTTCAGCCCGCGCGGCGCCGCCCTCGCGGGATTCTGATGGGTGGTCTTAAACCCAAACCACCGTTACCGCGGTCCTTTTGCTAAGAGCGAACCGTCCCGGCCGGCTGCGCGAAAGTCGTTGTGCTTGTCGTCGAGCGGACAAAGACGGGAGCGCAGACCCCTCCATGAACCCGGCCCGCGGGTTGGCTCTCCGCTCCTTCCGGACGCCACGTCCGAATGGATCGTGGTTAGTTCCGTCGAGCGCTGCGTCCAAGGCAAGCGCGATGGGAGGGGAGCGTCGGTTCGCACTGCCCTAAAACGCTCTCAGCAAACGACTTGCGTCACGGGTCGGCGAGGCGGTTGGGCCGTGACGACTGAGTTGCCACTGGGTACCCAAAAAATGTCTTGCGTAGCTGCCCTCATCCTGCTAGATTACTGTTTACGAGAGTCGTCGGCGGCGAAGGGTCCACGTCGGTTCCCGTCGCCGGCGCCGAGGCATAGGTACCAGCACCACGGTACCGCAGAACTTTGTGAGGAGGAGGAGTAGTGATGAAACGTGTCCTTTTGGTGGCCGCGAGTGTTGTGCTCGCCGCCTCCGTGGCGCAAGCCGCACTGATCTGGGACAACGGTCCCTTCATCACCCATCCAAACGGCGGGGTGGGCGGCAAGCACGCCAGTTTGATCCAGACGCCGGGCACCATATACGGGTGGAACATTAACCACGCCTTGGCGCCGAACAACTTCCGCATCGCGGACGATTTCACGGTTAAAGGGCCGGAGGATCAGCTCACCGAGATGCTCTGGTACGGCTACCAGACCGGTGCCGGTGGCGTGCCCACCTTCACCGGCGCGTACATCCGCATCTGGGATGGCCCGCCCGGTGGAGGCGGCAACCTCCTGTATGGCGACGGCACGACTAACCGAATCGCCAACGCCCCCGGCGCCTTTGAACCCAACTTCTACGGCCCCACGGGCATTTACCGCGTTAGCGCGGTCCCCGGCGACGCCAACCGCGCGGTCATGGAGATCAAAATCAACATGGCGTGGGTCCCGGCCCTCACCGTCGGGAAGACCTACTGGGTTGACGTGGGCCTCACCGGAAGTTTGGCGTCCGGCCCGTGGGCCAACCCGGTCGTGCCTCATCCCCCCGGGGCCAACTCACGCCAGCACAACAGTGGCGTGTGGACCGCACTACTCGACGGCACTTACGCGGCCGACATGCCGTTCAAGATGTACGCGGTCCCCGAGCCGGCCAGCCTTGGGCTGCTGCTCCTGGGTGCGGCGCTGCTGCGGCGGCGCTAAACCGCGCTCATCTATCAGTTCAAGCAGTACAAGAGCACCCCTCGGGCGAAGGCCCGAGGGGTTGTTTTTTTTTCCAACGGATTGCTCATGTACAGGGCGGGGTGCCAATCGACGCCACATCGGCGGGGCACGCCGGCAAGACGGGTGAGCCTGCGCGCGACGACCTACGCGCCGGCCGGTGACCGGTAGAGCGCGACGTACAGCGGGCAGCGCGACAGGAGTTCGCCGTGCGTGCCCACGTCCACGATGCGACCGCAATCCATAACGGCGGTCCGCTCCGCCAACTCCATGACCGTGTGTCGGTGGGCGATCAGGAAGGTCGTCTTGCCGCGCCGCAGCTCATGGAGCGCGGCGTGGATCTTGCGCTCGCTGTCCGCGTCGATCTCGCTGGTGGCCTCATCGAAGATCAGGATCGACGCGGGCTTCAAGAACGCGCGGGCAATCGCGATGCGCTGCCGCTGACCGCCGGAGACCGAGGTGCCGAACTCGCCCATAACCGTGTCGTAGCCCTGCGGCCACTGCTCGATGAACTCGGCGGCATAGGCCCGCTCGGCGGCGGCGCGGATTTCCTCACGAGTGGCGGATTTGTTGCCGTACGCGATGTTCTCCGCGACGGAACGGGCAAAGATGACCGGCCGCTGCGTGACAACCGCAATCTGCTGGCGGAGGTCGCGCAGGCTCAGGTCGCGCACGTCCACGCCGTCGATCGTGACGCGGCCCTGCGGCGGCTCGAGCAGTCGCGGCAACATCTTCACCAGGGTGGACTTTCCGCTGCCGTTGGGACCCACGATGGCCAGGCACTCGCCGGGGCGCACGTCGAACGTCACGTCGCACAGCGCCGCCGGCTCCTGCGTGGACGTATAGCGAAAAGTGACGTTTTCAAAGCGGACCGGACGCGGGCCGGTACACGCGAGCGCCTTGGCCCCCGCCGAGGAACGCTCTTCGGGCTGGTCGAGGAATTCGAAGATGCGGGCGGCGGCGGCGCCGGAGCGCTGGACCATGTTGTAGACGTTGGCGACCTTGCGGACCGGATCGAGCATCGCCGCCAGCAGACCCACCATCGTGAGGAACAGCGCCGACGTGATCTCGCCGTGAAACGTGCGGGCCGCGAGCCAGACGATGCCGGCGGACGTGACGATCACGCCGACGACCTCGATCAACGGCGAGCTGACGGCCTCGATCCACGCCAGGCGGAGTTGGTGCTTGAGCATGTGGCGTTCGAGCTGCCACATGCGCCTGCGCTCGTGCCCCTCCCGCGTGTAGCCCTTGACCACGTCGATGCCCTGAAGCGTTTCCTCCAACCCCGAGAGCATCGCGCCGTAGCCCTGCAAAAGCCGCACGGTCGCCTTGCGGACCTTGCGGCCGTAGTACCACAGCACGCCGACCGCGATCGGTGCGATGGCAATCACCACCAGCGTGAGCCGGTAGTCCAGCATCAAGGCGACGACGAGGACACAGACGGCCTTCAGCGGCTCGCGCGCGACCTTGCCGAACAGCGTTGTGATGCCGAGAAACACCTCGCGCGTGTCGGACATGAACTGGCTGACGCGGTTGGAGACGTCGCCGCTGAGCACGCTGGTCGGCACGCACAGCGCCTTGCGATACATGTGCCGCCGCAGGTCCATCATCATGCGATTGGAGGCGTACAGGATGAGGTACTGAGAGAGGCCGCGCAGCACGTTGCCCAGCAGGTTCACGGCGACGAGCGCACCCAGCAGGATGAGTAACGTGTGCATTCGCTCCGGCGGCGAGTTGCCGACCGGGAACAGGCTGGCCGCGGACCTCAGCCACGGGGCGTACCAGCGTTCGTGCTTGGCGGCCGCCTGGACGAGCGCGTCGTGCAAGCTCTGGTCGGCGACGATGACCTTTAGAATGGGGAGCATCCCGCCCAGGCTGGCAGCGTACGTTAGGGCGACGCCGAAACCAAGCACGATACCGGCCAGCATCGCGCGTCGATGCGGGCGCACCAGCGCTAACGTGCGCCAGAGTGCCCGGCGGGGCGGGCCTTTGGCGGGTTCGGGCGGGCGCTGCGCGAGCAGTCCCGTCGGCGGCGGCGTGGCGTTTGCTGGCGAGATTCCGCTCATTCGGCCAGAATGCTCCCGCCGCGCCAGCGGGATACGACCGTCCGAAGGGCGCGGTTGACCAGAGGCTGCCGCGGGCAACCAGGCGTCCGCAGACGCGGCCGGGTGCCATCACGGCCGGGCAACGATAGCCAGAGGGTCAGGGCGATGCAACCCGCTCGATGCTGTCAGATTGGCACGGTCAACTCGGCACGGGAAACGGCCCACCCTGCGGACCCGGCCGGGGTCAATCTCAGTAATTCATTGCAGTTCAAAAACTTGCGCGCGGATCGCCCCGTTACTCCTGGTGGCACCGGGCTTGCTTTATCGCCTCCTCGTCTCATGGTATGCTCTGGCGCAGGGGTGGGGCGTGCACGAGTTCGTGCGTAACTGGCACACGAGCTAGCAAGGAGAAGTCCGCATGGCGGTTAAGCAACTGGCGTTCGATCAGGAGGCCCAGAAGGCGATCCTCGCGGGTGTCGAAAAACTCGCTTGCGCCGTCCGCAGCACATTCGGGCCGCGCGGGCGGAATGCCGTTCTCGATAAGGGTTGGGGGACGCCGACGGTCACGAAAGATGGCGTCACCGTCGCCGAGGAGATCGAGCTGCACAACAAGTACGAGAACATGGGGGCGCAACTGGTCAAGCAGGCCGCCAGCAAGACGAGTGACGTGGCCGGCGACGGCACCACGACGGCCACCGTGCTCGCCGAGGCCATCTACAAGGAGGGCCTGCGGAACGTCGTCGCCGGGCATGATCCGAACGGCATCAACCGCGGCATCGAGTCCGCCGTGCGGGCGGTCGTCGGGGAGCTGAAGAACATCTCGCGGCCCGTGAAGCTGGAAGCGAAGAAGGCCGACGACATCATCAACATCGCCGCGATCTCGGCCAACAACGACCGCGCGATCGGCGAGATTCTCGCGGACTGCTTCGCCAAGGTCGGCAAGGACGGCGTCATCACGGTCGAGGAAGGCAAGAGCCTGGAGACGACGATCGAAGTGGTCGAGGGCATGCAATTCGACCGCGGCTACCTCAGCCCGCACTTCATCACCGACCCGGACAGCATGGAATGCGTGCTCGAAAAGGCCTTCGTGCTGGTCTTTGAGGACAAGATCAGCAGCGTCACCAAGCTCGTGCCGCTGCTGGAGAAGGTCGCGCAGGCCAAGCGGCCCGTGCTGATCATCGCGGAGGACATCGAAGGCGAGGCGCTCGCGACGCTCGTCGTCAACAAGCTCCGCGGGATCCTTCAGGTGGCCGCGGTGAAGGCGCCCGGCTACGGCGATCGCCGCAAGGCCATGCTGGAGGACGTCGCGATCCTCAGCGGCGGCAAGCCCATCTTCAAAGACCTGGGCATCGAGCTGGACAACGTTTCGATCGCTGATCTCGGCCAGGCCAAGAAGATCCGCATCGACGCGGACAACACGACGATCATCGAGGGGGCCGGCAGCAGCACCGCGATCAAGGGGCGGATCGAGCAGATTCGGCGCGAGATCGACGACACGACCAGCGATTACGACCGCGAGAAGCTTCAGGAGCGGCTGGCCAAGCTGGCGGGCGGCGTGGCGCAGATTCAGGTCGGTGCGGCCACCGAGTCGGAACTCAAGGAAAAGAAAGCCCGCGTCGAGGACGCGCTGCACGCCACGCGGGCGGCGATCGAAGAGGGTATCGTGGCCGGCGGCGGCGTGGCGCTCGTGCGGGCCATGAGGGCCCTCGACAATCTGCGCGTCAAGGGCGACGACGAGAAGGCCGGCGTGCGGATCGTCCGCCACGCGCTGACCGCCCCGCTCAAGCAGATTGCGGCCAACGCCGGCTACGAGGCCGCCGTCGTCCTCAAGAAGGTCCAGGAAAAGGACGGGGCGTTCGGCTTCAACGCCGAGACCGGCGAATACGGCGACCTGATGAAGATGGGCATCATGGACCCGACCAAGGTCGTCCGCTGCGCGCTGGAGAACGGCAGCAGCGTCGCCCGCATCCTGCTCTCAACGTCGTGCCTGGTCGCCGAGAAGCCGCAGAAGAAGGGCAAGAGGGGCGGCCCGGGCGGCATGCCCGGCGGCATGGGCGACGAAGACATGGGCGACATGGATATGATGTAGAAGTGCAGAGTTCAAAGTAGCGAGTAGCCAATGAGAAATTCCGATTCGTTGTCACTCGCGCGGAAACCCGGCGCTCCGCCGAACGTCGTCACCCCGTCCTGCCGTTGGACGGTCACGACCGGGTGTCGGAGCGCAGAATTCGAGTCAGGCCAACCCTAGAGCGGAGAGATCAGCGAATGCCCACAGCGACTGCGAAGAAACTGAAGATTCGTCCCCTGGATGATCGGGTCGTCGTTGAGCCGGATGAAGCGGAAGAGCGGACCCGCGGCGGCATCGTGCTGCCGGACACGGCACGCGAGAAGCCCGTCCGCGGCAAGGTCATCGCCGCCGGACCGGGCAAGCTGCTGGAGAAGACGGGCAACCGCGGCAAGATGTCCGTCAAGGTCGGCGACCACGTGTACTACGGCAAGTACAGTGGCACGGAGGTCGAGCTGGACGGTGACAAGTACGTCATCCTGCGCGAGAGCGATATTCTGGCGATTCAGGAATAGTGACAAAATAGTGACAAGTGAAAAGTGGCAAGTAGCAAGTGGCCGAGTCCGAGCCGGCCTGTGCCTTTGCACTTTGAACTTGCTACTTGCTACTTGCAACTTGTAACTTGCAACTGGGAGCTTCCCCTATGCCTGCCAAGCAACTGATGTACAGCGAACGGGCCCGCAGCGAAATGTTGACCGGCGTTCGGCGATTGTCGAAGGCCGTCAAATCCACGCTCGGGCCGGTCGGTCACAATGTGATCCTCCACAAGTCGTGGGGCGCGCCCCGCATTACCAAGGACGGCGTGACGGTCAGCAAAGAGATCGAGCTGCCCGAGCCGTTCCAGAACATGGGCGCCAAGCTCGTCAACGAGGTCGCCAGCAAGACCTCCGACGTGGCCGGCGACGGCACCACGACGGCCACCGTCCTGGCCGAAGCGATCTTCGCCGAGGGGCTCAAGAACATCACCGCGGGTGCCAATCCGATGGCGGTCAAGCGCGGCATCGACGCGGCGGTCGACATCGCCGTGAGCACCATTAAGGGGCTGTCGATCAAGGTCCGCGGCAAGGACGACATCGCCAAGGTCGCCACGATCAGCGCCAACGGCGACAAGGAAGTCGGCAAGATGCTGGCCGAGGCGTTCGAAAAGGTCGGCAAGGACGGCGTCATCGAGATTGAGGAGGGCAAGAGCCTGGAGACGACGTGGGAGCACGTGGAGGGGATGCAGTTCGACAAGGGCTTTATCTCGCCCTACTTCATCACGAACCCGTCCGCTCTCGAAGCCGTGCTGGAGGAGCCGTACATCCTCGTCTACGAGAAGAAGATCACGTCGCTGCGCGACATGATCCCGCTGCTCGAAAAGGTGGTCAACGTCGGCAAACCGCTGCTGATCGTCGTCGAAGACGTGGAGGGCGAAGCCCTGGCCGCGCTGGTCGTCAACAAGTTGCGCGGCGTCTTGAACGTCTGTGCCGTCAAGGCGCCGGGCTTCGGCGATCGGCGCAAGGCCATGCTCGGCGACATCGCGGTGCTGACCGGCGGCGTGTTCATCAGTGAGGATCAGGGGCTCAAGCTCGAGAAGATCGATCTGAACATGATGGGCCGCGCCAAGCGCGTGGTGGTCACGAAGGATGACACGACGATCATCGAGGGCGCCGGCAAGAAGAAGGACATCCAGGCCCGCATCGAGCAGATTCGCGCCCAGATTGACAAAACCACCAGCGACTACGACCGCGAGAAGCTCCAGGAGCGGCTGGCGAAGCTCACCGGCGGCGTCGCGGTCGTACATGTCGGCGGTGCCACCGAGATTGACGTCAAAGAGCGCAAGGACCTGGTCGAAGATGCGTTCCACGCCACCAAGGCGGCGGCCGAAGAGGGCATCATCCCCGGCGGCGGGGTGGTGTTCCTGCACGCGATCAAGCCCGTGCGCGAGGCCGCGAAAAAGGCCGAGGGCGACGTGGCCGTCGGCTACGCCATCCTGGCCCGCGCCCTGGAAGAACCCGCCCGGCAGATCGCCGAGAACGCCGGCGATGATGGCGGCGTGGTGGTGCAGGAGATTCTCGAGCGCGGCAAGAACATCGGCTTCGACGCCAGCAAGGGCGAATACGTCGACATGCTGGAAGCCGGCATCCTCGATCCGGCCAAGGTGGCGCGCGTCGCGCTCCAGAACGCTGCCAGCGTGGCCGCCCTGATGCTCACGACCGACGTGCTGTGCACGGAATTCAAGGAAGACAAGCACGAGGGCATCGAAGGCGCCACGCGCTAGTGCAGCGCCTCGCAAAACGTGTGATTCTCCGAGCCGCGACCGTGAGGGAGCGGGCCGTTTTGGCTTCGCGAAAACCGCTCCCTCACGGTCGCGGCTCTGTGCGCCCGGCGCGCATACGATCCTCAGAGACCGCCGATAAGATGTGATGCGGAACGATAGCGCTGTGGCGACCAAACGCGATTACTACGAGGTCCTGGGCGTTTCGCGCCAGGCGTCGCCGGAGGAGATTAAGCGCGCCTATCGCCAGGCGGCCTTGAAGTACCATCCCGACCGCAACAAGGCCCGCGACGCCGAAACAAAGTTCAAAGAGGCCGCCGAGGCGTATGAAGTCCTCGCCGACCCTGAGCGACGCCAGCGCTACGACCGCTACGGCCACGCCGGTTTGGACGGCGTCCCCGTGCACGACTTCTCGGGCATGGGCATCGACGACATCTTCAGCATCTTCGGCGATCTGTTCGGCGACATGTTCGGCGGGCCGCGCGGCCGCGGGCGGGCGGAGCGCGGCGTCGACATCCAGACCGTCATCGAGATCGATCTCAACGACGTCGCCACGGGCGTCGAAAAAACGCTGCGCTTTGAACGCACGGACTTCTGCGATCGCTGCGGCGGGCAGGGTGCCGAGCCGGGCTCGCAGCGGCGTACGTGTCGCACGTGCGGCGGCTACGGGCAGGTCGAGCGGCAGACGTCGATGGGCTTTTTCGTGACCCGCACGGTGACGGATTGTCCGACCTGCCACGGTCGCGGCGACGTCGTGGAGAAGCCGTGCCGCGCGTGCACCGGCACGGGCCGCGCCGAAAAGGAGCGCGTGCTGGCGGTGAAGATCCCCGCCGGCATTCACGAGGGGCAGAGTGTGCGGGTGCGCGGCGAAGGCGAGCCGGGCCCGGGCGGCATGGCGCGTGGCGACCTCATTTGCGTCGTGCGGATCCGCCCGCACGAGTTCTTAGAGCGCGACGGGGATCATCTGATTTGCCGGCTGCCGCTCAGCTTTACCCAGGCCGCCTTGGGAGCCCAGGTCGAGGTGCCCACCCTGACGGGGTCGGCACCGCTGCGGATTCCGCCCGGCACGCAACACGGCGCCTTGTTCCAGCTCTCCGGCAAGGGTTTACCCAACCTGCGTACGGGGCGCGTCGGCGACGAAATCGTGCAAGTGTTCGTGGAGATACCCAAGAAGCTTGCGCGGGCGCAGGAAGAATTGTTGCGGCAGTTCGCGGCGACGGAAGACAAAAACGTGCTGCCGGAGAGCAAGGGTTTCTTCGAACGAATGAAGGAGTATCTGACCGGCCGCGCGGATCAGGGCGAGTAGGCACGTGGGGCGCCCCTCCGCCGTACGTGCTTGGCGAGCACGGTGGACACGCGGAAGCTGAGTGGTATTTGACGGGAAAACGGCAAGATGACTGGCTCTGACGCGACGGACTTGGAAAACGCTCCGGCGGAGGCGCCCCTGCCACCTCAGCCGTCGCCGCCAGCGACGGAGGCGCAGCCGCCCTCCGAGCTCGACACGCTGCGTGGCGAGGTCGAAGCGCTGCGCGATAAGAACCTGCGCCTGCTGGCTGAGACTCGCAATCTCCAGCAGCGCGCCCAGCGCGAGAAGGCCGAAGCCCTGAAGTACGCCGAAGCCGAGTTCGCCCGCGATCTGCTCACGGTGCTGGATGACCTGGAGCGTACCCGCCGGGCCGCGCAGGAGGGAGCCGCACCATCTGCGGTCGCCGACGGCGTCCGGATCGTCTATGAGCATTTGCTGAAGGTGTTCAAGGCCCGGGGCATTGAGCCGATCGACGCGCTCGGCCAGCCGTTCAATCCGCACCTGCACGAGGCGCTGCTTCAGCAGCCGAGCGCCGAGCACCCGGCGGGCACCGTGCTGGAGGAAGTGGCCCGCGGGTACCGGATGCACGAACGGGTGTTGCGGCCGGCGCGGGTCGTCGTTTCCAGCGGCCCG
>Ga0214473_10002558_pt1 | contig 22306 bp, 15 predicted proteins | sample RVTome_7_FD_203509 | JGI IMG/M metagenome (GOLD analysis project Ga0214473, IMG submission 203509) | Soil microbial communities from uranium-contaminated site in the Upper Colorado River Basin, Wyoming, United States - RVT98D197 | ecosystem: Environmental > Terrestrial > Soil > Contaminated >... | reverse complement strand
CTACAACTACTGCTACAACTACTGCTACAACTACTGCTACAACTACTGCTACAACTACTGCTACAACTACTGCTACAACTACTGCTACAACTACTGCTACAACTACTGCTACAACTACTGCTACAACTACTGCTACAACCACAACCACTACAACTGTTGAGGCATTGGAGAAGGATCTTTTGATTTATGGGGTAGCTGATCCTGTAGATGTACAGCCGTGGATAAATGGGTTTAATGCGAAGTACCCTGGTGTGAAAGTTGTATATGTGAATAAGACTCCTCCGCCTCTCGCCACTCAGATTAGAGAGGAGGTTGCGGCTGGGAAGCCTACTGCGGACGTTGTAATGATAACTCTCCCTCTTCAGCTTACATTTTCGGACCAAGGCTATTTCCTTGCTTACAAATCTCCTGAAGCATCAGTTTACCGCAGTGATTTTAAGGATACTGTTGGGTTTTGGACAGCGGTTCAGGCTAACCCTGTGATTCAGGTTTACAACCCTAAGACACTTTCAGCTAGCGATCTGCCAAAGACAATAGACGATTTACTTGATCCGAAGTGGAGTGGAAAGATGACCATTCACGACGTTACTTTAGGCAGTGTGGGAACGACTTGGCTCGCTTCTTTGAAGAGTGTTCTAGGTGAGGAAAAGTGGAACACGTTCATCAAAGGAATAGCCGCGAATAAGCCTATCAAGTTTGCTGCATTTGAAGATGTAGCTAGAACTGTTTACGAGGGTGAGTACCAAATTGGCCTATCAGCTTATTTACATGACACTTTGCGTTACAAGAATAGTGGTGCACCTCTTGAGCAGTTTAAGGTCGAAGGATTGCCAACTCTCTTCACAGTAACTCCTGTGAGTATAATGGAGAACACAACGCATCCAGTCGCTGCTAAACGATTCGTCGACTTCATGCTTTCAGCTGATGGGCAGAAGCTAGTAGGCAACACTGAGGTTAGAATAGCTGTTAGACCTGGAGTTGATGCAAAGTATTCTTTCGACAAGCTCCTTGGAGGACAAACAACGGTACTCTTCCCCCCAGCTGAAGTGAATAAGAATTTGAGCAGCTACACAGCTCTGTTCAAAACATTATTCACACAATAATAGGGCAAACATATACTAAGTATATGTGGCGAGATAGACGACCTCTTGGTGAGGCCTAACGATTGATCTCCAGAGGCTTAACCAAGAGTCTATCTCGAATAACGCTTCCACTGATAATATTAGTTATGAGTGTGTTAATCGCTATTCCCATAGTGTATCTGATGTTCGGAAGCTTATGGAGCTCCAGGCCAGGATCTCCAGGCAGCTTCACCTTAGGCAACTATCTGAAAGCCTTTAGTGAAGGCAACAGCCTAAATCTACTCATAAATACCTTAATATTTGCTACCGGATCTGCCTTACTTGCGACTTGTGTCGCTACTGTTCTAGCCTTCATAACATCGAGAACTGACACGCCGTTGAAAGGGGTGTTCACTTTCATTCCATTGCTACCTTTAATCGTCCCAGGTGTGGTTGAGAATCTTGCTTGGATTTATCTTCTGAGGCCTAAGACAGGGCTGATCAATATGTTCCTAGTCGACTTGCTTCATCTTCCGGCTCCACCTTTTGATGTGCATTCTTTGGCGGGTATGATATGGATTCTAGGTCTTGGCCTTGTTCCTCTCGCGTTTGTAGGAATAAGAGCTGCGCTGGTTTCAATAGATCCTACTTTAGAAGAAGCTGCCAGAGTTTCTGGTCGGGGAGTTAGGTCTGTAATATTCCGTATTACGCTGCCTCTAGTTTTTCCATCTATTGTCTCCGTGTTTCTTTTAGCTTTCATAATATCTTTGGGTGCTTTCGAGACACCAGCTATGATTGGGATCCCTGGGAATATTCGCGTGTTTATGGGTGAAATATACTACTCAGTTACGTCCCAAATTCCTCCTGACTACGGTTTGGGGACTGCTCAAGCAACGATTCTACTATCAATCTCAATGTTGGCAATTTATATCTATAGACGTTCTACAAAGAGGTCTGAGAGATTCGCTGTAATAACCGGTAAAGGTTATGCGCCGAGGCTTATGAAGATAGGCAAGTGGCGGTATCTAAGTCTATCAGTGCTTCTAGTTTACCTATTCATCAACATTATCCTTCCATTTTCTACTCTTCTTCTAGTTTCTTTTCACCCATTTTGGGAACCGAGGGATGTATTTGGAAACCTATCTGCTAAGAACTACACTGATCTAGCTGCATATGAAGCTCTGATTCCAAGTTTCTTCAATAGTGTGTTTTCATCGTCAATATCGGCGACAATAGCGGTGTTTGCGGCCAGTATAATGGCCTACTATGCATTGAAGACTAAGGTTAAGGGGCGCGGTCTTATAGAAGGCGTAGGTATGCTTCCGATATCATTCCCTGGGCTCGTCTTGGGAATGGGGCTTTTTTGGCTATTCATTACTCTCCCAATATATGGAACGATATGGGTTATAGTAATAGCGTTCCTGATAAAATATATACCTCACGGCTTACGGTTTGTATCAGGGCCTCTTCTTCAGATACATAAAGACCTTGAGGATGCGTCTCGAGTCTCAGGAGCTTCCCTTCTTTATACTTTGAGACGAATAGTTATGCCACTGCTTAAACCCGCATTTCTTGGCGGATGGGTGTACATATTTATGATAAGCTTCAGAGAGCTTGGGACAGTAGTTCTTCTAACGTCACCAAGTAATCAGGTGATATCTGTTACACTGTTTAGCATGTGGTCCATCGGTCACGTTGAAAAAGCTGTGGCTGCAAGCATGGTTCTGGTTGCTGTGTTATGGAGTTTTGTAATACTCGCCAGCTTAATCTGGAAGGTAAAATCCACGATTCAATATACGCCTTAGATAAGAAAGAATTATTTTGGAGTTTAGGTGTCGGTCTCGATTAGACCTCGCTTCTCAATAATCTACTTTTCGTCTTTCAATGAGTCTTTAGTTTATCGCTTAGATGGAAGATGAAGATAATCATGCTTCAAAACATCCTTCAGGTTAATTCTTTTCCCTCCTACCACCTTCAAATATATCTTAACCTCTTCTTTCTGAATGTCGATAATATTATAGCTGTTGGCGAAGAACCCTCTTGTTCGCTCTGATGAAACAGTTCCCGCGTTCACTACAAAGAAATCCTCTAACCGCCATATCCACGGCCTGTGCTTGTGACCACAGAGAACGAAATCAACAGACTCCCTAGCTATGACTCTGAGAACATCTCCAGCATCAACTATCCTTATTCTGTCAGTTCCAGTGTCTGGTACGGGGATAAGGTGATGGTGCATAACCACCACCTTACGTTTATCCTTATGTTTTTCGAGAATCTGTTTAAGCCACATAATCTGTCTATACCCTGCCTCGCCTTCGTCTCGGTCGGGCCGAGCAGTACTCAGGGTCACGAAGACCGTGTCTTCAATCTCCACAATATTTTCAGGTGAGAAGAAATGCCTAAAGAGGTAGTACCCTGTTGATCTGTAATCATGATTTCCACTGCACATCACTATCTTCTTCGACTCGATCATTTCAAGCGCGGTCTTCGCCTGCTTATACTGAGCAACCAGACCCTCCTCCGTCAAGTCACCAGTAACTATAATCCCATCCGGCTTCAGACCGTTAATTTCATTGACAGCACTATCAAAAACCGCTTTTTGAAACTGTGGGCCGCAATGAATATCAGATATCTGTACTAAAAGCAAGTTAAATACACTTCCAATTGCTTGTCACGTTGATTCATAATTTCACTTATTATTATTTGAGTACTATTCTTAAAATACTTTCGTCGTGTCAATGGCTTTTTTGATGCTAGTTTGGCTGATATCTACGTTTTTCATTAACGTTTAGAGTCCGCGGTTTATTTTAATGATTTTCAAAGGGACCACAGGAAGATATAACTCTATCCTGAACATATTGTCTTTCGATGAGCTCTCATCCACTCGCAGGTTTTATCGATGAAGTGAAGATTAATGAGACTCATCTTTCTAGACAGGCTTTGCGAGAAGATCTCGGTGTTCTTGACGAGCTGATGGCTTCTATAGATAAAGTGGGTTTGCTTCAGCCAATAATAGTTAGACCTGTTGAGGGTGGGTATGAGGTTGTCGCTGGAAACAGAAGATTTGCAGCTTGTAAACGTCTTGGGTGGATAAAGATACTTTGCCATATCGTGGAGCTTGATGATAAAGAGGCTTTTGAAATCTCGCTTATCGAGAATGTTCAGCGCAACATGCTTAATCATATTGAGGAGGCACAGGCATTCAAGAAGTATGTTGATAGCTATGGATGGGGTGGTGTCAGTGACTTGGCGCGTCGAATAGGTAAAAGTCAGGTTTACGTAAGTAGGCGGTTGAGGCTTCTAAACTTGCCTAAGGATGTTCAGAATGATATTGCTAGCAACCGGTTAAGCTCAAGCGTGGGTGAGGAAATACTTGCACTTAATGATCAGGATAAGCAGGTTGAGATAGGTGCACGTGCTGCTGAGGAGAAGCTTTCGCGGAGCGAAGTTAGAACGTTAGTCAAGAAGATACGTGACGAGGCGTTAGAGTCTGATGATCTATTTGTTGACAGTTTACCCTACTCATACTCGTCTTTGGAACAGCAGCAGAGGATAACTGACCGTGCTTTAGCTAGAAGCATTGCTGCTTTGAAAGTCTCGCTTTACAGAATAGATGACGCGATAAATCTTCTTGAGGAAGGATGGGTGGTGAGACAAATTCTTTTCGAGCACAGAAAAGCATTGCACTCCCATATTGATGCGCTGATGGGTCTTCGCAAGAGGTTTTCAAAAAGTCAAGGGAATATGTAGACAATTGAGATTAGTCTATCTATTCTAACGTTGGGTATTCCTCACTCTTGATAACTATGCAGTCTTCTGGTTTAATTGTTAGAAACACTTTTTCATCCTCCTGAAATATATTCTCTATATTCTCTCTCACTTTAATTAAGTCGTCGAGGATCTTCACGTGATATTCAACGTAGTCTCCTTCGAAAAGCCGGTTCTTCACGAGACCTGAAACAACGTTGAATTCGTCTTGTTGCTCTCTGCTCATCTTAATTGAGTTTCGTCTGAAGCTGATCATGACTTCATTATCGTCTTTGAGTATCTCAGGAACTTTGAAGTATAGATGCCCTATTGATGTCTCTATCAGCGTCATTGATTCTTTTCGGGTGGATGTTTGTCTGCCTTTCACTATGTTCATTCTGCATAGGAAGCCTGCTACGAATCTGTTTGTAGGATTACTGTAGAGTGTGTCAGGGTTTCCTGATGCTGCTACGGTCCCTCTTCTCATCAGAATAAGCTTGTCGCTTAAAGACATCGCTTCAAGTCTGTCGTGCGTGACGTAGATTGTTGTAACTTTGATGCTTCGTTGTAGATCTTTGAGCTCAGTTTTCATACGCTCCCTAAGTCTAGTGTCTAAGTTGCTGAGCGGCTCGTCAAGAAGAAGAACTTTGGGTTCATAGATCAATGCTCTTGCAAGAGCTACTCGCTGCTGTTGTCCACCACTTAGGTTTGGCGCTGGTCTTTTCTCAAGGCCCTGCAATCCGACAAGGTCAAGTATCTTCTTCACCCTATCCTCTGTCTCTGCCCTTTTCACTCCTCTGATATTTAGAGGATAGGCTATATTATCAAAAACTGTCATGTGAGGCCAGATCGCATATGATTGAAAGACCATCCCTATTCCTCTGTTCTCTGGCTGCACAACTATTCCTCTGCTGGAAGAGTACACTAGGTTTTCACCTATCCATATTTCACCTTCATCAGCATCTTCAAGCCCAGCTATGCACCTCAAAACAGTCGTCTTGCCTGAGCCACTTGGTCCTAAGACCGTGGTAAATTTTCCATCTTCAGCTGTGAATGATACATCGTCTAGCGCTAGACAGTTTCCATACTTCTTCTTAAGAGACTTTACTCTGACTTCGGGCATGTTTTCACTTGCTATACTCTTTGTTATTAACTATTTTCAGCTGCGAATGGGAAGTAAAGATTAAAAGCTGATAAACCGCCCTAAGTAAGTGATAGACTTGTATCTTATCGGTGAAGCTTTACTCGGTGAAGGCAACGAAGTTGCTCACATAGATCTTATGATTGGGGATAAGGATGGTCCTGTAGGTCAGGCTTTCGCCACAGGTTTCACTCAGCTTTCATCAGGTCACACACCATTGTTAGCAGTAATTCGGCCAAACTTGCCTTCGAAACCATTCACGCTGATCACACCTAAGGTTACTGTGAAGAATATGGATCAGGTTGCAAAAATCTTTGGCCCAGCTCAATCCGCCGTCGCCAAGGCTGTCGCAGACTCCGTTGAAGAAGGTGTGATTCCAAAAGATCAAGTCGATAATCTGGTAATCATCTGCAGCGTATTCATCCATCCTGAAGCAGCGGATTTTAGAAAGATATTCCAGTACAATTACAGCGCTACCAAGCTCGCTTTGAGAAGAGCTTTGGAGAGCTATCCATCGCTTGAGAAGATAATGTATGATAAGGACCGTGCAAAACACCCGATTATGGGTTTCAGAGTGCCAAGGCTTTGGATGCCACCTTATCTTCAGATAGCATTAGACAATCCTGACTTGGAAGCGATTAAAAGTATAATTTCACAGCTGCCAAAGAGCGATAGGCTTCTCCTAGAAGTTGGGACCCCTCTGCTGAAGCGTTACGGAGTTAAAGTGATACGCGACATCAGGGAACTAGCTAAGGATGTATTCATAGTTGCGGATCTCAAGACACTCGATGTAGGGCAGGTTGAAGTTGACATCGCTTTTAATGAGACTGCTGACGCAGTTGTTGTTTCAGGGTTAGCTTCTAAGGCGACTATTGACAAGTTCATATCTGAGGCGAAGAGGCTCGGAATTTACTCAGCGATTGATATGATGGATGTGAAAGACCCATTAGCCGTATTGAACAGTCTTGAAAATCCTTCTGATATTGTGATTCTTCACCGCGGAATCGATGATGAAGTCGGTGGTAAAACTAGGTGGCAGATAATATCTGAAAGCAGGAAGGGCAAATCGAATAAGAAGCCTCTTTTCGCCGTAGCCGGCGGGATTACCGCTGAGACAGCTAAAGACGCTATCGCGAAAGGCGCTGACATTTTGATAGTTGGACGGTTCATAACACAGTCAAGAGATGTGGAAAAGTCCTGCAGAGAAATATTGAACATCGTCGGGGAAGACATGGATCTATACAGAGTCCACGTGGAGTAATTCACAATTACTTTCACTCGTCAAAACGTCAACTGCTTTACTTTCGACTCATAAGTCGATGATTCACAATAGCGGATTAGCTGAGATGCCGTAAAAGTGTAGTGCGTAGAATGATCTAAAAGTTAAGGGCTAATGCAAGGTTTAGAATAAATGTTAATACTTTGTTCTGTCTTCTATATTTGGAGATTGATTAGGTTGGTTCTAACTTAATATATCTGCGTTTGTCTGATTCAGAAAGATATTAATTGCGCGTTACAGGGTTGATAATGTCTTGAGTTTAGAGGGGTTTTTCAGTTCGTAAGTTTACAGATTGATACGTTGTTTCTGTTGATTCTTCAATTATCTATTGGGGTTATGACTGTGGCTGCTTCTATTCTTTTTTCAAAACGTTGGGGTGACAAGGCTGTTGCGAAGTTCGCGGATGATGAAAACCGGCGAAGAGAGCATGCGCTTTTGCTTTTAGGCCAGCCTCTTCAGGCTATTCTTAACTCTCTTCGCTCTGTAAACATCATATTGTATGTGTGGGCTGATGCAAGTGGAAAGCTTGCTACGCCAAAGATTAGAGTTAAGGATGTGCTTGATCAGGAAGCTAATCTTCTTATGGAGCATCTAGAAACTGGGGAGACACACCTATTTCATGAGATAGTTGAGTATCAGGACTCGTATAACCATCTCACCGAACGCTCCAACGTAGTGTATTGCAAGGTGCTTGAGCTGTTAAAAGGTATACCTCTTGAGCGCCCTGTCAGCCCAAGCTATGAAACAGCTGTGCGCGCATTCTCTGAGGCGGTCACCAGCAATATAGCTAATCGCAACATACTGCGTCAAGCAGGGATAGCCTCTGGTGAGACTCCAAGTATCATGCTGAGCTCATACAGGATTCAAACAAACTCGTGGGACGATGCGAAAACAGTTAAGGAGCAGATCAACTCTTTACTTCAAAGCAATGAGGTTATCAGCAAACTTGAAGCAGTCTGGGCAGATGCACAGAAAATTGAGGGAAAACATAAGAAAATAATATCTCAGATAAACCTGTTAAAAGCCTACAGTCAATCCGGAGTCTACTTGAAAGGCTGGTGCAAAGCAGGCGTAGAATCAGGCTATGAAAGGAAAAAATAATGTTACAGTATACTAAGGGATTGGTAATAATATTTCAACGATAAGATATTGTAATATTAGTCAGCATAAAACCGAATATAATTCCTGAAAAAAAATCTAAATGATATTAAATAACGTCGAAAGTATGCGTTATAGATTCTGTTACTAGAAGACATTTTTATTCTTCATGTTTTTTATTTGAGGCAGGAGACCTTTTCAAATCAATTATAGAATGAATGAAAGCATTCTGAAAGCAATTCCTCCGACAATTATTGCTGTAGCAAAGTTTGCAATCACTATGATTGCTGCAGCTTTCCACCCGTAGTCCTTTGCAATTACTGTTACTGTAGAGATGCACGGAATAAAGATGATGCTAGTTAGGGCGAGTGTTATGAGTTGAACCGGTGTGAAGAAGAGTGATAGGTTTGTTGAACCAAATATGGCTACTGCTCCGAGCAGGGTAAGTTCCTTTCGGATTAGTCCAAGTATCAACAGTACTCCAGCTATAACAGGAAGTCCGAGCCAGATGACAGTGACTGGTGAGAACGCGTTGCTTAGATACTGTAGTACACCAACCGCGTACAAAACCTGTATGCCTGCGCTTCCGATTATGTATAACGGAAATACAAGGTAGATCAGAGATTTTGTCCGTATCCAAGTCTGTTTCACCACTATAGATAATGAGGGAACCTTGAAAGAATGCATCTCCATTATGAGCCCGGTTGAATGACCCGGAACAACTCTTAGAGCTATTCTCCCCATGACAAATATGAGCGCAATATCAAATGCGTAAAGTGCTAATGCCCAAATGGGGTTTACAAATGCGGCCACTAAACCTAGAATTACTATTGTTCTAGCAGCGCACGGCGCAAAGGTGATAGCGTACGTTGCGAGTAGCTGCTCGCGTCTTGTCTCCATTATTCTGCATGCACGTATTGCGGGAACATTGCATCCATAGCCTAGGATCATCGGGATCAATGCTTTTCCATGAAGTCCTATCTTATGCATCGCACTATCCATCATGAATGCAACTCTGGTGAGAATACCTGAATCTTCAATCATAGCTAGCATTAGGTAGAACGGTATCACGAAGGGTATCACCAGTGTAACGCCCGCCACAAAGCCGCCGTAAACGCCGTTCCAAATAATGCCTTGAATCGATCCACTGAGATCTAGGTTTACTGACGAGAATAATGATAGTGCTTTTGAAAGTAGATCTGAAAACAGATTCCCGATAATGAATGTCCAGAGAAGTAAACCGGCTATTACGCCGGCAGATGTGATATAACCAAATATTTCATGTGTGGTGATCCATTCTAGCTTTTCTGAAAGCGTGGTTTTGATTTCACTTTGTCGTTGAGCCTCTTTTGCGATATTACTCGCAACAGCATATCTTTCTGAAGCGATAACTGCAAAACATGGTTCATTGTGAATAGAGACGATTTCTGCGGCTAGACTCTTAGATGTCTCTATTATGGCCTCTGACTTGGAACTCACTATTTTCACTATTTCAGGGTCGTTTTCTAGAAGTTTGATAGCGATCCATCTTGAGGGGTACTTTAGTTCAATGTTTCCTGCTTGGATTGTTTTATCAAGTTTGGTTATTCTTTCTTCTATTTCTGCTCCATATTTGACGCGTGTTTTCTTATTTTTGTCGCAGTTTTTCGCAACTGAGATTGCGGTTTTTGTTAGGTCGTATATTCCTTCTCCTCTGATGGCGACTGTTGGAACAACCGGTACACCTAGGGCTTGCTCTAACTTTTTTCTGTCAATTGATATTCCTTTATTCTTAGCCGTGTCAACTTGATTGAGGCAAATTATCAGTGGGGCCTCAATTTCGATAAGTTGCAGGGTGAAGAATAAGTTGCGTTCAAGAACAGATGCGTCAACCACGTTTATGACGGCGTCTGGGTGTTCCAAAGCTACGTATTCTCTCGACACGATTTCCTCCATGCCAAAGGTTGAGAATGAATAGATGCCTGGAAGATCGATAACTGTGATTTCCTGTCCTTCAAAATTGAGTGTGCCTTCCGCTTTCTCAACTGTCTTTCCTGGCCAGTTACCAATTATTTGGCTTGAACCTGTGAGCTGGTTGAACAACACGCTTTTTCCAACGTTGGCATTGCCAGCTAAGGCAATGGTTATTTCCCCTTTGTTTTGAGGTTTTTTTGAATTAGTAGATTCATCATGACATGACATAGCATATCATCTGCCTATTTTTTCTCTGTAACTTCGACAAAGATGTTTACTGCGATATCGCGTCCAAGCGCAACCTTGGAGCCTCTTACAGACATTTCTATTGGGCCTTTTAAGGGTGCAACCCTTTCCACTTTTATTGATGTCCCAGGAGTTAGCCCCATGTCTAAGAGTCGTTGGAGAACTCTGTGTTCACCTCTGATGAAAGATATCTTTGCTGAGGTTCCGGTTTTCAAATTGCATATCGAAACCAGATTTTGCTCTCGTTTTCCCACTTCCTCTTCACCTTTTTTATGCGTCTCTATGCATGTTTCACATGTTGAGAACGGAAGGTCGCAGGCTGGGATAATTTTGTCGTCATCTGGGCATTTATCCGGGTGTTTTAGAAAGCGGCATAGTGACTCCTCTGCTTCATCTGATAAAGTATGCTCCATTTCACATGCTTGCACATGAACTCTTTCGTTTCCGATGTGTAAAACTTCTGATAGGAATTTTTCAAGTAGCCTGTGCTTTCTGGTTATCTTCTGAGCTTCCTTAAGTCCTTTTGAGGTAAGTGTGCTTCCACGGTACGGTGAATAATTCACGTAACCGTTTTCAGCTAGTTTTTTCAGCATTTCCGTTACGCTTGCTGGCGCAATTTTGAAGTATTTGGAAATTTCAGTTGTGTTTACCATATCACCGTTGTTGGAGAGCACTGATATTGCTCTCAGGTAGTCTTGTGTGCTTTTGCTTGACACTTCAGATTTAGGCATACCTAAATTGATTTCATTAACCTTAATAAATGTTTAGGTACACCTAAACCATTTACTTGTGATAAGGCAAGAGCAATATGTCACCGTCCCGGGGTGATTACAATGACTAATTCACCATCCCGATTAAGAGATATTGCCGATACTCTGGCAAAGCCCAGTCCTAAGCATTTTGCCAAAAGACCTCTTCGAACGGTCGCCCAAAAAGTCCAGACTCATTCGCCAATGAGCGATTATGTTCAGTGATGGAAGATGAATTGAAGATTCAGTAAAGGTTTATACCCATTGTAATCTGACTGGCGGCAAGTCGAATTCAGGTTGATGTGGTTAATGAGGTAAGATTGGATGAATCGGTTTGAATCTATTGCTTCTAACGGAGTTACCTGGGTGGATATTGAGGATCCTACGCAAAGCGACATCGATATTCTCGCTAGAGATTATCCTTTTCATCCTTTGAACTTGGAAGACTGTCTGTCAAAGAGACAGCTTACAAAAATGGATCAACATGAAGACTATCTTTTTGTTCTGCTTCATTTCCCTGTATCAGTAGCCGATAAGGGTGATGTGCGTTTCAGTCAGGTATCAATGTTTCTTGGGCGAAATTACTTGGTTACGCTTCATCAGGGTGATTTGAAATCTCTAAGTGATATCTTTCAAACCTGCAAATTTAACGACAGTCACGCTAAAACAATAATCAAGAATTCCTCTTCCTTCCTTCTTTACTGCATAATCGACAGGATAATAGATCATTTGTTTCCTATCATGGATAAGCTATTGAGCGATCTTGACTACATTGAGGATAAAGTCTTTGATGAAAAAATCTCAGCCATGCGTGAAGTTAATCTGTTGAGGCGAGAAATAAATGACTTAAGACGGATTATATACCCACTAAGAAAATTGATAGCTGACCTTTCTGTGAAAATTGAGCGATTCGGAGGACATGAAACTTCGGCGTACTTTAGCGATGTCAAAGACCATATTGAAAAAGCATGGGATATTCTCGAGGGAACTAAGGAAACCGTGGAAATCTTCAAAGATACTAACTACATCCTCACCACTGAAAAAGCCAACCAAATCCTTGCTGTCCTCACAATAATTTTCACCTTAACTATTCCAATAGTGACTTTGGGTACCGTTTACGGTATGAACATCAATATTCCCGGCAGTATCAACGCAGAACCTTGGACCTTCCTAGGAACCTACACCACGTTCTGGATCGTACTGATCGCATCTGCAGTTCCAACTCTCATGATGACTTGGTACTTCCACCGTCAAGGCTGGTTGTAGGTGCTGAAGCAAAAAGGATCTAACTTCTTCACCCTACTTTTCATTTTGAGCATAGGTTATGTTGCATTGGTATTGTTTGTTTTACACTCACTTTGTAGTCTCTTCAAGATCAAATCTGCGCTTATGTCTAGACTCTGCCGACCTACCTAATGTTAAGATAAGATTATGAGTGCGTATAGAAATTGAAGTATTATTACCGGATGTTGTCTTTTGCATTTGACTTAATAGACTAATTACTTAGCAGATAACGATGTCCGCGATACAAGAAATCGACTTCTATTTGGAAAATAACTATCTTTTTCTGAATGAATATCTGAAAACTCCTGGTTCTGGTTCTTTGAGATGTATTGCCACTGCAATTGCTGGGATTGAAACCAAAAATCCGAAGATACCTAGTTTTTCAAAGCCAAGGAGGCTTACAATTACACTTCCTAGAGCTGGGAAAGTTAGTGACGCGAGGCTTAGAAAGAAGTCGTTAGAACCCATTATTCTTCCTCGCTCGGAAGGATGGGTGACGTCTGATATCAGAGCTGTAGCGGCTACTGTAGCGGCGCTCCAACCTATACCAACAAGGAAAATGCCTAGCGTAATGATTCCGTAGTCGGAAGTTAAAGGAGTTAGGAATGAGCCTACGGCGGATGTTAGGGCCGCTATTATGAGGATCTTCCTTCTGCCCAGCTTGTCTGATAGCTTGCCTAGAGGAGCTGAGAGACCGTACATGCCGATAACATGTATTGTGATCGATAGTGAGATTAACGTAAGGTGCACGTTGTGTTCGCTTAACACTAGTGATGTTAGCGCCATCATCATTGTCATGTTGCCCTGAGCTAACGCTGACACTACGAAGGCCGCTAGTATGGGGTAGAACGCGAGGTACTCTCTAGTGCTCCTTACTGTATTATTCAAAGACTCACTCCTCAAAGCATCAATGGGCTCCTCAGGGTAGTACTTGGTAATGTTTTGAGCAATATCCTTCGGGTCCGGTCTAACGTATTTCAGAGCGAGGAACTCAAACGGTATGAATCCTAGGGTGATGAACCAGACTGCGGCATAGCTGTCGATGCCTATCGCGTCACCAGCTATGGTGGATACTGCGATGAACGGTGTTGCCGCGATGGAGCCTACGACGCTTGCTGTTAGAAGATAGCCTACGCCCTCACCGCGTCTTTTACTTGGATACATGTCAGCGACAGCCACCCTACTCTGCTGGGTAGCCCCCCACCCTAGGCCGGACGCTATGATTCCAATGATGAAACCGATCAGAGAGTTTGTCAATACTGAAAACGCTAGAATAATACTGCCTATAGCAGTCAGGATTAGGCCGAGCTTGAGAATCTTCAGGCGACCAACTTTATCCATCCAGCTCCCACTTTGGTAAACTATGATGAGCCTCCCACCCCAAGCAACTGATGTTGCAAGACCCGCTAAAGCCATCTCACCTGTCATCCTCATCATTATTAATGCGCCAAACGTGACAAGCATCTGGGAAACCAAGGTTAGGAAAGCTTGGTTAATCGAGAGAAGCAGCGTATTTCTCTTAATCAACGGTGGAATAGATTGGCTTTTACTCATCAACCAGCCTCTTCAGTAACACTGCTTTTAGAAGTAGCTACTTCAACTATAGACATGACTATAAGTAACTTCGCCGCAATACAAATATCTTAATGAGGTGTTTAGATGAGTATCTTGTTAAAGACGCGAGCATTGTACAAGGATATTCTGAGTGCGCAACAGGTTTTGAAGGGGATTGTTCACCGCACGTCTCTTGACCGCTCCACGACTTTTAGCAGGCTTGTTGGTTCAGAGACGTTTCTTAAGCTTGAGAATCTTCAGAAAACCGGTTCATTCAAGGTTCGAGGCGCTTACTTCAAGCTGAACTCTCTATCTGAAAAGGAGCGGCTCGGAGTTATAGCTGCCTCCGCTGGAAACCATGCTCAGGGAGTCGCTTACGCCGCTTCACTGCTAAATATTCCAAGTACTGTTGTTATGCCTTTGCAAGCTTCGCCTTCTAAAGTCTCAGCCACACGGCAATACGGATCTAAAATAGTGTTGCACGGCGATATTTTCGACGATGCACTAGCAAAAGCTAAGGAGATAGCCATGGCATCCGGCTTAACTTTCATCTCAGCTTTTGACGACGTTAAAGTAATAGCTGGGCAGGGCACCGTTGGTCTTGAGATTATGGAGGATCTGCCCCGAGCTGAATCGATATATGTTCCAGTAGGCGGAGGCGGGCTGATAGCCGGCATCGCGGTAGCAGTCAAGTCACGAAACCCGTCTGTGAAGATAATCGGTGTTCAGTCAAAATCATTCCCAGCTATGTCGGATTCATTTAGAAGCGGGGTGCTTGCAGAGTCTGTTAAAGGTGCGACGGTTGCTGACGGAATAGCGATTAAGAAGCCGGGCTCTTTCGCCTTCGAGCTTGTGAAGAGCTTTGTAGATGATGTTGTGCTTGTTGGCGATAAAGAGATTGCTGAGACGATGTTTCTGCTTATGGAGAGATCTAAGCTCGTGGTTGAGCCGGCAGGAGCTGCGGCGCTAGCCTACCTATACGCAAACGGGTCTAAGACCAGCGGCGGCACAGTGGCTGTTCTTAGCGGTGGCAACGTTGACATGTATCTGCTTGGCCAAATAGTGGCGAAAGGTCTTCTAGGCGAAGGACGGCTGATTAAACTCTCATTCAACATTATGGATAAGCCAGGATCTATGAAGCCGGTGGTGGATAGAATATCGGAAACCCGGGCTAACATCGTCGAAATCATGCATGACCGGACCGGCGGAGCAGTACAGGCCGGTCACGTTAAAGTCACGTTCAGCTTGGAAACTGAGGATAAATCCCACACCCGCCGAGTCGTTAAAACCCTGAAAAAGAACGGCTTAAAATTCACAGCTTGCGATTAATCTGCATTTTAAATCTGGGATAGTGGAAGACTAATTCTGGCACATCTTTCAATCATCTTGCACTTAAAATATATGAATACTTATTGCCTTAAGAAACCGATCTCAGATGTACCTTAGCAGACGCATTTGTAAGAATCTGCCATCTTCAGGTGTGCATGAGTTGCATGGAGAGATCTGAAACAGTTGAGTCACAATGCATCACCTTCAAGGAGATACTGATTTTTTGGCAGATTGTATACATCTAGACTCTGAAGCGACTATTTGCCTAGGCTGCATTCTTCACGTTCAGAAACATCTCGAACGATTCTATTCATCTTCATCCTTTTCAAACTCATGGAGATCGTTCACTCGCTGCATCTTTTTCTGCCCACAAACACTGCAGACCAACTCAACCTTTAGATTATTATCATCTTTGGCGCTACAACTGGGGTTGCCGCACTCCAGATATGGGTTGATTACGCTAGAGTTTACTTCTTCTTCTAGATATTCCACAGCTGACTCGAGCTCCTCGAGGCGTTTGCGGTCACTTGAAATGTTAAGATCCTGCGCCTTCAACTCCTTATATTTCTTGAAATACTCGTCCGCATCCTCAGGCTCGATACTCAAATTGATCACAATTTGAACAGGATCTTTACCCTCCTCGAACAGCTTGAAGGCCTTGCTCGCCATGGAGGCCTCTCCCTCTTCACTCGCCTTATTATCCCGCACTTTCTTCCAATTCGAGATCTGACTTATGCTAAACCTCCTTAAAACCCCGTCAACTTTGAATTGGACCTCTGCAACCGTACGATAGGTTTCTCCTCTGTCTATCATCGCAAGAGCTTCTTGTTTCACTTGTTCTAAAGTCATGTTCTTCCCGATCAGTTTTGTTTTCGCCTGTTTCTGGCTCTTGTTCTCATTTGTTTCGTCCATTTTCTTGTTCATAGACTCATCGAAATATTAGTACTCCCTTAACAAATAAGCTTTTTCACGATTCTTGTTTCACAAGATATTTGCAGTCAAACTCGAGTTTTCTCCTCTCTCTACCATCGCAAGAGTTTCTTGTTCCGCTTGTTTCAGCGTCATGTTCTCCATTGTTTCATATGTTCTTATGTTCAATTGGCCCACTACCGGAAAAAAGCATTACCAGACCAGATCAACCCAATCTCGCCCCTATTGAATTACCGAGTGATCCAGAGGTAAATTCAGAGAGAAGACGAGTCCAATCTTTGATTAGGCATATATTGTTAGGGATCTACTGTATACCCTATTCTTGGCTTGAGTAGGTCTGGATGAACAAGGGAGCCTCGTATGAACAAGAAACTGTACAGCGAATAGATCGTCTTTGTTCGAATCACCTACTCACCGCTTTCAACCAAGCCTGATAGAAGATGTTTCAACTGTTTGGGGGTGTAGCCAATGTAATGTCTAGCCAGCATTGACTTCGGTGTTATGTCGCAGAAAGCATCGATAGACATGTCTGGAACACCCATCTCACCCATAGTCTGGCAGAACTATTTTCTTATGGTTTGCGCACCCAGCTTCACATCAGGCTTGATAGAAGCAGTTTTGAGAGAGGCTTTCGCATCTTAGCAACGTTGATTCTAAACTGTGCTTTTCAACAGACTTTAGTTGTTTCTATACAAAGAACTAAACGGTTATTGATTAACCAAACTTTGCGGGGAAATCCTATCACATATAGGATAAATAGATAGAAAATATATCATATTTCGTCGTAATTTCTTTCTTCGAAAACCTGTGATTTAATCAATATTCTTCAGATTCAGCTTACAAACAATAATGGTATACTCTTAATTATGTAAGCGGGCCCGGAGGGATTTGAACCTATACCAAAATGTGAAGACTCTGGTTTGAACGATAAATTACGCTCAATCCTCAACTAGCTTATCTGACTATGCTTTAGTGTCTTGCTTGTCTTAGCTCCAGAAGAAGTCTTCTAGTTTTGTTGCTCCTACGATTTCGTCAAAGTCGTATCCGAGGGCGTCTAGTATTTGGTCGAATGTGCTGCGCATGTACTCTTCGTATTTCTTGGTGTCTATTTCGTCTAGTTTCGCTGTGGATACTGGTTTGACGCCAGCGGAGCTTGTGGTTTTTACGAATGAGATTATATCTCCAGCCTTCATTTCTCTGTCGTCGTTCTCAGCGATTTGCTCTGCGGCTTTGACGTGCTGGGGGCGGCTCTTTGTGTAGGCTTGAGGGTTTTTGCTCATCATGATTTTGAACGCGAGGTCTTCTATAGGTATCTGTTTTTTCTTTAAGGCGAGGTATTTTGCGCGTAGTTGTTTTTTTATTTCTTCTCTTGCCTTCTGGAAGTCGCTTTCGGAGGTTACTCTGCTTAGAATTTCAACTGTGTCGTAGAAGGCTTTCTTTATGAACTTCGGTGTTTGGCTTTTCTTCCCTGTTAGGCCTTTAACGTCTACGCTACCATCTTTCAAAACTCCTAGGTAGTTCTTCTTTCTGCTGCTGAATGCGACGTACCTGTAGGTTTTATCCAGGTCTAGCTCTATTCCAAGTTCGTTTTCAGCCCAGTTTTTAATCGTGTTCACCGCTTCTTCCGATGGGTTTCTAAGGAAGAGAGAGTCTGTGTCGCCGTAAACAACTTCTATTCCAATCTCATTGCTCTTATATATCGTTCTGGTGATAGCGTATCTTCCAAGAGCAGCTGTAGCGTCTGCGGCTGGGAGATAGTATAAGGGGTAGATATCTGAGCCCATTACGCCGTAGGCTGCGTTGAGAATAACTTTCAGCGCTTGCGAAACTATGTTGGCGAGAGCTCTCTCGTCAGGTCTGAGGATCTGCTGCTTCGTGAGAGGTTTATAGTAATCCACTCTGATATCTCTTAAAGAACCTATTATCGATGATGCGATACCGTGCCGCTTTCTGCACTGCCAGTGATCAGTCTCGGGGATCTTGTTTGACTTGCATTCGTCATGGATGCATCTAACTGTCTCATAAGATAGGTTGAACACTTTTATCAAGCTCGGGTAGAGGCTTGCGAAGTCTAGCACAGACACGTTAAAGTAGACTCCAGCTTTTGGCTCAACAACTATTGCGCCTTTATACTTCTTACCTTTAATTACCGATTCAGAAGTGAGTCCCTGCTCTTTCTCCTCAAGATCGCTGCGCCTAGGTATGAGGAAGTTCCGTCTCCTATGCTCAAAGTACATCATTGACTTTATCCAGTTTGAAACAGCTAGCCGTGAAACATCGTCTAAGGGCATCTTCGCGATTCTAGAGATGATGAGTAGAAGCTTGATCAGAAGATTGTCGTTGAAGCTAGTAAGCTGCAACGTTAGCTTTGAGTCCTGGTAGCAGTACTCTGCAAGCCGGTTTAGCGTCAGGTCTTTCATCTCGCCTTCCAGAACCAGTTTGCCTTCATCCAGAAGAGCCTCACTGATACTGTTAAGTGTGTGTTCGGAATACTTGTTATTGAAAGCGTATATCTGTATAGATCTGTTGTTGAAAGTCTTGTAGAGATCTACGTGAACACCCGGCCTAATATACGCGACGTTATTACCTAGTTTTATCGGTATTTCCTCCTTCTTAAAACCCTGCTTCAGTGCACGGTGGTACAGATAGTTGAGATCAAAGTCATCTCCGTTGAAAGTGACAACTACGGGATACTCAGTTATTCGGCTGAAGACACTGCTTAGAAGATCACTCTCCTTATCGAATAGCTTCATCTCGTAAGAATCCTCTACACTTTTCACTCCAATCTCAGCTCCTTTTCTATTCAAAACCAGCACTTCCTTCACACCGTCGCTGCCAACAAGTGAAACCGCCACAACTTCCTGAGCAGCTTCATTAGGATCTGGTATTCTGTTAACTTCAGCCGGTATAACTTCAATGTCAAGCGCTACCCGGCGAATATCTGGAAGAGGTTGGCTTAGCAGCCCAGCCCACTCTTCGATAATCTTCTTTATCTCATCATCAGCTTTCTTTAGAGTCTTGTCCAGACTCTCCCTAACAGCTTTACTCGTCTCATATCTAGTTGAGACTATTTTAGAATCCACTATATTGTAAAACGCGCATGATTGAAAACCCTTGTCGTAGAGAAAATTTTCATAGTATTTAATATCTGATTCCCATGATTTAGTAAACTCCCTTATGCTTAGAATCACTAAAGGGTCCGCGACAGTAACTTTGTACATTTTCACATTTCTGTCGTTAAGAAGATCCTTCTTCCCTACCTCCTTGATATTGACAACGTCACGTCTTTTCCTTATCGTCTCCATATCTTCTTTAGATATCGAGTCTTGCTTGATTAAACAATACGGTTTATGCCCAGTATCATCGTACCATAGGTGGATCTTCTTAGTATCCGTGCTGTAGAATTTCAATACCGCTACTTTTAGGTCGCCGTCATAACTCGCAGACATGAGAAGAGCATTTTCTAAAGAAGGGGTGTTTTTCTCATTTTCAAGTAGTTTCGGGAGATAGCTCAGATTCGATTCGGAACTCATGGCCATCTCGCAGTTAACTTCTTAAGATATATTTACTTTGAATTAATCAAGAGTTAACTAGTAATTTGAATCTAAGCATAGCAGTGACCTTGGAACCCTAAAGGCTTTAGCTATTGGTGTAAGTCAGTAGGGTTCGAATGCTGATTCCAATTTTCCTTCCCAATCTTAGACTCGATTCTTTGAAGGTAATACACCGAGTATAACGCGAGAACAAATAACACTGTGAAGAGCTTAGAGGCGAACACTATGTTCCAAGGGGTTTTAGGGTTAGGAAACGGATTCTTAATAATATCAACATTCAACACCCCTAATATTCCATCCCTCGCAATTAAGCCGCTCCAGAGAGTGAAGTTAAACATAACTTCGTAAAAAGCCATAGCTCCGACGAAGAAAGCAACTAATCTCAGCGAACTTCTCAAAGAACCCGGTAATTTCGAGATTTTCTCCACGTTTAACTCTAGCAATGTGAAATAGAAAATAAGTATAGACGCGGAGAGCCACGTTATAGGTTTAGAGTAGAAAAGGGGGAAAACCGATATTGGGGGAAACTCAAAAGTTACAAAAGTTTCTCCCACAACATCTGCATTCAGGAGAAAAGCTTCAAAAATACCATAGATAGATGTGATCACTATTATTATCAGCGAAATACCGCATAAACCTTTCAACGCAATACGTACTTTCTTATTCATCTGCTCTTCGTTCAATCTTTACCTGATTTCAGGCATACAAGTACTCCCTAAAATATTTACTCCATAGAATAAACTGATCCACTTACTAATTTGAATTGTTTCTAATCCGCACGCTAAGTTTCAAAGATTAACTTATCTATCTATGAAAATACAAGGTGTATGCATAAGTGAAGAATTGTGGATATATACGATAAGATAGACCTTGTTAAACGCCCACCCACTGAAGAAATAGTGACGGAGGAAGAACTTGAGACTTTATTTGAAAACGTTTCCCAGCCAAAGCACTACATCGGCCTTGAAATATCTGGTCTTCTCCACCTTGGAAGCCTTATCATAATAGGTTTCAAAATTAACGATCTGATAAAAGCCGGTGTGAAGTGCAAGATATTTCTAGCAGACTGGCATAGTTACATCAATAACAAATTCGAAGGCGACTTAAGTAAAATAGACCGTGCTTCAAAATACTATGAAGCTGCATTCAAATTCTTCTGCCCCGGAGTAGAAGTTGTAAAAGGTTCAAATCTCTACACTGAGAAAGAGGATTACTGGAACAATCTTATTCGTTTCTCAAAGAACATCTCACTTTCGAGAAACGTCCGTTGCCTAACAATCTTAGGCCGAAGTGAAAAGGATAAACTCGACTTTGCTCAATATCTTTACCCACCAATGCAGGCAGTTGACATAAAAGCAATGGATCTAGATATAGCACACGCCGGTATGGATCAGAGAAAAGTCCACATGCTTGTTAGAGACACTTTCCCAAAGTTGAAATGGAAAACACCAGTCGTCTTGCATCATCATCTTCTACCTGGACTATCTGCACCAGTCAGTTCGGGCATCGACGAAAACGCTCATGACGACCTGCTAATATCTAGTAAGATGAGTAAATCAAAACCGTGGACCTGCGTCTTCATACATGACAGCGGAGAAGAAGTTAGGGAAAAAATTGGCAAAGCATGGTGCCCCCAAGGCTTGGTTAGAAATAACCCGGTGCTCGAAATAGCAAAGTACATTTCATTCCACGAGTCAAACAACTTCACTGTCGACAGGCCAAGCAAGTTCGGCGGCCCCCTAACATTCTCAAGTTACGAAGATCTCGAGAAAAGCTTTGAGGATAAAAAAATACATCCGATGGACCTTAAAACAGCAGTATCTGAGTCGGTGAACAGAATAATAACCCCTGTCAGAGAATACTTTAAGGCAAATGGAGACTTATTAGATGTTTACAATAATGAAAAGACTACGTGAAAAAATTTAGGTGGTTAATTGATACCAATTAATGTTTCAATACTTGATGAAAAAGAGAAATTAGAAGTTATGAAAGTGATGGACAGCGGTTTCTTAACCACAGCTGCCTCTGAAGGAGGCGCCTACGTAAAGAAAATGCAATCATCTTTAGAATCTTTTCTAAACGTTAAGCATGTTCTGGCTGTGAACTCAGGAACAGCAGCGCTTTACGCGTCGCTACTGGCTATCGGAGTAAAACCCGGTGACGAAGTCTTAATTCCATCATTCACGTTTCTAGCGACTGCTAACAGCGTCCTATTAACCGGCGCTAAACCAGTATTCGTAGATATTGAACTAAATCATTACAATATGAACCCCCAAGACCTATTGAAAAAGATCACCGAGAGAACCAAGGCTGTTATTCCAGTTCACTTATACGGGCATCCAGCGGAAATGAGTGAAATAACAGAAATAGCTGAGAAATAT